>Ga0100379_10006393_pt1 | contig 9956 bp, 8 predicted proteins | sample CryGeymeta201503_FD_80418 | JGI IMG/M metagenome (GOLD analysis project Ga0100379, IMG submission 80418) | Groundwater microbial communities from Crystal Geyser aquifers in Utah, USA - Crystal Geyser metaG 2015-03 | ecosystem: Environmental > Aquatic > Deep subsurface > Groundwater | place: USA... | reverse complement strand
GTCTAATTTGACAAAATTTATTTATAAGAATTATCTTCGGTAAAACCATACAAGGCTTTATTCCTGCTCTAATTCTTTTTACTCGCTTCAAATAAAATTCTTTTCTCTTCTGCTGTCAAATTTTGATAACCCGAAGCACTTATTTTATCAAGAATTCTATCAATTTCTTGAGTTGTTGGAGGTGCTGGCTTTTTATTTTCTTTATTTATTTCGTAAAACTCAGCTTCTTCAATGTTTTTCTTTCCAAAATGTGTTTTGCCAGAAGGCTTCCTAAATCCACCACTACTGCTATTTGAAGTAAAATCTTTGAAATTTGGAGCTGAATTTTTAACTTTATTAAACAATCCCTCAATATTAAAATTATTTTTTCTATCAAGCATAATAAAAACAAAAGCAGTTAATGCACCACCAATATGAGCCAAGTGAGCTACAACATCCATATTTCCAACAGCCATAAATTCAATTAATACTAAAAATGCTATTAAATATTTTGCTTTTACTGGAAAAAGAAAATAAACATAAATTTCTCTATCTGGGAAAAAAAGTGCAAAAGCAATCATAACTCCAAAAACAGCACCCGAAGCACCAATTGTAAATGCTAATTGATTTGATAAAACTGGGCCAAGGAACAATTGCAAAATTGCCGCTCCAACACCAGAAAGAAGATAAAAGAATAGGAATTTTTTTGAACCCATCATATTTTCAATTTCATTTCCGAACATCCAAAGCATAAACATGTTGAAAAATATGTGCGAAAAACCACCGTGCATAAATTGATAAGTAAAAACTTGCCATATTTGGAAGTTGAATGATTGTCCAGACGGATCAAGCCCAAATAGAGGGTTTAATGCAAAATATCTGTTAATAATATACCAACCTGGATACGACCCAAACTGGATTTTTTCAAATAAAGTTTGAATTAAAAAAACAACCACATTTATTATTATTAATTGCTTAATTATTGGAGGCAATAAACTAAATCCTCCAAAACCTGATGATCTATAATTTTGTGAACCGTAACTCATTTATAATCCTTATTTAAATACAACCTAAAATTACTCTTTTATAATCAAAATTTAAAGAGAGTAAATTTTTCTACTTAGTAACCTTGTTCAACTGTTTAGTTATTATATTCAACATTTTTAAAAACCCAACTTTTAATCAAATATAGAAAATATAATTTTTATTAAAATGGATTTTCTCTATAACCTTGCTACTTAAAAAGTTGGGTTTTTTATAATTCCTCAAAATTTAATGATCCCAATAATGTTATTTATTAACTATTTAATAATTTAGTAACCTTGTTCAACTGTCTGGTCGTTATGCTCAACTTGTGATAAAAACTCAACTTTTGGATTTTTCTCTTGAGCGCGACTTAAAGCAAACGACGACTCGGCAATAAAAACTAATTCGTTAGTTTTATCAACATAAAGCGAGTTTGAGCGAAGCCTTTTCATCTCATCTACATCATCTTCTGATTTATACTTGAGCCAAAATGCTTTGTAAGCATTCATAAAAGTAAAGTCAGCAGTTGCACCAAACTCTTGCAACAATCTGTACTTAATAACATCAAATTGCAATTCCCCAACTACACCAATAACTTTTCGGTTAGTATCTGGTTGGATAAATAGTTGAGCTAGTCCTTCATCCGTAAGCTGTCGCAATCCCTTTTCCAATTGTTTTGATTTAAAAGGATCTTTATTCATAACAACTCTAAAAATTTCCGGTGAAAATCTTGGAATGCCTTTGAACATAAATGATTCGCCTTCGGTTAAAGTGTCACCAATTTTGAATGTATCAGAATCGTAAAGACCAATAACATCTCCTGGATAAGCAGTTTCAACAAGCGATTTACTTTGTGCCAAAAATGAAGCTGGATTTGGGAATTTCATATCTCTATTCAAACGCACATGATGATAATATGTATTTCGTTCAAATTTGCCAGAGCAGATTCTTACAAACGCCATTCTATCTCGATGTTTAGGATCGATGTTAGCATGTATTTTAAAAACAAATCCGCTAAATTTATCATTAGTTGGATCAATAAATCCTTTTGTAGTTTCTCGTGGAATTGGGCGTGGAGCTAATTCAACAAAAGTGTCTAAGAGTTCTCTTATTCCAAAATTATTTAATGCACTTCCAAAAAATACTGGAGCAACCTCGCCAGAAAGATAATCTTTTTTATTAAATGGTTCGTACACACCATTAATTAGTTCAATATCATCTTTTAATTTTTTCGCATCCGTTCCAAAAATTGTCTTTAGCTCTGGATCATCAACACCCTTAAATGATTTTACATCATCTTCTATAAACTGTTTGTTGGCTTTATAAAATGAGAATGTGTTTTCGGTTAAATTGTAAACACCCCTAAAACTAACTCCTATTCCAAATGGGAAAGTTAAAGGGCGCACCTTTATTGAGAGTTTTTCTTCTATTTCATCCAACAGTTCAAATGGGTCACGACCTTCCCTATCAAGCTTATTTATTAGGATAATAACAGGCGTATTCCTCATTCTACAAACATTCATTAGCTTTTCTGTTTGCTCTTCAACCCCTTTAACACAATCAATTACTAAAATTACACTATCAACAGCGGTAAGCGTTCTATATGTATCCTCAGCAAAATCTTTGTGACCAGGAGTATCTAACAAATTTATTTTTTGCCCTTTATAATCAAATGATAACACAGATGAAGCAACAGAAATTCCACGCTGTTTTTCAATTTCCAAAAAATCAGAAGTCGCTGTTTTTCTAATTTTGTTCGATTTAACAGCCCCAGCAATCTGTATTGCACCACTAAATAATAACAGTTTTTCTGTTAATGTAGTTTTTCCAGCATCTGGGTGACTAATAATGGCAAAAGTTTTTCTGCGTTCAATTTCTTTTATATTACTCATAAAATCTTAACTCGTTAATAATTTTCACTTTCCAAATTCACTTTAATTCAATTTTAATTATTTGTGATACTCACTTGGAGTGAATTTCTATAAATTTAATTTGGAGTGCAAATATAATGAATATTGAACTTTTTGTTTTAGAATTATTTTTTGGACTAAATTTGAATACGAGATTTTGTCCTTAACAACAATAAAATTAGTAATTATAAATTTCCAATAAATGAATCATGTTGGTAATGACAAATTAGAAAACTTATTTTTTGTAAAAAATGTATAACATTTTACAATCGCCAACATTTGAGTTTCTGCAAAATAAGAATTTATCTCTTTGTAATTTCTCTTCCAACGTTTTACGTTTTTTGCATCCCGCTGCTTTTGGGCGGGATTGTTGGAATCGAAATGACAGAATCAATATTTTGCAGAAACTCTATTTAACTATTTAAATTATAAACCTTGTTTTCCTAAATTTCGATAAATAGTAGCTCCAGAAATTATTGCTAATAGAATAAAAGTTGCAGCTAATAAATAATCTCCAAAAAGTAGTTTCCCTATTCCAAATAGTGAAGTATAAATTAAAATTACTCCTAAAAACCAATTCAAAAACATAAGACCAAATCCAGAATCACTTTTAACATCGGGCAATTTATCTGAAATCATTTTCCAACCAATTCCTCCAGGATGTACTTTTCGATAGAATGCAAACAGAGTTTTCTCATCCGTTGGCTTAGTTAAAAATGTAACCGCTAGCCAAACAATAGATGTACCGGCAACAATTGGATAAAGAGTAAACGGGAACGTCATGTCATATCCATAAGTTACAATTGGTAGAATAACAAACGGAGTAACCATTGCTGCAATTTCTGACCACGCATTAATTCTCCACCAGAACCATCTTAAAATTAAAACTGTTCCAGTGCCAGCACTTGCTGCAAGAATAAATTCCCAAGCTCCAGAAATGGTTGTTAGAAAGTATTTGGTAACAACTAAAGCAAAAATTACCACAATGAACATTGAAATTCTTGAAGCTAAAACATAGTGTTTATCAGTTCCAGTTTTTACAAGAAACCGACGATAGAAATCGTTAATTATATATGAAGTTCCCCAATTTAATTGAGAAGCAATTGTGGACATGTAGGCAGCTAGGAAAACGGCAATCAACATTCCTAATAAACCAGCAGGCAAATATTTTAACATAAGTTTGGGATACATTATTCCTGGATCTACTGTGTTTTCGTATCTATCATAAAAATCCAAAAATTCTTGTGAGCGTACAGTTTCTGTAATTGATTGAGTTTGGTGAACTTGAACAACTTGTTGATAAAGTGCTGGATTTTCTTTCAATAATATTTCTGGATTCTGTTCACGTGGAAGTATTACTAACGCAGCTAGTGCAACTAAAATCCAAGGCCAAGGTCTTAAAGCAAAATGAGCAACAGTAAACCAAAGAGTTGCAAACAAACTATGTTTTTCATTTTTTGCTGACATCATGCGTTGAGCAATATAACCGCCACCACCAGGATCTGCGCCAGGATACCAACTTGCCCACCATTGGATTCCCATGTGCGCAATGAATGCTCCAATTGAGAGTGCTAGCACCCCACTTGTTACACTTCCAACTTCAACCTCACCAATTCGAGGAAGAAAATCGATAACATACGGAGAAAGTTTTGATTGAATTCCAACCATACCGCCAACTTCAGGAAGCTGAACTACAATTATTGCAAGAACTATGCAACCAACCATTGCAAATACAAATTGGAAGCTATCCGTCCTTGAAGTACCAACCAATCCAGAAGCTGAAGCATAAATGGTGATAATAATAACTAAAATTACAACTAGTAAAAATGCATCAAATCCAGGAAATACTGTGCGAAATATTTTTTCCATTGCTTTGTTAACCCAACCCATTACAATTGCATTCATAAGCAAGCCGAGATACAAAGCTCTAAAACCACGAAGAGCCGCTGCAGCTTTTCCAGAATATCTAAACTCTGCAAACTCAACATCAGTTACAATTTCTGCTCTTCGCCATAAACGAGCAAAAAAGAAAACTGTTAACACGCCGCCAATTATTAAATTCCACCACATCCAGTTGCCGGCAATACCATTTTTTGCAACTAATTCTGTAACTGCAAGAGGTGTATCTGCCGCAAAAGTAGTTGCTACCATTGCTGTTCCAGCAATGTACCACGGTAGGTTTCGTCCTGAAAGGAAAAATTCGTCAGTGTTTTTACTTCCCTTTTTAGAATAATAAGCTGCTATTCCAAATATTACAAGAAAAAAACCAACAATGACAGCAATGTCAAGAAATTGAAGTTGTCCCATAAAATTCCATAATGTTAGTTGTTTAATTACTTAGTTAATTTTGTTTATATTTAATTGATTGTCTCAATCACAGAGCCAGGACATCCAAAAATGAACTAATCGCCAACGATTGTATTTTTTTTATTTGATTTATTCATAAATATCCGAAACATTTACTTCATATAATTCAACAAGAAATTGAGCAATTTTTTTTATTACAACATTTATATATTTCTCACCTTTTTCGGCAGTAGCAGCTTTTGGGTTTCCAATTCCAGTATCTTTTGTGACAGCAGTCCATTGTCTTGGAGTCCAAGCCCATTTTTCTTTGAATGCATTTAGTTTTAGAACCTTTGCTTCACCATCACCAGCTTCAGAAAGTGGAAGTACAAATTGGGGAAATATGTGCAGCATAAAACTTGTTTCCATTTCATCTGCATGATCACCATCACTTTCATCGAAATATGCTTTTTTATCCTCAACCACATACCAGTTAACATTAGTAATAAATATTTTGGAATTCTTTTGAAGCTCTCTAATTATCTGTTTAAAATCATTTCCACCATGCCCATTAAGAATTACAAGTTTTTCTATTCCATGGTTTTCTAAGCTTTCAATTACATCAGCTAATATTTTTGATTGGGTTGAAGGATTCATATTTATGGTTAGTTTAATATCCATTTGGGAAGTGTTTACGCCAAAAGGGATTGTTGGAAGAACAATAACTTTTGCTCCTTTTTGCCAAGCTATTTTGGCGGATTGTTCGGCACAATATTCAGTTTCAAAAATATCAGTTCCGTATGGTAGATGATAATTGTGGGCTTCGGTTGCCCCCCATGGTAGAATTGCAACTTTATAATCAATTTCTTTAACTGTTTTCCAATTTGTTTCTTTTAACAAATATGGTTTTAACTCCATATAAAATCCTTTTGCAAATTTTTATTATGACTAACAAAAACAATTATTAATTAACATTAAATTTTACTAAATACAAAAACTCAAATGGTAAATTAGTTAATCCGATAATTAAATTCTTTAATAATTATTATAATTTGTCTTAATCTATTATGGAAATGAAATGCTTACTTTTCAACTTGTTACTAATTGGCGGGGTATGTTATAACAAAAAAGGAGTGGCGAAACCACTCCTAAAATCACTAACTGCTTTGAGACTAAATTATTTATTTACTCTTCGTCCGCTTCCTTTTTGTAATGCTGAAGTACCGTCAACACAAATACCATCACCTTTCTTTTTGCCAAATCCAGTACCATCTTGAGGTCTAACTCCAGAACCATCACCGTAACTACCACCATTACCTTTGTTTTTGCCTTTATTCAGATTTTTATTGCCTTTAGTAAAGCCTTGTAAATCAGTTCCAACATTATCACAAATTCCATCACCATCAGCATCAACCCAGTTTAATCTTGGTGCATCAGGGTTACCGCTTCCGTCTAATAATCTTACTTGCCCAAACATTGTGTTTGATAGTAAAGCTACTGCAAAAAGTACGAGTGCTACATTCATTAAGTTTTTCATTTTGTTTCCTTTTTGTTTGTTATTAAAAGTTAAGGTCACTACCACTATATAAACTATTGTGCCAATTGATTATTGTCCATTTTTGAATTGTTTTTGAGGATTTTTTGATTAGCACAATTGATAAAAAATTCAAATTAGTCGTATCAATCGTCATTAATGTCGATTTCTTATATTTACATCTTACCTATCATTATTTCAATTTCGTAAACAAATATCATTTTGCATAATTAGAAGTTATAAATATTATCTTTGCAATTATTATTTTGTAGTTTTAAAAGTAGATTTCTGTATAACTTTAAGAGCGTAATAGCAAATACACGAGGTAAAATTTTGAGAACTAATACAACAAACTTTTTGAAGGATACAGTTTTTATATTAATTGGAATTTTTTCTGCGGGATTTGGATTAAAAGGATTTTTGCTACCAAACTCTTTTATTGATGGTGGTGCTATGGGTATTTCACTGTTAATTTCGGAAATTAGTGGTTTATCTTTATCAATTCTAATAGTCGCAATTAACTTACCATTCCTTATTCTTGGATATTCTCAAATTGGAAAGGAATTTGCAATAAAAAGTATTATTGCAATTATTACTCTTGCAACTGTTGTTCATTTTGTAGAATACCCAATTATTACTCACGATAAATTACTTATTGCAGTTTTTGGTGGTTTTTTCTTGGGGGCTGGAATAGGTATGGCAATTCGCGGTGGCTCTGTAATTGATGGAACTGAAGTTTTGGCAATTCAAATAAGTAAAAAAACTGGTTTATCAATTGGTGATATAGTTTTAATTTTCAATATTATTATTTTCTCATTTGGAGCTTATATTTTGTCAATGGAAATTGCTTTATATGCAATATTAACTTATTTATCAGCGTCTAAAACAATTAATTTTATTATTGAAGGAGTTGAGGAATATACCGGAATAACAATAATCTCAGATTTTAGTGAAAAGATAAGATTGATGATTACTGAAGAATTAGGACGCGGAGTGACTATTTATCAAGGTAAAGGCGGCTTTGGGAAGGAAAGTGATAGTTTAAAACATTTTGATATTGTATACACAGTTGTAACACGGTTAGAGATAGCCCGCCTAAAAAACGAAATTAGTGAAATTGATCCTTCTGCATTTATTATTATGAATAGTATAAAAGATACAAAAGGGGGAATGATAAAAAAGCGTGCATTGCATAGCTAATATTTAACACAAATATTTATGAGAAAATCTTGATAGAAATTCAATAATGCATATTTCACGTAGTGGTGGCCTATTACCATTACTTGATGATAAAAATCAGGATAATGTGGTCAAATATTACACCATTTATCTTACCAATTCAAAAAAACATCTGCAATAATTGTAATTAGGTTCTATTAGAAAGCAATGCTGTCAACTTAAGCAATTCAATATGTTTTAGAGAAGAACACACCCCTGATGCTAAAGCATCTTCCCCTCTCAAGCTATGGTGCAACTTAAGGTAGTATTTTCGTAGAGCGTCATTCCTGAATGCATTTATCGGGAATCTTTTCGATTAAAAAGATTCCGTGTAAGAACATCACGGAATAACAAAGCGCTTAAGTTGACAACATTGCCTCTCAAGAGGGAATAATTTTGTACCATGTTTAAAAAATCACTGCCGAAAGCTTTAGGTAGGGATTTAGGAGTGTGTTATTTCTTAAGTTGACAGCATTGATTAGAAAGAGAGTATTCCTATAATTACCAGCAAGTCTAAAACCTCGCTAATACATGATTATTATGGATTTCAAAAAAAATGCTATGAAATTAAATAGCCTGCACAAGATAACCCAACATTAGCAGTTAAAATATTTGATTTACTAAATAGCCGTGGAATAAAATATGCAAAGAACGAAAAACAGAGGCTTTGATAATGGTTTATTTACCCCTTTTATAAATTATGTATCCCAAAGCAGATATTCCTTGTATACAAATTTCTCTTATGAATAATTTAAATTCTTCTAAAAATATTAAGATTGGTGAGATATTATTTGATTTACCTAAAAGCAATATTGTTTTATACTATAAAACTCACTTTTAATTAAAAGGAAAGATGCTTAATTTTAAACTAGAGAAAAAATTATATAACTTATGATTTTAGCAGTGAGTTTAACATTTTTATATTAACTTGAGGTATTTTTAATGACAGATTACAAAATTATATGGACCAAAATTGATGAAGCACCAGCATTAGCAACATATTGCTTACTTCCAATTGTAAAAGCATTTACAAAAGGAACCGGAATTGATGTTGAAACTAAAGATATTTCATTAGCTGGTAGAATTATTGCCAACTTTCCAGAGAATTTAACCGAAGAACAAAAAATTCCAGATTATTTGGAGCAACTTGGCCATTTAGCAAAATCACCAGAGGGAAATATTATAAAACTTCCAAATATTAGCGCTTCAATTCCACAACTTCAAACAGCAATTAAGGAATTACAAGAAAAAGGATATAACATTCCAACATATCCTGAAGAACCAAAAACCCAAGAAGAAAAAGATTTGCAAAAACAATTTGCAAAAGTATTAGGCTCTGCAGTAAATCCAGTTCTTCGTGAAGGAAATGCAGATAGAAGAGCTGCTGTTTCAGTAAAAAAGTTTGCTCAAAAATATCCTCACAAAATGATGAAGCCTTGGCCAGAATATGGCTCAAAATCACGCGTAGCTTTTATGAATTCAAATGATTTTTATGGTAACGAAAATTCAACAACAATTGAAAAAGCTTGTGATGTAAGAATTGAATTTGTGAGCACAACCAATGAAATTTCAATATTAAAAGAAAAACTTTCCCTTTTAGATGGTGAAGTAATTGATACAACAGTTATGAATGTTGCTGCTCTTAGAAAATTTTATGTCGAGCAAATTGAAGAAGCAAAAAATGACGGAGTACTTTTATCTTTACACCTAAAAGCAACTATGATGAAAGTTTCTGACCCAATTATGTTTGGGCATGCTGTTTATGTTTATTTCAAAGAAGCACTTGATAAACATGCCGATGTATTAAAATCAATTGGTGCTAATGTTAACAATGGTTTAGCAGATGTTCTTGATAAATTAAACAAACTTCCAGCAGAGAAAAAAGCTGAAATTGAAGCTGATATTGCAAAAGTTTATGAAACTCAGCCAGAACTTGCAATGGTTGATTCTAGGAAAGGAAAAACTAACTTACATGTTCCAAATGATATAATCGTTGATGCTTC
>Ga0100379_10006392_pt1 | contig 9957 bp, 5 predicted proteins | sample CryGeymeta201503_FD_80418 | JGI IMG/M metagenome (GOLD analysis project Ga0100379, IMG submission 80418) | Groundwater microbial communities from Crystal Geyser aquifers in Utah, USA - Crystal Geyser metaG 2015-03 | ecosystem: Environmental > Aquatic > Deep subsurface > Groundwater | place: USA... | reverse complement strand
TCAAAAAGGAGTTTGGAATAGCTATGTAGAAAATGACCTTTTACCTCGTCTGAATGGCTTTGAGCTACTGATGGCTTCGTATGCAATGGCTCATCTAAAACTAGATTTTTTACTCAAAGAAACAGGTTTTAAACCCACAAAAGAGGAACGTTTTAGAGTATTTTTGACAAATTCACTAGAAGAAGGGAGTACAGAACTAGAAACAAGTTTTGCAAATTGGCTTAGTACAGAAGCAAATGAAGCTAATAAAATCAAAAAAGATACGCCTGTAATGGTTGTTATTGGAAATCCTCCGTATGCTGTCAGTAGTTCGAATAAAAGTGATTGGATTCAAAACCTCATTGCTGATTATAAAAAGGATTTAAAAGAAAAAAATATTCAACCTCTTTCTGATGATTATATCAAATTTATACGCTTTGGACAGCATTTTATAGATAGAAATGAAAGTGGCGTTTTGGCTTATATTTCAAATAATAGCTTTTTAGATGGAATTATTCATCGCCAAATGAGAAAAAATTTATTAGAAAGTTTTGATAAAATCTATGTTTTAGACTTGCATGGAAATTCAAAAAAGAAAGAAGCTTTAGCAGACGGAACTCCAGACCAAAATGTATTTGATATTATGCAAGGCGTTTCGATAAATATTTTTGTAAAAACAGGAGAGAAACAAAAAGATGAATTAGCTAAAGTTTTTCACTCTGATTTAATGGGGAATAGAGAACTAAAATTTGATTTTTTAGAACAAAACAGCCTTAAATCTATAAAATGGAAAACACTCAAAACACTGTCTCCAAATTACTTCTTTGTTCCAAAAGATTTTGAAGGATTCAAAAAATATAGTGAAGGATTCAAAATCAATGAATTATTTTCTGTTCATGGAATGGGAATAACGACAGCAAACGATGCTGAATTGATAGAATTTAATAAAGAAGTATTAAAAGAGCGATTTGAAGTAAATAAAATTGAAAAAATACTGTATCGTTTATTTGATGTTCGTTATATAAACTATGATTTGAATAAGGTAGAGCGAAGTAGAGAAAGTTTAATGACAAATTTTATAGATAATTCTAATTTAGGTTTATTAAGTTTGAAAGGAGTTCGCAATAATCTGACAAGTAAGTTTTTTATTACCAATCTTATTACTGATAAATCGGCTGTTTCCACTTTAGATAATAGCTATCTTTTTCCTCTTTATATTTATCCAAATCGTCCACGTTTACAACGACCACTAACTTCCGAAAAAAAAGAAGAACTAAAAATTCGTTTGCAACAAGCAAAATATCATTATAATCAAGTGAAAAATTTCTTCAATAAAAAGGTTCTTCCATTCTATAATTCTATTGATGCAGATGAAAATAATGCTATTTTTTTTGAAGAACATCGGAGTTCGTATGAAGAAGCAAAAGCAACTGTTGAGCAAATTCAAAGTCAATTAGAAGAAACAAAACCTCAAACACTTTCTTTAGGATTGGATTCTGATAGAACTCCCAATTTAAAAAAGGAAATAGTAGCTCAAATCGCTCAAAAACTAGGTTTAGTCTTTACAGATGAAAAGACACAAAAGAAAGGAACATTTGCACCTATTGATATTTTGGATTATATCTATGCTGTTCTTCATTCGCCAAAATACAGAGAGAAGTATAAGGAGTTTTTGAAGATAGATTTTCCTAGAGTTCCTTATCCTGCTGATGCAAAAACCTTTTGGAAATTGGTTGATTTAGGAGGTCAGATAAGACAAATTCATTTATTGGAAAGTAATGTAGTAGATAGATTTATTACTTCTTATCCTGTTAGTTCGAATGAAGGAGGCGAAAACGAAGTAGAACAACGCCCAAAATATACTCTCAATAAAAAAACAGGCTTAGGAAAGGTTTTTATCAATGAAACTCAATATTTTGACAATGTTCCTGCTACGGCTTGGGAGTTTTACATTGGAGGTTATCAACCTGCCCAAAAGTGGCTCAAAGACAGAAGAAATAGAAAACTGACTTTTGAGGACATCAATCACTATCAAAAAATAATCGTTGCTTTATCTGAAACAGATAGATTGATGAAGGAAATTGATAAGATTATTTAGACAACAAAAAACCTTATTTACACTATATAAATAAGGTTTTTATATTGGATTGTGAACTCGACAGGAGTCAAACCTGTAACCTCTACAGCCGTAATGTAGTGCTCTATTCAATTGAGCTACGAGTCCATTTTATTTAACTTTACTTATTTAACTTTACTTAGCTAATTCAGTTACTTAAAAATGAATGCAATTACAATTTTTATTAATCTGTTTTAATCTGTAATTATTCTCAAAACTACTCAAATTATTAAATAGTTCCAAAAATAATAGTTATAATTTTATGTTTAGTTGTTGGTATTTCTACCAACAACAAACATAAATTTGTGAACCCGACAGGAGTCAAACCTGTAACCTCTACAGCCGTAATGTAGTGCTCTATTCAATTGAGCTACGAGTCCAGTACAATTAATAACATTCTTTTGTTGTTATTGCGAGTGCAAAGGTAAGAATGTTTTTCTAAACTGCAAAATGATTTTAGAATTTATTTCAGAAAAAAGACTGTAAAATATATTTATCTACTATGCAAAGCAAGTAATTGTATTCGCAACATTTTCATAATCAGAGAATTATATTGTCTTTCTTCCTAAAAAAATAATTTCAATTCTGTTAGAGTATAGAAAATATTTTTTTATCAAATTAAAAAGTGATTCAGAAATTCATTTTCTAAATTATTTTGCCTAAATTTTGGAATAAAATCAGGATAAATGATTTCCACCAAATTACCTTTGCAATGAAAAAAAATATAACTTTTCTTCCGATTCTTTTTATTTTTAGTGTATTAATTTTTTCTTCTTGTGGCGACACAAAACCTATTAAAGAAGATAATCCTTCTGATACTACTTCCATTGCAAATACGACAAACCTAGAAGTAGAAGATACTAAAAATCAAGAGAACACCATTTCTTATAATAGGAATCTTTTAAAAGGCGATTATTACACTATCGACCTTAATCAAGATTTGAGTACAAAATCGTTGGAAGAATTGCGTTTGCTTCGAAATGCACTTGTAGCACGACAAGGCTATTTATTTATGAATGCTGATTTGCGTGGATTTTTTACAGCGCAGGGCTGGTATGATTCGCTAATGTACAACCGTTGGGAAGCAGAAGATGAAGGAAAAGAAATACAACCAATAGCATTGAATGCAGAAGAAAGTGCATTTGCCGAAAAAATAAAGGCATTAGAAGAAGCTAAAAAGAAAGAAAATTACATTGAAGTAAATGGCAAAACAGTTCCTAATATCAATAATGTTATTAATCTTTGGCAGTATGAAAATGTAGATGATGCATTTCTGAATAAAATAGCTCAAAACGGTTTTGCGATTGTTCCCAATGATAATATTCAGTTTTTTCATGTTTATGAAGAAAATGATTATCGTCAAACGCCTCATTTTGTTACAAGTGATATGTATTTACAGCTTTTTCACATGTATTTTATGTATGTTTTGAGAACATTAGAAGAGGAAAAATTCTCTCCCATGGTTGCTAGTTTATGTGAAGGATTATATCAAGCAAACTACAAATTAGCACAAACTGAAACCAACCCAGAACTCAAGGAAGCAGCCGAATGGAATTCTACTTATTTTGCGATTGCACTTCATTTATTAAATCAAAAAAATAAGCCTGTCATTGAAGCGCATAAAGCATTTTATAAAAAGGAAATTGAAAATGTAATGGCTCAAAGTGATAATACTTCAGAATTTTTGGATTATAAAGATACCAAATTTGCGTATAGCCTTTTCAAACCTCGTGGACATTATACACGCAAAAAAACATTGCAAAATTATTTTCGTGCTATGATTTGGATTCAGACCGTTCCTCAATGTTTGGAGAAAGACGAACATTTGCGTAGAATGGCTCTCAATGCTCATTTTTTGAATACTGAAAAGTCAGCACAGGGAAAATCACTCATTCAACTTTATCAAGGAATTTTAGAACCTACTACTTTTTTGATTGGCGAACCTGACAATCTTTCTGCTCTCAATATTGTTAATCTTTTGGGAGAAATAGGTATTCAATCCCCTCAAACGCTCACTCAAAAAGCTCCTTTAGAAGCTCTTAGAGGTAAATTAGCAACATTAGCGAAGACTTTAAATAAAATAAAACCAAAAGTAGAAAGAACTTGTCCAGATAAAATCAATTTGATACCTCAACGCTATTTAGTGGATAATGAAATTTTGCAAAGATTGGTAGAAGTAGTAGAAGGGCAGCCTTCAAAACGTCCTTTTCCGAAAGGATTAGATGTTTTTGCAGCCTTTGGGAATAAAGCAGCACAGAAAAATCTAATTGAAGTTTATGATGAATCAACTAATTGGGAAGAGTATATGCCACGTTTAGAAGGCTTACAAACCAAACTCAAAGATTACAACGAATGGGACGAAGCTGTTTATAACAAATGGATTTATACGCTTTTGGGAAGTTTTGAGTACGACAAACGAACTCCTCCACACCTCAAAAGTGATGCGTGGGATTTGAAAACGCTTAATACAAGTCTTGCCTCTTGGGCAGAACTCAAACACGATGCGATTCTGTATGCAGAGCAACCCATGGCAGCCGAATGTGGTGGTGGTGGGCCTCCAAATCCTTATACAGTGGGTTATGTAGAACCGAATACTGTTTTTTGGAAACGTCTTTTAGAATTGGTTGACTTGAATAAAGAGCTTCTCCAAAAACATAATTTATTCAAAACTTTTGAAGAAAAAACAACTCAAATGCGTGAACAAATAGAGTTTTTGAATAGAATTTCTGAAAAACAGTTGGCAGGACAAAAAGTAACAGAGGAAGAATATGTAGAACTAGAATATATTGGAGGAAGCATCGAAATGTTTATGCTTTCTATCATTGATAATCAACTTTCTTATTTGGATAGCTGGGCAAATGTAACAGGAACAGATAAATCGGTCGCTGTTGTGGCAGATATTTATACGAATAATGTAGATGTACAACAAAAAGGAATTCTGCACGTAGGAGTCGGAAAAGTAAATGATATTTTTGTCATTGTAGAAATAGATGGCTATTTGTATCTTACTCGTGGAGGAACTTTTGGTTATCACGAATTTGTAAAAGACCCAGATACAAGACTGAACGACGAAGAATGGCAAAAGATTTTAGAAACAGACGAAAAGCCAAGTCTTCCAAAATTTTTGAATTCTATTTTGTATGAAGGAGAACAAAAACCAAAATCAAACGAAAAAGTCATGTATAGTTCGGGGTGTTAATTGTGATTTATCTAAAAAAATGTTTAAATTGTTTCTTATTCTTTACATTTTTGATACGAATCAGCAATGTATAGTTTTTTATTTTTACCAAATTTACTCCAAATTATTTATGAGCCATTATTTGAAAAAATGATTAGAAATAAACATTGAATTAAAAAAGCAAAACATGAAATCAAAAATAGTAGTTTTATTGGTCTTGTTTGTTTGTAGTTCTTTTGCTCGTCCTATTGTTTTTAATATTCAAAAAGAACTTAGAGAAGCCCAAAATATTGTAGAGGGAAAGATTTTAAATTATAATACGAAAGACACAAAAGTCATCTATCAAAATATTACTACTGGTAAAATAGACACTGCGATTGCCATAGGACACATACTATCTAAACCTACTTTTGAACTTGACCAAAATACCATATCTACAAATAGAAGCATTCTTAGTGGTTGTGTTCCTATGGTTGGAGAAGAAGTTTTAATTGTAATTAATGATAGCAATAAAGTACGTTTATTTGCTTATAAAAAAGATGAATACTATAGATTTTGGACACCACAAGCAGCAACTAGTCTTTCTTTGTTTAGCATTGAATTACCTACTTTACCGATATTTCCGAATGATGATTACTATAACAAAGGAGGTGTGTGCTTTGACGGCTGCCTTTATCCACTAAACAAGATAGAACTAAGACAATAAAAAAACATGTAGTACTTTCTCACTCTAAAGAGTGAGCTACATTTTACAATAAAATAATATGAACGAAAAAATACTCGTCTTTTCCACTCAAAAATATGCTTATTTTAGAGAAGCATTTGTAGAAAAAGAAAAGGCTACTTTTGAAAAAGGAAAGTTAGAACACAAAATTTTTCCAGACGGAGAATCCTATTATCGTATTTTATCAAAAGTTCAATCAAAAGAAGCCGTTTTGATTGGTGGAACAGTTTCAGAAAATGATACCATGGAACTTTACGACCTTGCAAGTGGGCTTGTAGATGAAGGCGTAAAAAAACTAACGATTATTATTCCTTTTTATGGTTATTCCACGATGGAAAGAACTGTAAAATCTGGCGAAATTGTTACTGCCAAAACTCGTGCAAGATTGCTTTCTACTATTCCTCAATCGTACTCAGGAAACAGAATTGTTATGGTAGATTTGCATGTTTCTGGTCTTCAATATTATTTTGAAAGAGGCGTTCATACGGTTCATTTGTATGCAAAACCCTTGATTTTGGAGGCTGCCAAAACGTTGGGAGGAACTGATTTTGTTTTGGCTTCTGCTGATGCAGGTCGTGCCAAATGGGTCGAATCTTTAGCTATGGATTTGGGAGTTGATGCTGCCTTTGTCTATAAGCGTCGTTCTTCGGGAAGTGATACCGAAATTACAGGAATAAATGCAGATGTAAGAGGAAAAAAAGTAGTTTTATACGACGATATGATTCGTACAGGTGGCTCACTTATCAATGCTGCAAAGGTTTACAAAGAAGCAGGAGCAAAAGAAATTTATGTCGTTGCTACACATGGTGTTTTTCCTAGTGGAAGTGTAGAAAGACTAGAAAATTCTAAATTGATAGAAAAAATAATTGTTACAGACACACATCCAAACGCAAGAGAAGCAGCACAAAAAACAGATTTTATCGAAATATCTTCTATTTCTGATTTATTGATTCAGGCTGTAAATTCGTTTTGATAAAATGCACTTATTCTAACTCTTCAATTAGATATTTATCAATAGATTTGTCTTTAAAGGCTACACCAATTAGATAAATTTGTTTTCCTTTTTGATTTTTTTTCTTTTGTTCTGATTTATATTTGTCTGCATATCCTTTTTCTTTTATTTGTTTAATTGCATCTTCTGCTGTTCCGTTTACTTTAAATTCTAAAATAAAAATGGCATCTTCTGTTTTTACGACGGCATCAATTCTACCTCTTGAAGTACTAACTTCTGAATCAATATAAAATCCTAAAAGCTCAAGAGTCAAGAAAATAACACTATGATAATAACTTTCTTTGTATTGTTCGAAGATTTGATAGGGGATTTTTGCAAAAAGAGAATCAAAATAAACAAACAAGGCTTCGAAGTCCTGTGCCACAAAAGCCTCTTCAATTTGGATAGCTAAAGGAATAGCAAAACCTTCTTTATTGTGTGTGTAAGAGTTTAAAAGCATATTGAGCATCGAATTTTTTACTTCTCTATTTGGATAGCCCAACTTATAAACATTCATTCTTTTTTCCTCTATCAAAGTCAAATAACCTGTTTGAAATAAAACTGTAACAGGCTGCATATTAGTAATATCAAAACTGGAAAGTGTTTGCAAGTCCATTATTGTATTATCCATATCATAATATCTCTCTTCTCTCATTAGTTTTACCAAAAAAGTAGGTGTTCCTGTGGTAAACCAATAATTATCAAAATTCGATTTTTGTAAAGCACTCATTACCGAAAATGGATTGTATAAACGTTCTTCTCCTGTCCAAGAGTAACCGTTATACCAGCTTTTTAGATTACTTAATGTTTCTTCTTTTTCCAATTTATATTTCTTGGATAACTTATTTATATATTCCTCAAAATGAAGTTCTAGTTCTTTTTGTGTATAACCTACTAAAGTTGAAAAATTATCATCTATACTTATATCGTTTAAATGATTGAGGTCGGAAAAAATAGAAACTTTACTAAACCTAGAAACACCTGTCAAAAAGAAAAACTCTAATTCGTCGTCCAAACTTTTAATGGGAGAATAAAAATCTTTCATAATATCTCTATTTTCTTCAGCAATATGAATTGTTTCTTCACCCAAAAAATCTATAATTGGTTTGTCGTATTCATCAATCAATAAAACTACTTGTTGATTGTATTTTCCTTTTAGTTTTCTGATAAGTTCTTCCAACTGACTGCTAATTGTTTCTTTTATTAGCTCTATTTCGTACAAACTAGCTTGATGTTGCAAACGTTCTTTAATAGCTAACTCTAAACCTAACTTTTTATAATTTGATTTTGCAAAGTCTAAATGAACAACAGAATATTTTTTCCATTCAATTTTATCTTCTATAAAAAGTCCTTTAAAAAGCTCTTTATTTCCTAAAAAAAGTTCTTTTAAAGTGCTTATTAGTAATGATTTTCCAAACCTGCGAGGACGAGAAAGAAAAAAATAACCAGCACTATTTACTAAATCATAAATTTGCTTAGTTTTATCGATATATAAATAATCTCCTGTACGTATTTTTTCAAAACTTTGTATTCCGATTGGTAATTTTTGCATAACTTTTATTTTTTGTAGAATGAAGTCTAACAAAAATACAAAAAAAACTCCTCAATTAATTGCCTAATGAAGGAGTTTGTAAAGAATATGAGAACAAGATAAGATTTACTCTTTCTCTACTTTTTTTACATTATCGTCAGGATGTCTGTCGATGAGTTTGTTGAGTGGGTCAATTCCAGCTTTTACAGGTTTGCCTTTTACTTTTATTGTAATTGTAGAATTTTCTTTTCTAATTTGGTGCTTTTCAAGATACAAAAGAGGTGCAAATTTATAACCCTCTGCATTTACTTTTTTTGGTTCTTCGCCATAAACTCCAATATCTATCCATTCTGTTAAAGGCAATTCGGTTTCTAATCCTAAAGAATCAGCTACTATTTTTTTGCTTTTCAAGACTAAAGTAACTTCATACATATCGTTTCCTAATTCTTTATAAGTTGCTGTTTTGGTTTCATTGTCATAAAAAGTAATATTTTCTACCAAATCAGTAATTAAATATTGAAGAGAATCAGGTGTAACAGCTTTTATTTCGTCTGTCAAATCTGTTGTAGTTGGATAAATTCCTTCACTAAATTTCCATTTATTGAGGTAATTTCTCAAGGCTAAATTAATTTTATCTTCTCCAATATAATCCTGTAAAGCAAACATAATCAAAGAACCTTTACGGTAATGAATATACTGTTGTCTTTCCACTAAATCCAAGGGAAGTTCTTTTTTACGTTCACCACTTCTTCCTCTCAAATAACTTTCAAGCTCATATTTCAAGAATTTTTGAATCATTTCTTTTGGATATTTATGTTTCATTACCATCAAAGCCGAATACTGTGAGAGCGTTTCGGAAAGCATCGAACTTCCCTGCACTGGAGCTTCTGTTACTTGATGCCCCCACCATTGATGCGCTGTTTCGTGTGCCGTAACGTAATAATTCATATCAATATCATCTTTTTTCATATTCAACATAAAACCAATTTCTTCCGAATAAGGAACTGTATTGGCAAAAGATTGAGCAAAAGATTGATAACGAGGAAATTCAATAATACGCAGTTGTCGGTGTTGATATTCTCCAAAATTTTCAGAGAAATAAGACAAAGCATCTTTCATTCCGTTCATCATTCTATCCAAATTGGCTGTATGTTCTTTGTGATGATAAATTTCAAGAGCAACTTCTTTTTGAGTTCCATTCGAATCTGCTTTTGATTTCCAAATATCCTTCATTACTTCATATTTATCCGATTGCATAGCATCGATTATTTGTGATTCCTTTCAAAACTGCCAAATGATCTAATAAAACCTCTGCTTTTTATTACTATAAGTCCAAAATCTATTAAGAGCCTTAAAAATTACACTTTTTAAGAAAAATTTAGGTACTTCTTATACTGAAATGAAATTAGCTTTGTTGCTTTTTGGGTAGTTTGAAAGC
>Ga0100379_10006385_pt1 | contig 9963 bp, 9 predicted proteins | sample CryGeymeta201503_FD_80418 | JGI IMG/M metagenome (GOLD analysis project Ga0100379, IMG submission 80418) | Groundwater microbial communities from Crystal Geyser aquifers in Utah, USA - Crystal Geyser metaG 2015-03 | ecosystem: Environmental > Aquatic > Deep subsurface > Groundwater | place: USA... | reverse complement strand
TTCACTTCGACGTCGTTCACTTCGACGTCGCGCGCGTCGAGCGCCATGTCGAGTACGTGGCGGGTGTGGCTGGTGGCGGGCGCGCGGGCGACCCGTTCGAGCAGTGCGCCGGCGACCAGGATCGGGTGGCCACGGCGTCCGGCGTGCATCGGGCGCAGTAGCTCCACGGGCGACTCGCGATACGCGTCCAGCAGCGCCGCGACGGTGGCGGGCGCGACCCGTGGGTGATCCACCAGCGACGCCATCATCACGGAGTAGCCGAAGGCGCGCGCGACCTCGGCGCCACGCTTCAAGGACCCGAACATGCCGTGCTCGGGCGTGCCCAGCTCGAGCAGGTGCGCACCGTCGACCGCAGCGCGAATGCGCGCAACATGAGGTGGCGCGACCACGGCCATCGCACGCTGGCAGCCGCCTTCGCGCAACGTCGTCAGCGCACACACGATCAGGGGTCGACCGTCGTGCTGCATCAACGCTTTGGCACCCCGCGCGCGTCGCGAGGCGCCGGCGGCCAGCACCAGACCAAAGGCCTGCGGACGCGGGCTCATCCCTGAGCGAGTGCTTCGATCGCGCGACGCACGAGCACGCGCAGCAGGTGGCGCCGATGTCCCGCTTCGTAGGGCACGTTCTCGAGCGGCGTGCACTGGCGATGCGCCAGCTCCGCGAGCTCCGTCGCGAGTTCGGCGTCTAGCTTGCGACCCACGGCCACGCGCTCCACGCCCACGACCTTCGGTCGCGCGCCGAGCACGCCGACGACGAGCCGCGCGTCCTTCACCACGTCTCCATCCAAGTCGAAGCGCAGCGCCGCGCTGACCAGTGGAAAGTCGATGCTGCCGCGCACGCGCCACTTCACGTAGCGCTCGCGTCGCTCCCCTGCGTGCGTCGGCACGTCCACGCCCATCAACAGCTCGTCCGGCTCGATGGCCAGGTTGCGCACGCCGTCGTTCACGAAGAGGTCGACGACCTTCAGTCGTCGCACGCCTCGCGTGGAAGCTACGCGCGCCGTGGCGTCGAGGGCGATCAAGACGGGCACGGTGTCGGCGCTCACGGCCGCGACGCAGCGCTTGCCGCCAGGCACGACGTGGCAGACGTCGGCGTTCTTGAAGCTCGTCTCGGGATCCATCTGCGCGCTCTTCAAGCAGCCGCCGAGGGCGCCGCGCCAGAAGTCGGTCTGGTTCACCCAGCGACAGCGCGTGTCGAGGCAGAGGTTGCCGCCGAGCGTGCCCATGTTGCGGATCTGCGGGCTCGCCACCAACTCCGCCGCCTGCGCCAGGCTCGGCGCGTGGCGCTTCACCAAGTCCGAGGTCGCGACGTCCGTCAGCGTCGTGCCGGCGCCGATGCTCAGCCCCGCGTCGCCGACCTCGATCCCGCGCAGCTCACTCAGCGCGTGGAGCGACACGAGCAACGACGCCGAGCCGAGGCGACGCTTGAGGTTGGGCAGAAGATCCGTGCCGCCCGCGACGGCGCGCGCCCGGGGGGTGGCCATCAGCTCGAGCGCTTCGTCGAGCGAGCGCGGCGAGGCGATGCGTGTTTGGAGCAGCGGCAGCATCAGGCGTCTCCCATCAGGGCGCGCTGCGCTTCGATGGCGCGCACGAGCTTGGCGGGGGTGACGGGCAGGTCGTCCACGCGCACGCCGACGGCGTCGTAGATGGCGTTGACGATGGCGGGGATGGTGGAGTGCAGCGGTCCCTCGCCTGCCTCCTTGGCGCCGTGCGGTCCGCGTGCGTCCGGGGCTTCGACGATCAGCGCCTCGATCTCTGCGGTGTCGAGGGTCGTGGGCATGCGGTAGTCGAGGAAGCTCGGGCCGTGATGCAGCCCGCCCATCTCGGCGTTCACGCCATGGGACTCGAGCACGACCTCGGCCGCGCCCATGTAGCAGGAGCCCTCGATCTGTCCTTCGACCAGGCCGCGGCTGATGGCCTTTCCGCAGTCGTGGGCGCACCAGATCTTCACGACCTCGACCTCGCCCGTCTCGTCGTCGACCTTCACCTCGGCCACGTGGGCCGTGAAGCTGTAGGCCGGTGACGCGCCGATGGCGCCGCCTCGGTAGCTGCCATGCCTGTCCTTGGGCGTGTCGTAGCTGCCGACTTCGCCCAGCAGGCCGTGATCCGCTTCGGCCCAGTGGAAGGCCTCGACCAGATCCACGCGACGCGCGGGATCGTTCATGTCGATGGCCTGGCGCGCGACCAGGCTGACCTGCTTGGCCGAGCACTCCCAGCGCTTGGCCACGCTCGCGGTCACCTTCTTGCGCAGCTTGCGCGCGGCGTCGAGGCAGGCGTTGCCCACCATCAGCGTGATGCGCGAGGAGTAGGCGCCGAGGTCGACGGGACAGAGATCCGTGTCGGCGCTGAGCACGCGGATGTCCTCGGTGGGCAGGCCGAGCTCCTCGCCCGCGATCACCGCGAGCATGGTGTCACTGCCCTGACCGATGTCGCTCGCGCCGCTGAAGATGCGCGCGCGCCCGCTGCGATCGAGGGTGATCTGCACGGCCGCTTGCGGCATCTCGTTGGGGTAGATCGCGTAGTTGGTGCCGCTGATGTAGGTGCTTCCGGCGACGCCCAGGCCGTGTCCGAAGCCGAGCTTGGCGCGGCGTTCCTTCCAGCCCGAGGCGAGCTCCACCGCCGCCAGGCAATCGAGGAAGCCGTTACTGCCGACGCGTAGCTCGTTCACCGTGAGCGAGTCCGAGCCCATGGCGTTCTGCCTGCGCAGCTCGATGGGATCGAGGTCGAGGGCGATGGCCGCCTTGTCGAGCTGCACCTCCATGGCGAAGCGCGGCTGCACGCTGCCGTGGCCACGCTTGGGTCCGCAGGCGGGCTTGTTGGTGTAGGCGCGGCGACTGTGGAAGCGATAGCTGCCGAGCTCGTAGGGCGCGCACAACAGCTGCCCCGAGTAGTAGGTCGTGACCAATCCGAAGCTCGAGTAGGCGCCGCCGTCGAGCAGGGTCTTGGCGTCCACGGCCACGAGCTTGCCCTTGGCGTCGAAGCCGTGGCGGTAATGCATCTTCATCGGATGCCGGCCGCGGTGCGCGTAGAAGACCTCTTCGCGCGTGTATAGGAGCTTCACCGGGCGCCCGGTGATCTGCGACAGCTTGGCCACGCAGAACTCGAGGTCGAAGGGCTCGGACTTGCCACCGAAGGCCCCGCCGACTGGCGGCTGAATCACGCGGATCTGACGGGCGGGGATCTCGAGCACCTTGGCCAGCTCGCGGTGCAGGTAGTGCGGCACCTGCGTCGCGGACCACACGGTCAAGAGGCCGTCCGGATCGACCTTCGCCAGCGCGCAATGGGGCTCGATGGCGCCGTGGGTCGTGCCGTGGAATTCGTAGTCGCCCTCGATCACGAGCGCCGCGTCTTCGAGGCCCTTGTCGACGTCACCGAAGGCGAGCTCGACCTCCTTGCTCAGGTTGCCCTTGCGCGCGTAGGGGTTGATCGTCTCCTCGGCCGCCAGCGCCTCTTCGGGATCGAAGTACGCCTGCAGGACCTCGTACTCGACCTCGATGCCCGCGAGCGCCGCCACCGCTTGGTCTTCGGTCTCGGCGGCCACGCAGGCCACGCCGTCTCCGACGTAGAGCGCCTTCTCGATCGCCAGCACGTTCTCGTCCGGCGTCCACGGGATCACGCCATAGGGCGTGGGCATGTCCGAGCCCGTGATCACGGCGATCACGCCCGGCATCTGCATCGCCTTCGTCGGGTCGATGGCCAGGATGCGCGCGTGGGCGTGGGGGCTGCGCAGGATCTTGGCGTGCAGCATGCGCGGCAGCGACAGATCATCCGTGTAGCGCGCGATGCCTCGCATGCGCTCCATCGCGCCGAGCTTCCGGTGGTGTCCGCCGATCTGCCACTTCTCAGGCTCGGTCATGAGGCGGCTCCGTGCTCCGCGTCCTCTTCCGCGAGCCTCTCGCTGGCGTCGACCACGGCGTGCAGGATCTTGGTGTAGCCGGTGCAGCGGCAGAGGTTGCCCGACAGGGCTCGCGCGGCCTCGGGTATCGTCACGGCGCGGCGCGTGTCCATCAGCAGCGCTTCGGCGCTCATCAACACGCCCGGCGTGCAGAAGCCGCATTGGGCGGCGTCGTGGCGATCGAAGGCGTCGAGCAGGGCCGCGGCCTCGCGCTCGGCCAGAGCCTCCACCGTGCGCACGTCGCGACCTTCGACCTGCGCGGCCAGGGTGCAGCACGAGAGCACGGGCTTGTCGTCGAGCAGCACGGTGCAGGCGCCGCACTCGCCCTCGTCGCAGCCCTGCTTCGTGCCCGTCAGATCGAGGCCGTAGCGCAGCAGCTCGAGCAAGGTGCGATGATCCTCCACGGCCACGCTGACGTCCGCGCCGTTCAGGCGGAAGCGCAGCAGGCTCACGGCGGGCGCGGGCTCGTCTGCCCGCGTCTTGTCTGTGTCGTTCATGCCGTCATCCTGAAATGCCGTCCTGGGGGAGCCGCGTCATGAAACGACGCGTGAAGAGGTAGGCGTCACCGGGCCACCGGGCCGACACATAGCGCCCATCCTCTACCACGAAGGCGCCCCGATCGTCGTCGTAAGTGCCCCTCCGGATCAAGTTCGTCGGCCCGCGCACGAACTGACGCGCCGGGTCCGCGAGGCTGCCGCAGACCTCGTCCTCCACGAACGCAGGATAGGTGCGGTAGTAGCCGCCCAGCTTCCATGCCGTGAGCCAGTGGGCGCTGCGCTCCATGTACTTCGGCAGGCAGGTGGTGCGGTTGTTCGCCAGCACGCTCAGTCCGTCCGCGTCCTTGGCGCGCGCGAGCAAGAGCACGCCGTGGCAGATGGCGCCCACCGTGCGCTCGAGCCGCCAGAACTCGGCCACCTTCTGCTGCAGTGCCTCCGAGCCCAGGTACTGCCGCATGCCGGGCGCGTGGCCGCCGGGCAGGATCATGCCGTCGAAGCCGGCCACGTCGAGCTCGCCCCAGGGCACGGTCTCGCCCAGCTCGCGGCTGCGCTGCATCTCCTCGTAGAAGACCTTGGCCTCGGGGTCGGCCCCGAGCTGACCGAAGAGCACGCCGTCGATCAGGCGTGGATCGCAGCTGGGATGCGCCGCGCCCGTCTCCGTCGCGAACACGACCTCGTGCCCCGCCTGCGTCAACAGGCGCCACGGCACGGCGGTCTCCGTCGTGTCGTAGTCCGTGTCCGGCAAAGGCATCCAGATGCGAGCCATGGCCGCTACCATACCGCCAACGTCGCCCGTGGCGAGACGGGGAACACGTCGATGGCCCGACACACCGCCCAGCCGCGCGCAGGTCGATCTGGAGACGGCAGCGCTGCGCCGCTGACACTTGCGGCGTCATAGAGGGTTGGCTCCGTTGGTAGCGCATTCCGCGTGAATCGCACGGAAGAGGAGGGACGAGACGATGTGTCGCACGACTTGCTCGAGCCTGGTCATGCTTGCGCTCCTGTTGCCGGTTTCGGCTTGTGATTGCGGAGGCGCGAACCCCGCTAGCGTGGACTCGGGTGCGGACACGGGTTCGGGCCGCGATGGAGGGCCATCGGCTGCTGCGCCCGATGCAGCGCCCGGCGCTATCCCGTGCGCATGGGCGACTTCGACGTAGCGCGCGTCGTGTCGTGTCAGGGGCCGGAGCAGGCGCTGTGCAACTACCAGACCGAGCTCTTCGACATGGTGTTCTCCTCCGGTGATCAATCGGTCGTCCTGGGTCAGGGCGAGTCGGGGACGCTGCCGGAGGCGAGCTATCGGGTGACGAACCGGCAGAGCATGGACAACAGTCGGGAAGCGACCGCCACGGGTACCTGCGCGGTCTTGCCCCCTGGGATTCGTTCGTTCGACATCGTGCGTTTGCCGTGAGCGCACAGCGCTCCAGCTCGTGCCTCGTCCAGACCGTCGCTCAGGCGTGCTCGTTGCTGGCAGCGCTGGGGTGCGTCGTTCTGGCTCCTGCCTGCCATGATTCGGGCGATCCGTCTATCGTGGATGGGGGCTCGACGTTCGTGTGCGACGCATCGCCGTGCTGCGTGGCGGCTGACCTGCCGGTCCTCGACCCGGACGGCAGCGTGCCCTTCGAGCTCCGGGACATCCGCATGGCGCCAGATGTTGGACCGGGTGTTTGGTTTGGCACCTGGCTAGGGGGGCCGTTCGTCGTCAGCTGGCGTCCTTGTCGTCCTCGTCCTCGTCCTTGTCGTCCTCGTCCTCGTCCTCGGGCTGGGCGCCGTCCTCGTCCTCGGGCTGGGCGCCGTCCTCGGGCTGGGCTCCGTCCTCGTCCTCGAAGTCCTCGAAGTCCTCGTCCTCGTCTTCGAAGTCCTCGTCCTCCTCGAAGTCCTCGTCCTCGTCTTCGAAGTCGTCTTCTTCTTCTTCGTCCTCGTCCTCCTCGTGCGCGAGCTCGTCCGCGATCCGGGCCGCCAGCGCCGATGCCGGGCCGTGGGGTCGCGCGGCGCGGCTGAGGGCGCTGCGACCCGCGGCTGTCAGCGCCTGTCGCAGCTCCTTCTCGGCTCCGTCGTCGTGACCGCGCGCCGCGAGCACGTGGGCTCGCACGATGCAGCGTGAGGCCAGGAGCGCTGCCTGCAGATCCTCTTCGTCGGGTCCGAGCTGCTCGAGCGCGTCCTCGGGCGCGTCACCCACGGCCAAGAGCAAGGCGCGGGTCGCCGTGAGCCAGGCGCCGAGCAAGGGATCCACGCCCGTCTCCGGCACTTCATCGAGCGCGCGCGCGGCGCCCTCCGGATCTCCGGCCTCGACGCGGCAGGTGGCCAGCGCCTGGGCGCGCAGCGCGATCCAGCGTGCTTCGAGTCCGTCCGCGGGCGTCTCGCTCAGCCAGGCCTCGAGTTTATTGCTGAGGCCGAAGGCCGTCAGCGGACCCGCCAGCACCAAGAGCAGCTGCACGTGATCGCTCGGGCTTCGGCCACGCTTGGGGCGTGAACGCGCGACGAGACGCGAGAGCGCGGCGAGCGATTGCTCGCGAACGGCCTCGTCCTTCAGGCGATAGGCCAGCAGCAGAGCGCCGCGAAGTCGACGTCGACGCGCGGCCGAGAGCACGACCAGTGGCGTCGCCACCGAAAGGGCCACGACCGCGGCCCACAGCCCGAGCTCGGGCGGCGGCAGCGGCAGCACGAAGATCAACGTCACGCGCGCGAGCGCGCCGAAGACCAGCACGGTCATGGCGGCGGAGGCGAAGGAGCGCAGCGCCATGCCGATCGAGAGCAGCGCGAAGGGCACGCCCATCATCAGCGATCGGAGCATGGGAGCCAGCGCTCCCAGGAGCGTGGCGGCGGCCAGAGTCGGGAGCATCTGCTCGCGCGGTCAGTGCCCGCGGCCGTGAGCCGGCGCCATGCTCGCGGCTGCCGCGGCCAGCTCCGCCTCGCGCGCCGCGATGCGCTGGCGCACGTCGATGTAGACGCGCTCCTGCTCGCTGGCGCGGTCGATGGCCGTGATGTGCGCCCGCGGAAGCTCCACCGGCATGACGCCCGCGTTGGCCTGCGCGAAGGCCAGCAGCTGCGACCAGGCCTCGCGCGCGTCCCCGAGCCGGCCAGGCAGACTCTCGAGCACCTCGGCGGCGCCCTGCATGCCGCGCGCCTGCCACATCGGCTCACCCACGGCGCTGCCCATCTGGGCGGCGGCGCGATACTCCGCCAGCGCCGCGTCGCCCTGGCCCTTCGTGCGCAACGCCACCGCGAGGTAGTAGTGCGCCTCGGGTCGGCCGGGCTCCGTGTGCAGCGCCTCGCGGGCGTCCACTTCGGCGCCGTCGAGATCGTGAGCGACGAGCTTCTCGATGCAGTGCTGCACGGCCTGCGCGTAGGGCGAGGCGCTTGGGCCGGGGTGGGCGTCCGCGGCGGCTGCGGGCGGCGTCGCCGCGGGGGTCGCTGCCGGGGTCGCTGCGCGCTGGGCCGCCGGTCGGGCAGGTTGCCGTGCGGAAGCACGTTGCGCCGAAGCGTGGGGCGCGACGAGCCCGAGGGAGAGCGCCAGGATGGCCAGTGAGCAGATGCGGACGAGACTCATGCCCCGAGCCTACTCGATCGCGAGCGGCCGCTCAAAACCCCAATGCCACCGATTTCGTCCGTGGAGGCACATACCCGAAGGCCGGGCCCAGGCCGCCCCCCGGATCAGGTCCGGCGGAAGGCGTAGTAGAACGAGAGGACGCGGCGCACGTAGCGGCGGGTCTCGTCGTAGGGAGGGACCCCGCGGTAGCGCGCGACCGCGCCTTCGCCCGCGTTGTAGGCCGCGACCGTGAGCACCAGATCGCCGTTGAATTGGTTGGCGAGGACGCGCAGATAGCGCGCTCCGCCCAGGATGTTCTGGCGCGGATCGAAGGGCGCGGTCACGCCCATGCTCGCGGCCGTGCGCGGCATCAGCTGCATCAGGCCCATTGCGCCATCGCCGCTGACCACGTCCGAGACGAAGTCGCTCTCGACCTTGATCACGGCGCGCAGGAAGGCTTCGGGCAGCTGATACAGGCGCGCGGCTTCGCGGATGTGGGCGTTGTACAGCGCGTAGCGGTCCGGATTCGCCGTACCCGTCGACGCGGATCGCGGTCGCGCGGCGGCGCTCGGGGCGGGCCGCCTCGTCTCGTGCACGATCACCACGCAGCGCTGGCCGGCGGGCCGGATGTTCGTGAAGGTCAGGCCGCCCGACGAGTCCGTGCAGCGATACATGTCGGCCCGTGCGCCCAAAGGGACGAGCAGGACGAGGGCGAGCGCGAGCAGGGACAGGGGACGCACCGCTGCAGTGTAGGGCGCGCGCCGCGTGTCTGCCAGAAACGGGCTCGAACGACCGCGGGTCCGCGATTCGAGCAGAGAAAACCCCGTCAAATCAGCAGGCTGGCGCAGCCGAGCTGGACGTCGAGGCCGGTCTCGGGTGCGGCCAGGGTCGCCTGGGCCGCGTCGCAGGAGGTCGGGCAGAGCACCACCTGCGTGGGCGCGCTGGGGTTGTCGTAGTACCAGCCACCGGCAGCGTCACAGGCCGAGGCGTCCGTGCGTCGCGGCAGATAGGTGGAGTCCGCGCTCGAACGCACGATCACGTTCACCAGCGCGGGATCGAAGGTCATGCCGTCGGGTGGCGGCGGGATCGCCACGTTGCAGTCGATGCGCGAGGTGCGCGTGACCGCCGTGGCCACGGCGTCGAAGAAGGGGCCCCACGCGGCCGAGCCGTCGCAGATCTTTGCGCGTACGCCGCCCGTGCGCGTGACCAGCGAGGTGTAGGTCTGGCCCGGCGAGGGAGGGCTGCCGCCACCGGGATAGGTGCATTTCACGTCGGGGTCGGTATCCGAGCCCCAGCCGTAGAGCGCGTCGAAGGTGTAGCCCTCGAAGAGCGTGCCGTAGGCAGCGCTGAGCAGGCCGGGACCGAGATCGTTCGAGTTGAAGGGGTTGGGGCCACCCGGGAAGTCCTCGAGCGAGGTGACCGTGAGCGGCGGGTCGCTCGCGTTGCAGCCCGTGCCGCGCGGCAAGTCACAGGTGCGGGAGTTGTCGTCCGTGACCACGACCATGGTCTTGGTCGCGTCGGGGCGCAGCAGCGGCAGCCAGGGCTCGGAGCCGCGGGCGTCGGTCGGGCGGTAGCCGTTGGTCTGACCGAGCGTGCCCAGGATCTGCTCGACCGGCTGCGTGCTTCGGATGTCGACCTCGACCTGGAAGAACCTCGCGCCATCACCGCAGCTCGGGTCGCCGGCCAGCGGAGGTGGGATGCACACGCCGAAGCGATCCGAGCCGCCGACCGTGATGCGCCCGGCGCCGCGCAGCGCCAGCATGATCACGCGGTAGTCGATGCCGCTGGCGCCGATCAGCGCGGCGAAGTCGTTGAGGCCCGCGTTCACCTCCGTGATCGCCGGCTCCATGCTGATCGAGTTGTCGACGACCCAGATGATGTCGACGGGCAGGCGCTCGACCGTGGCTGCCACGACCGTCGAGGCGCAGGCCGCGTCGGGACCGAGGCGCGCGTCGCGTGGAGCCGCGTCACGGGGTGGAGGCGTCGCGTCCATGGCGACGGCCGAGTCCATCAGGCCCCCGTCCGCCGTGCCCGCGTCGCTGGGGC
>Ga0100379_10006383_pt1 | contig 9965 bp, 14 predicted proteins | sample CryGeymeta201503_FD_80418 | JGI IMG/M metagenome (GOLD analysis project Ga0100379, IMG submission 80418) | Groundwater microbial communities from Crystal Geyser aquifers in Utah, USA - Crystal Geyser metaG 2015-03 | ecosystem: Environmental > Aquatic > Deep subsurface > Groundwater | place: USA... | reverse complement strand
TTGGGGATTGGGGATTGGGGATTGGGCCCAATCCCCAATCCCCAATCCCCAATCCCCAATCCCCTAAATTAATTAAATTAAATTTTTAAAAAATTAAGTCTGAATGTAAAAATTAATTAAATTTAAATTAATATTACTTTATAAATTCCTAAATTCATTAATTAAAAATATAACAATTTATTAAATAACTCATAGCAAAATAAAATAAATGAAATTTGTTGTTTAAATTTAACAAGCAATTAAATTATATAGTAATATTAAAGTAATATTACTATTAAAGTGAAGAATATAAATAATCCAAGATTAATGGAACTAGCCGTTGATGTAGAAATTGTAGTAGTTGATCCAGTAGTTGATCCAGTTGTTGATCCAGTAGTCGTTGAACTAGTAGCTGATGTTGGTGTATCTGCCCATAAGACCAATGTTCTTTTATAAAAGTCTGTATGTTCTAAATAACTAGGACTAGGATCACTTCTATGATATCCGAATATCATGTTATATGAAGCTCCTTTATTTATTTGGAAGTCAAAACTATCTCCAGTTTGTAATGGTCTAGTAAAAGTAATTTTCGTTCTTCCTGAAGCTTCAGTTCCGCTGACATTACTTATATTACTTGCACCACCAAATGAAGTATCAAGACTTGGAGCTAAGTCTTTACTTTTGTTGTAATAATCATCAAATATTACTTTTCCAGAGCCATCTATATATCCCATATACATATCTGAGTTAGTCATCTTACCACCTGTAGAAAATCCCATTCCAATCCATCCTGTAGTTCCGACATCACATGTAAATGTAATGGTGTTTGCAGCATCGTCGAGACTCCAGCTTAAAAGGTACATGTCGTTTACTAAACTTACCTTATCTGATCCAGTTATTGTTGCGCAACTTGATGAAATAGCTAAGTAGATAAATATTACTCCTAGTATTTGGAAATTTGCCATTTTTTAATTAAATAAATTGTTAATGCAGTTTAATATATTTCAATTTGTAATTTTATAAATACATTTCATTATAATATTAAGGAATTAAAATATTTTAACTATTATAACTAGCATTTACTTTATCTAGGTATATAATTATAATAATATTCTTTTATATAATTAAAAAATTAACGTAATGTTTAAATTGCTTAATTATGATGTATTAATTATTAATATAAATAACGTTTATTTTATAGTGACTGAATTACTTCAAGAATAAAGACTAGAACTTGTCTCCTTTTAGATTCTTATGTAGCTCATTCATTGTGTTCATGAATAACTCTTGAAATTCAGACCTAGCAGATTTATCAATCGACATGGAAAAATTTGAATTGTTTTCGTCATCATAAAATGAAGATCTCACACTATCTTTTTTGAATGTAGAATAGGAAGAATCTTCAACTTTAAATGAATTATTTATATGTGATGTACCTAAAATAAAATAAAAAATAGTAAATTTGATTAACTAATAATATTTACTGCTGTTACAAATGTCATCTTCATTTGAAACTTTATTTTTAAACTGTTCAAGTGGGATTAATTTTTTATTTTCATATCTTATGTCTTTATACTGTGCTAAGTTCTCTAAGTAATTTATTAAAAACTTTAGTTCAATATCATTTTTATTTTCGTAAAATGGTAGAATAGGAATACCATTATCCATTTGAAATATAAAAGATAATACTGAGTTATCTATTATAATAACTTCAGATAAATCAACTCCTTTAAGTACTCTTAAGTCTTTAACATATATGTGATCTTCACCCATTTTTGTTTTAATACAATTGTTTCTGTATAACCTATGACTAATTAATTCTTTATTAGGATCAAAGTAGTCGATAACTGCATCAGCGTAGATTTGATGTGAAGCTGTGTATACGATACTTTTATAGTTTTTGTTTATTTTTTCGAGAGCTTCGATTAAAAAAGGCCTTAAGTTTATTCCGACCTAGAATATAATAATTTAATAATGAGTAAATGATTAAAGGGATTAATTTATGTATATTAATATTTATTTATTATAAGGCTTTATTCTTACTCTTTTTATTGATTTTGAAGAAAACTTGATTTCTAATTGAATATCCGCTTTATGAGGTTCATCTTGTATACAATGTATTAATGTTTCATCCAAGTCCCATACTGCTAATTTTAATTTGTTCTTTCTCATTTCTTCTAGAAACGGAAGTTCAATTAAAAAATCTTTAATTTCATCCTTTTGAGGGATAATTACCTTATTACATTTTTTAAAACATTCTTCATTATACTCATAAAAGTCCTTTTTATCATTTAATGAATCTATTAAATCATCTATTTGCTCGTCTTCAATTTTGATAGAAACAGCCTTAAAACTGTTAGCAAGATTATCAAGGACTTCTTTTGTTTTTTTATTTTCTGTATTGGTAAAGTTATCTTCTGGGGATAATTGAAGTTTTTTTGCTAGATTAACTTTTTCGGGTATTTTATTATTTAATTTATTGTTATTGCCTAAATTTAATTTTGTATATGAATGGAAATCGGTTGTTCGTCTTATAGAGCTTTCAGAAATTTTTCGAATAGAGCTTACCATTGAAAAATCTAAATATTATAAAATAAATAAATTCATATAAATAAGTTATATATTTCTAATACAATCATTTTCAGGATCAGTGTCGTTATTAATTGCATTCATCGATAAGAAATTATATTCTGATTTATCTGATTTTGGTATTGGCAATGTTACTTTTTTTAAGTCTTTATTTGAAGAATTTTTCTCACTAGTAGTTATTATTGAATTAAGTATTTTAGTTTTTTTAGTTGTTATATCTTTTTCTTTAGTATTCTCCTTAACTTTATCGTTAACTTTATTTATTTCTAATTGTTTTTCTAATTCATTCTCTAAATCTATTTCTTTTTGCATTAAATCATCAAAAAAAGTGTCATTGTCATCAAATGCCTCAAATTCTCTTTCATTGTCATTATCTTCAATTTTAATTCTTTCAAATATATTCATTTTAGTTGGCATCGACGAAGAGAAATTTTTCTTTGGTTTTACCATTTTAAATCCTTTTTCCATTAAAGGAAGATTTTTTAGATGTTCTTCAACAGCTAATAATTAATTAATATAAATACCATCTTTATTCTTAATAAAATGAAAACAGTCTATGTTTATATTATCAACAGAAGCTTTTTTGAAACTACCTGTGTTGGCTCCTTTCTTTTTATTTTCTGTTTTTTCGTTATCCAATATATCCGGCTTAAACAATGTTTTCGGTGTTGTTATCTTATATGAATTTGTTCCGTTATTACTTTTGACTATACTCTCTTTTAAATTTAATGTTAATCCTAGGTTCTTTTTATTTTTATTCAGAATTGATGAACCAAATATGGGTGGAGACGACATTTATAAATTAATGTATTTATTAATTTTATTGTATATATCAAATGTCATTTTAATATATAAATAAACTTATTTAGTTTTTATTACTTAGGCTTTAATGTGAGTAAATTATTATAATATAATAACGTATATAATGAACTAAATGGTTTATTAAAATAACTACCAAAACTAAACAAGAAAGTCTAGTTAACTTAGTCTAATTAAGCCTTAAACATTCATAGTACATTTGTTTAAGTTTATTATCAGATATTAGTTTATTTAATTTAACATTTTATTGGACATTTTTAAAATTTAAATAAAATATTAAATAAATCAATAACTTTTATAAAATATTATAAAGTTACAAGTTTCAAATTTTACATTTAAATTATTATAATGAATAATAATGAATAATAATGAATAATAAACAATTATAAACTATAATAAACATAATTTAATAAACTTTTAATTTATAAAACTATAAATGGAGAGGCCTAAATCATCAACCTTTTTTAAAACTAATAAAGATAGCACGAATAAATTTTTTAAAGATTCTAAAGTTGGTTCATGTAGCCATGTTATCGTTAAAAACGGAGTTTCTATTGCTGTTCCTTTTAGAGTACAAACTGCAAGTTATAAAACAACTGATACTTTTTCAAGTGAGACAAAAAGTACTTATAGGTAATTTAAATGTTTAATAATGTTAAAAATGTTAAATATAATGAATTTAAATGAATATTTCTATAAAAAATGTAGAAAAGCATATGATATAAAGCCAAACATGCATGTTGGGATGGCAAAAAAACCTTTAGTTCCTTATAATCCAACTAGCTACAGAAATCGCTTACCTACTCCAACTTGCGTAATGCCTCATAAAAATAAATCAGTAGTTGAATTAGGAGATCCAGGGTAATTTCAATTATTCATTTTATATTTCATTACATTTTAATCTCTTATTACAATTATTATACTTATTCTTTAATACATATATTATTAATTTAATTTCTAGGCTTGTTAACAGAAAACAATGGAGATCAACAAAAAGTGATTTTTATCAGAAACCAGTAACATTCCCTATTGGTAATACAGGTATTTTAAGTGATATTGCTATAAGAGCTCATAAAAAATTAAACGGTTAAAGAACTTTAAAGAACTCTAAAGAACTGTTAATGGTTTAATAATAGTAATTATCAGTTATTATCATAATATTTATTTAGCATTTTTATCAAACTCTAATTTAAACTTTAAACAACATTGTAAATAATAAATATGTAAAGTTAAAAATATGAAATAAAGAATTTAGTAATATTATTAATGTTGTAATATTAAGCTTATAATATAATAATATGTATTATAATTTATAAAATAAAATAAACATCTAATTAATCTAGTTAATCTAGTTAATCTAATTAAATTGAATTATTCGTTATGATTTATACGTAATCTCTACTTAATTCATCTTAATTTATTTTAATTCATCTTAAATAAACTATAATTAGCAATGTAATTAATTCCATCCAAAATAAATGTTATAAATGTATTCTCACTTACTATTCCTTCAATACAGAACTTCGAAAGACCTCCTATAAGGTCAAATAAAAAGAAATTTTTAGTATGATTAGTAAACTCAACTAAGTAAGGTAATATCACTTTGAAACTAATTGATTGTAGAGTCACTATCACTGACATAGTAACGAAAACTCCGACATAAGTACAGTTTCCATATTTTTTATTTTCGTTATTGACTGAAAACGGTAAAAAAATAAGGATTTGCATTATTACGAATAGGAAGTTCGAGTTTAAATAGATTGAACTAGAGAATAAATTAATAATCAGTATAAAAGTAAGAAAAAAGTGTCTTTTATCAATACTGCAATAAATTGAAATAAGTAATAGTAAATAAATACAAGTTCCAATATATAGCCCATGACTTGAATAGGCTAATGATACTAAGCGTAGTGATAAGAAAAAGTTGATAAGTGTAGCTATTAAGTACTCCGTGTTGTTTTTAAATTCTCCGATAAGGCAAAGAACCTAGTAATGTTGATTTATTATATTTGTTATAGATTATTATTATATTACCCTTATAAATAGGAGAAATAGCAAAATAATATAAAACATTATGATAAAACCGATCTTATTGTTTTCTTTAATGATGTAGAAAATCAACGTAATCAAGAAATGATTTACTATTGAGTCGATTAGGATATAAATTATATTTGTGATTTTTAAACTGTTATCATCTGAAATTAAGCTAATTTGGATTGTTTTTATGTTTTTCTTTTTCTTCTTGTCGTATGTAATACTAGAGTTAATTTTAACCTTTCCTACTATTTTCTCTGGAACGTTATCCTTTTCTTTATTTTCTGTATCACCTTCATTTACTATTGTTTCAACTTTCTCTCTAGTTTTGTATGTGAATATATATTCAATATTTGTTGATATAATTAGTAATACAAGTAATACTCCTGCTAATCTTAATATAGTTCGTATCCAGTGAATGTAAACAGTATTTGTTAAATCAAGCAACTAATATTTATAAAGTTAACATAATATAATAAATACAACTTACATCCATTAAAGTAGTATCAATCTTCAAAGACATTAAATGATTCGTTGAGATTATAATAAAAATAATAATACTATAAACAATCCTTGAAACTTTCAATGAAAAGAACTTCTTAAAGCTTTTTAAGATTAACTTAAAGTAATATATTCCAAAAAAGAAACATATATAAGTATTTTCTGCAAGACCAATATATATAAAAAGAAGTCCTAGACATAAGGTATAAATCCAAAAAATATCATCTAAAGAAAAGTCTCTTGTTTTATCTTTCATATTATTCATCTTTTTATTTATTAATTTAGTAAGTTCATCATTATTGTCTAAGCTTAAATTTTCAAACATATCATTAACTTGATTACCCTGTGTAGTTAAATAATCAGAAATATAAGCAATGCAAGTAAGTGAGAATAAGTCAGAAACAATATAAAATGAATCTACTTTTACTTCATGTTTATTATATCCCCTTACAATGTATTTATGAAACTTTGTAAGGATAAAGTTGAATAGTCCTACTGTTACGAAAATAAACTTGCGAAAAGGAAGGAATATAGATGTTATTTCGTTTGAAAGATAAAGACTGGTTATGTAAAGTATGTAAACGATAAGAGAGTAGAAAATCATGTAATTCATAAAATATGGAAAGAAAAATATTTGATACAGTGAAGTAACAGTTAAAATAAGCGATATAAATAACTTAATTTGAAGTTCACCTAATGAAATAACAGTAACTTCTTCAAGCTCTATAACTGCATTCGCTATATTAAATATGTCACATTCATGTTCTCTATAGCCATTTAAGTAGAAAAACTCTTCGATAAAATATTTAATAGACAAAGTTCCTTGAGAAAGCATTATACTTGAACCAACATAATAAAATCTATTATAAAACGCTGCACCTAGTGAATATGAAAAAACAAAACAAAAACTATGGAATAATATCTTATATTTGAACGCAAAGTCATTTTCATACTCATAATGTATCAAATGTATAATAAAAAACACTAACGCACAAGATAATATTACTCCAAGCTGCTTAATAGGTATTAAATTAAAAAGAATAACATCATTAGTGTTTTGAGTCTTAGACTGAAGTCTATTCAATTCAGTTTTATGTTTAACAAGGCTATCCCATAAAAGTAAAGACTTATTTTGGTTGATTAAACTAGAATTTACAGAAATAATAGCGCATAAGTCGTCGATATCGAATAAAAATTTAACATTTCTTCCGTAAAAGTCATTTGTTGTAGTTGTATATGTAGTATAATTAATAACTCCTTTGATATTATTGTTATTAATATTATTAGAATTTTTACTATCTTCATTTTCGTTTACCAAGTAATCTAGGCTTTTCCAGTTATCAGACTCGGTATCTTGGTTCTTTAGTTTATCTAGTTTTTCTTTAATACTTTCATATCTATCATATTCATATTCGTCATCGTCATCATGGTTATCCGTACTTTTTGTATTATTTATTGCCTTTGTAATTTGTTCAATTTGTTCTATGTTCCCAATATTAATTGCTGTATTGTATTTAACTTTGTTTAGTTTTTTACCAGTAAAATAAGCCTGTTCTAGTATATTATCAGGTAGATTTTCGAAGTCTTTATCTTTCATTGATAAAACATATAGCCAAAATGAGAATGTAATCACGGCTACTGCAAAGAATTTCTTTTGTATAAGATTTATTACACGAATAAATTGTTGAGTCATTAAAATTAAATAAATAATATATAATAAATATTATAAATTAATATATACAAATTTATTATAATTTATAATGTAATTTATAATCATTACTAAATTATTTAAATTAATTTATTTTTTACTAAATTATAATTTAAACGAATAATGAACCCTGGAGACAATAATAATAAAAAATTTGAAGTAAAAACCAATAGATTAAATCTTAATAATGAACCACGTAATGAAAATCTTGAACAAACAAATATTGTATTTATGCACGAATCAAATCCTATCGATTTAAATATGATGAGTTTCATTAATAATTGTAACATTCCTGATCAAGTCGATACAAGTCAAGATCTCAAAATAATGGAAAAAGTCAATACAGAACATTCCAAATTTAAAGGGTTAATCTTAAACAGATATAATCAACTTAAAATGTTAAAGAGTTATTGGGAAACATCAATAAATTCTGCAATAAGTGGACTAGCAATGTAATACTGAATATCATTATATTAAATTAATACGATACATATCATTATCATATTTATTTATATTTCTTTAACAAATTTATATTAACTTATAATAATTAAAATTACAGGATGAAAGACCGAGCAGTTACACATGACTTCTTCACTTTTATTTTAGAAAAAGATTTAAGAGAATCTAACATTTCATTTACATTAGAAAATCTAATTGATTTATTTCCTTTAATAGATACATTGATAAGTTCCAAATATGAATCGCATAAAAGAAATGGTTTAAAGGCTGCTAAGAGTTTTCTGGCCTTTTTTCAAGAGGTGAGTATAAATACTAATTAATATACTACAATTCTATATATAATAAAATTATACATCTTATCTTATAATTTTATTAATAGAGACTTATTTCTGGTAGTAAAATGAAAGAAACAGATAGTGTAAATGTTAGTGTCGATCTTGAATCAAGAAAGAAAAAATGTGATGCTGTTATTAATCTATATAAAAGTTTACATAGCAATCAATATATATTAAGTATGTCTAATTCAAAATCAAACCCAGAAGTAAGTTAGTTATTTATGTTATTATGTTGTTATTATGTTGTTATTATGTTATGTCGTTATATAATAGTTAATCATAGTAAATAATATTTAATAATATTTCTATTTTAATTATAACAATTAATTTTATTATTATAGATTAAAAAATTTGCATCTGAATTCTTGATGGAGATTGAAAACTTTTTCTTAAAAGTTATGTAGAGAGTGTTTAACTGAATAAATCGTGAATTATGTTGTTCTTGTAGAAAGTTATAGAGTGGTTGATTAATTAGAAGTTTGTATAGTTATTTTTATTATAAAGATAAAACAATTAATTGCATTTATTTGCATTTATTTACATTATCTTCTTATAATAGTTTCATATATTAAATAATAGTAATATAAAAGTAATTTATATAGAATTAATACAATAAATAGTAATATATAATTTGTTAACAATAAGTAACTTCTACTAAAATCTTGATTAGACTTCTTTAGCTAACTTTCAATCAACATCAATATAATATGTATTAAATAGATTTCTATTACTTTATTAACTATTTTTATATGTTTTAAAAATCTTCTATTATTATTTATTATAATTATAGTATATTATTATACTATACAATATACTAATTTATAATATTAAATAATGGGAGCAATATGTGTATCAGAGCCAAACCCAGCTCAAGTTCAAGCACAGCAAGAAAAAGAAAAAAAGGAAAGAACGGAAATTGAAGCATTTGAAACACAAGCTCAAAAATTTGAAGAAATTAAAGATGCTTTAAATCAATTAGAATTAGATAAATTAGGTTCGACTAATTATGTAATAATGGAAGAAGACATGAATAAAATAATGCAAGTAATTGATATTAGTAAAGCTGATAGTGAATGCTTTAAAGTTTTAGAAAATATTCAAGTAAGTACGCAAGAAACAGACCAAGATATTCTTACACATTATAAAACTTTGACTAAAAGACAACAAGTATTTTTAATAGAGTATTTAAAAGTTGTTTCAAAAATGATAGAGTTAAATAAAGACTTATCAGATTATAGAACTAAGTATTGGCTTGATTCATTGATTAAATATAAAACTTTTGAATAAGCTATTTACCTTTTTTAATTATAATTCTTATTTCATTTAATAATATTGTTATAAGTTTATAGTAATAAGTTTATAACTATAGTAATATAATAATAAGTTTATATATAAAAGTTAAATAAATAAAGAATTATATAAGTAGAAAAAATAAATTGGGGATTGGGGATTGGGGATTGGGGATTGGGGATTGCAATCCCCAATCCCCAATCCCCAATCCCCAAGTTAAATAATAATAAAAAACAAATATAATAAATATA
>Ga0100379_10006378_pt1 | contig 9972 bp, 8 predicted proteins | sample CryGeymeta201503_FD_80418 | JGI IMG/M metagenome (GOLD analysis project Ga0100379, IMG submission 80418) | Groundwater microbial communities from Crystal Geyser aquifers in Utah, USA - Crystal Geyser metaG 2015-03 | ecosystem: Environmental > Aquatic > Deep subsurface > Groundwater | place: USA... | reverse complement strand
CCCAACTTTAGATCGGTTTATTTACTTCAGTCGAAATAATTAAAATGTTGAGCAGTTTGCCGCAGGTTAGGAGAAAGAGCACCTCCAGAAAAAAGTAAAAATACTTGTCCATTTCAGTAGGCTCCATCAACAGATATTTCCTCAAAACAATTCCAAAGGATAACTGACAAGCTCAGTTCATATGTTGTCCTCTCACATTCATAGCCAATACATTCTTTTGATGCTTAGCAATAACACTCAACAAGCCAAATTCAGGGATAGTATGAACATGATAGTTGATAAGGAAAATATACTGATCATAAAAAATGGGAAAAAGCAACAAATTAAAGTGGCTTCAATTGATCGTTAGAGTTCGTAGATTAGGCAAAGGTATCACCATGTTCATACTCAAATCCGAAAGTTACAAAAGACAAAGACTGCAGTCAATTAAAACAAGAAAGAAAAGGTGAACGAAAATAATACTCTAGGACGTAGTGTTTCACAAGCTACACTAGTGAGAAAAGTCTAAAGCAAGGGTCTTCTACAAAAAAGAGTCAGTTCAACCATGAATCTTCATGGCAGTTTCAAAAGGCCACTAGGAGAGTACTGCTCCAACAAAAATTCTTCACACAATCTCAAATCTAAAGGTCATAATTGATACCTTCATTTTTTACATGTTGTCATTCAGAATAATAGACATCATTTGAGTACTTCTTCAACTATTTTTTTGACATTTTATTGTACTTCTTCTAAATTTAGCTCGCCAACTTCGATTGTGTGAACTCTTCCAGCTTATTATTGCTCAAATAATCTCTCAAAACTTTCTTTTACTTTCTTTTGGAATTCAAGCTTTTCGAAGCGTTACTGTCCATATTGTGCCCTTTTGCTCAACAGGTCAGGATTGGCTCTCAGAAAAATGATCAGATCAGGCGCAAGCAACCCTTTGTCTGCCCAAGTGCACCACTCGAAATTCATCCCCTTGGCAACTGAGTAAGCTACTCCAGAATACCAATACCTGTCACAAACTATGCTGACTCCTTAATCAAGAGTTTGTTAAATGATTTTCATCTTTTACCATCGATTCGCACTGAACAGTAGATGAATGGCTTCGTTGCTGAGTTCAGTCCGATTGTTGAGAAATTCATCGATCATTTTTCCAATGGGTGTGGTTCTGTCAGGAAAACTCATGCTGATAGTTTTATTTTTCTAGGAGGAGAGAAGCTAACACAAATACTTGGTAACTGAACTTTTACCAGATCTATCCAGCCCTTACAGCACAATCAATTTGCCTCTTTTGATCATGGCGCCAAACTAATTTAATCAATAATGTGGTCATCAAAACCATTTGTTTTGAATACAATAATGATTAGGATCACTAATCACTTTAAACAAAGCTGTCTTGGTTGTCAAGGATACGATGCTCGATCTTGATCAATCCAGACATAATATTGTCTTCACAGACATTCTGATTATCTCTTTGGAAGTACAGACGTCTGTATTACCTCAGATAGCCAGGTGGTAGGTTGAGGGTCAATTAAGGAGGAGGTTGGTTGTTTTCCTCTGCCATGCAGATTCGTTACTGTATAATATATACTCTACTGCTAGTTTTTAACGGTCGGTCTTGTTGCCTCCGTTATGTTTGATTTTTATGTGCAAATTTAGAGAAACGTCAGAACCGTAAATGCGGCTGCATTTATCATAGGGACAGAGAAAATTTTTTTCTATTTAAGTGGCTAATCTTCTGTTTTTCTTACGATTTCGCAATCGGTTGAGTCTATAGTGCTGATCTTGCAATTCCTTATTTAAGATAAAGTGTACTTCTATGCGAACAAGCAGCTGATTCAGCTGATTTTTCTTTTCGGTGGCCTAGCGAATCAGTGCCACGTTGATCTCGTTCTGAAGGTATGTTTTCCAATATTGATGATCGTAGTTTATCCTGGGGTCAAAAAGAGGCACCTCCAGCTCCTAAATAGAATCCTTTTTACCTCGAGTTAACTGATCTGTTATTATTGCGTTTTTTGATTACAGTCGTCTATGTAGCAGGTTGATGCGACTTCCTTTGCTCTCTCAAGATGAACTTTTAGCTCTCTCTCGATCTCCTACAGCTTCTGAGTTGACTCTGCAATATTCGCAGCGCCTCTTGCCAGCATTCTTTATTATTATTATCAGTAGCCCCTCTCACATCCAAACAAAATCAGTCCAAATATTACTGAAAGTTCACAAAACCTTTCCATCGCCTTAATTTTTCAAAACAATAATTATTCATTCGATAACTCTTGAAATGGCCAAAAAGGTAATCATTGTCTGTAGACCAACTGGCTCTGTTTGTCAAAATATCTTCTGCCTTGAGTTTGAGGATCATTATCAATTGTGTAACTGCTGTGGCCTTAGAATTTTGCTTCCCCGCCAACTAACAAGTTGTTTTCAGGACGATACTGAATTCTTTTCTCACCCGTTCCTGATGACAAATAGGCACCTCCATATGTACTTTAGCCTGAAAATTGACCTTTTGGCATCACTTCGTTGTGAGGAAGAGGTGCTCTGGTTTGTATAGCCTGGCCTTATCTTTTCATGTAGTCTGCCCCATAACTAGAAGAACCTTCGAACCTCCCTTCTCCAACTCGCAACTATCCTTAAGGCCTTATCTGAGGGTTTCTTGTAGCTCCTTTCTCTATGTAATTTCCTGCATAAGTTGAACTACCTTCGAAGCCCCCTTGCGGAATCACTTCATTGTTTTTATATGTAATTTTTTCCTGTCGAGCAGCAGTTTTTCCTTCGAATTATCTGACATAGGAAGAGCTACCATCAAATGTTCCTCCTCCAACTTTTAATTCTCCTTCCGGTCTGATTTGTTTGCTTCTCTATACATGATTTTCAAGATATGAGTTGCCATATGTACTGTAGTGCTCAAAAGCTCCTTTGGGCATGATTTAATTAATAGGAGCTTTTGCTGGTTCTGCTCTCATGCCACCTTCTTTTTTAAGATAATCAGCTCCATAACTTGATGATCCTTAGAATTTTCCCTCCCCGACTCGCAGTTATCCTTGAGGCCTGATTTGAGGGTTTCTTGCCACCTTTGATTAAATGTAATTTCCTGCATACGTTGATGAACCCTCGAACTGTCCTTTCGGGAGGATTTGATTGACTGGCAAAGGTGCTCTTTGTTGTCTTCCTCCCATTCCTTTGTCTGAGAAGTCTGCCAAATACTTTGATTAACCTTCAAATTTACCACCTACTTTCAGCTGTTGTTATGGCCTAATCTGAGGGTTTCTACTCATTTGCTTCTCAATATAGTTTCCAGCATATGTCGAGCTTCCTTCAAAACCTCCATGAGGAATCACTTAGTTATCTCTGTAGGTTATTTTTTCCTGCTTGGGGGACATCTTCCCTTCAAATTACCTGACATATGATGAACTACCATCAAAGGTACCACCTCCGACTTTCAGCTCTCCTTCTGGCTTGAATTTTTCGGTTCTTTGGGCTGGGTTGTTGAGGTAATTACCAGTATAGGTACTTACATCTTAGAATTTGCCTTCTGGAAACATTTTGTTATTTTGTTGGATGTATTTTTCTGTTTTTTGAGGTGCCCCTTTGTCGTTGTGGTCATTTGCATAGGTTGATGCTCCATAGAATTGTCCTCCTATTTTGAGTTATCCTTCAGGTTTTCTGGCTTTGCTTCTGTCAGTTTAGGGAGCCCCTGTATATGCGCCTCGATAGTTACTGCTGCCCTAAAAAGCTCCCCTTGGCATGATTTAGTTTTCTTTGAACTTAATTTTCTCAGCCTTGGTAGCATTCTATTTGCTGTAGTAATCAGCTAGATAGCTGCTTTAACCTTGAAAGGGAGTATTGCCGATTTTGATTTATCCTTATGGTTTGAATTTTTAGCTTCTTTGAGCAGGGTTATTCAAGTAATTACCTGTATATGTACTCACATCTTCGAACTTCCCTTGGGGCATGATATGATTATCGGGAAATGTAACTTTATCCTGTCGGTCTCCACTACTCTTATTCTTGTAATCATCACCATAACTCGATTGCCCTGTAAATTTACCACCTACTTTCAACTAGCCTTCAGGCTTTATCGCTTCTCCTCTTAGTCCTTTAGTGTTTATGTAGTCATACAAATATGATGATCCGCCTTAAAACTTTCCTTTGGGAATAACCTGATTGTCAGGGTAGGTCACCTTGTCTGTCTTGACACGTTGGTTGGAATGGCCTGGGTATGAACCGGTGTAGTTTGATTGGTAAGAATTGGACTATTGGGGCATGATGAAGTTCTTGTTTATTAGATCGAATTTGGTAACCTTACTTGAGGGCAGTTCACCTCTCTTGGTTTCGTTGCCTGTGCCCGGTTGAGGATAGGATTGAAGTGATTGCATGACTTCGGTAATTCTATAATTTTATAGACAATTTTGTTAATTGCAAACATTGATGACTTTGTCATATGCAAAGTAATCAAAAACCCTCTTAGATAGATCCAATAATTAATGGTATTGAATAGGATAGGTATTTAAAAATCAAGCAATAATGCTGGACCTGATGCTGCTTCTTCGAATATCATTAGTTTCCAAAGATATTCTCATCGCTCCTAGTGCTTTCTTGGCCCTTTCTCTCAATATTTCTCTACCGTCAATCTCCTCATATTTCTTATGAGGGTGTTCTTCACTTTTGAAGTGATAGCAATCCTCACAAATATCATAGTCTTCGCAAAGTTGACAGTGATATCTCATATTGCGAGGGTTATTGCCACAAATATCGCACTGATAGTCATTAAAAACGTAGTCTTCTTAGGCTTGACTGACAAAGCTAGCCCTGGATCTATCTTTTGCCATGATTCTTTTCATCGCAGAAGGACGGTTTGAGGTATGAGCTGACTCATTGTATATGGGAAGCTATTCAAGCTCTTACTACATATCGATGTTGACGACTGAATCCATTCTCAAGTGAGAAGAAGAAGGATTTTATCTGACAGACTTTGGAGAAGTTGGCTCCGTTGTTTCAGGATTGAAGCGAGGACAATCTTCGAATGAAAAACTATCAGTCTCGTATTTTTCCATAGCCATGCTGGGTGGCTTTGAAGGGACCAAAGTAGTTGGATGACTCTCCTCCATCAGGTCAGAAGATTCTTCAATATCAATCTGAGGAAGGAATACGATAGACTGAGTAACATTTTTTTATTCCTTCGGTTTTTTGGGCGAATTTATTGAATCTGCATCAATCTCATACTCCATACTTTATACCATCCCAAATATTTCTGAAGATGGAGGTTTCATCATTTCCAACATGGATCCCTTGCTTACAGTCTTCATGGTGGTCCGATGGGTATGATTGTGGGTATTTGAGCATTAATTACATAACAAAAACCTTTTTCCTTTTGATCCACAGTCTTCACAAACTTCATAGCACTCCTAAATGTCACTCAGGCACACCGAACAATGTAGATCTTCCTCAGTAGCTCCACCTTATTCGGACTCAAACTATTCACTTATTTTTTTCATTGTTGGTAATTGTTGTTTAATTTTTATCATGTAGCTTTTGGCGTTTCTACGGATAAAAACATGTCCGGGCACATGTAGTGCTCTATGATGCTAGTAGCAGCCTACACAGAGAGTGTATTCTATGCAAGAGTCACAGTAATACAAATCTTATGTTTCTAAAGCTCTCCCACAATTTTTGCATTCAGTCCTTAGTTCATTACGCCGTCTTTAATTTTCTTGCTCTTTCTGCCGTTCCAACATTGGAGCTATCTTGGCGTTGAGAATTTTCGAGAGGAGACAGGCCATCGGGTGTGTTTCTGATATTAATTATGAGCCATCGCACTCCTAGCATAGAGGAGCTGAGGCGTTGACATCACCAGCATTGCTACTTATGTGACATTTGAAGCAAGGGTATTTGGGAAATGAACTTGAAAATATGTTGCTGTCGTCTTCTATGCTCATAGAATCTGATTATCTGTGGCGCTTCGGTTATGAAAGAATAGGTGATGCTCTTGGTCTGACAATAGGACTTTGGGTGCTTTCAAAGCAAGCAGGACTGGCCCTCGGACGAGTTGTAGGGGTGGTGACTCCTACAGATCTTTACAAGCTTGAGAGGTTGTCTCTGATGTGGTTGCAGACACGATTGATCTCCATACTATTATTATTAACTTTATTATGAAGGTTATACTACCTGCTTTTAACAGCCCAGCCTAAAGTATTTTTCACTGATAAATAATAATCATTCTGAACTTTTATTCATTTTTTTGTATTCTAAACCTATAAATAATTATCACAAATGTTCCCTTTTGATCTCTCCAAACAAACCGATCTATTCGACCCTCTCGGATAGGACCTACCTGTCAATTCTTCTTCCCCCTTCTACCAGCACTGCATCACCTCTTTCTACGATCAGGAATCTCCTGCCGAACAATCTACCAACTGCTCTCTCCAAGAAGTACAGTTTTATGATACCAAGGCCCTTTGCTATCTCGAACATATGCTTGACATATGCGATACTCCTCTAAAGGATATCATGCACGTCGTTGAGGCAAACCCTGTATTCAATGGGGTAAACCAATAACTGTTGAGAAGAAAAGTTATAAAGCAGAAAAATAAACTTAAAAGGGAAAGAGCCAAAAATAGAAAGAGTTTCATCAGATAACGACTTGTCCCGACATATATTCCCAAAGAGGAAGACAAAGAATAAGAGGAATTCAAGAAGCAACGCAACAGATTGAGTGCTCAGCTGTCTCGAGATCGTAAAAAAGAGCAAGTGAAGGCCTTGTAGGCCCTCAACAGATAGCTACAACAAGAATGTCAACAGCAAAAGCTTGAAAACTAAGCGCTCAGAAAGCAAATGCAAGAAAAATAGTATTATACTGATTTATGTAGGTCTAAACAAACCTCCACAGTGAAGGGGCCATTTGCCAGGATGCTTTTCTTCTTGGGATTTTTCTTTCTCTTTGCTATCATCAAAGAGTTACTTAACCCATCAGAAAGTACCACCACCATTGCCAAGATTCAGGCGACCACTGCTTCTCTTCTCGAAAAGCCTGTTGCCACTTTGGCATCATTCCCTGATCATCAGCAGGCTCTCAATGATATTGAAGCAGGCTTGATGGAAAGTGTTGGAGACAAGGGCATGGTTTCCCGACTCAAAGAAGGGATAAGCTAGAAATTAACAGCCTGGTTGCCAGTGGCAGAGTCCCGGAGTCGTCAGCAGAGGAAGAGAAGCGACAAAAGTGAGATGACAGTCTAGGGATAACGTCTCACAATGGACATGATTTGAAACTTCATCCATAAATGATTATTTAAAGTAAACTGTGATTCTTTGTTTGAATTAATCAGCAAGAACATAATTATTTCAAATACGATATGACATATATCACTCTTTTGCGGTTTTGACAGTATTCCAAGCTTTTTGGCAAAGTGGGCAGGTATTTTTCTTTTGGGTTGTCCATCTGCTGATGCAATGAGTATGGTAAGCATGGTTGCAAGCACCCCAGCTGATCAAGCATGCCTCACTATCGGATATTTAGTTGGCTTGGCACTCAAGGCAGGTCTAGTTGATGCTGTTTTTGCAAATGGCACAGTTTTAGACAGCCACGTTCCAACTCCACAAAGCTACTGCGTTCCATTGTTTGACTTCAATTCTCTTATCAATCTCCATTTAATCACTATCTATTTTTAAATATTATAAGATAAGGTTTCACTGATTTTATTGTTTAAGCTTCTCATCAAAAACAACTGTTAACCAGCTAAAAATAATTAATTCAGCAATTTTTTATAATTTTTAAGGCTTCCAAAATGTTTTTAATGGTTTGAGTATTAGTCTTTGAAATTAATACTTTGACCGTAAAAAGTAACAAGGTACCGTGATGTTTTATTGGCATTTGTCGACGAGGCCACTCAATGGCTTAGAAAGGATGTATTTCCCGGAAGATTGACCAAGTGAAGCCTGGTAGTTGTTTGTTTATGGCAGAATCTAACTGTTTGATTTTGATCACTATTGATAAGTCCATAAACTATCTATGAATTCCATTAACAGCGCACTCCATCTCAATCAAGCCTCCACACCCACTACCTCTCCGTTTACACTTTGCTCGCCTACCAGTGCTCTTGACTCTCAGAAAAAACGACTGTTTATGCGGAAACCAGGGGTCAGTCCCAATTATGTCTTGGCTTAGCGTAGAAAAAAAGAAAGCGAGTAAAACATGACTAACTAGGAGGCGGTCCTCCAAAGTTTGAAGAGCTGGAGAGCCAAGCTGAAAGATTAGGAGGCGTCCAAATCTCCCAAAAAACACAAAGAAATTTCCCCCAAAAACGAAGATATCGATAATGATGAGCATTAAAGCAGCTTATTATACATTCCAAAGAGTTCGAGTAAGCAACTACTAGTTGGAATGCGGTACATCCACCGTCCTCCTCTAAATCACACCATCCACACTGATTATGCCAGCACTCGACCTCGCCTCGAGAGAAAAGAACAAAAATAATTGGACGAAACTGTAGATATATCGGGTGATTCGCAGCTGGGAGGTAATAGGGTAGGGATAAAGACATAACATAAGTCGTTTAAATCTGAACGACCTTTTAGAATATTGGATGATCAGAAATCAATTGACAGAATGGTGAAGGATAACAAACAGTCATTCAAGTTTGAAACGATTGAAAAAATATGCCCTCGATGTCATCTGCATCAATAGAAGGTGTAAATGTTGGCCAGCACAGTTTCTCAGCTTTAACGTCAGATCTAAGATCAGACCAGACTTATTTCTTAGCTTTCAGAGAAAAACAATCGACTGAGGATTTAGAAACAGGGTATCGAACGTGAGCTGTCATGTCAGATTGAAGGGCTACAGGAAAGGACACTTAGAGGCGAATATGATCTGTCTTGCACCTTTGAAGCAGCCAAGCAAGAAATAGCGAGACTTAAGGATAGGCTCAGATATCTTGAGATGGAAAATGGCGTATTGCTTCGCTATAAAGAAGATTTCTCTCAAGTGACCAAAGATATAGAAAAATACAAGCACTAAAACGCGGTGGTTAGACGTCAGCTTAACAATATTGCCCAAATGGACAGAATATAGAAAAGCAAGGGAATAGGTAAAAACAAAGGAGATCTGAATAAAGGAAAGGTCTCTTTGAGAAAAACCAAGGAAGAGGATTTGATATCGCTCAACTTATCAGAATGGAGCGTTTAACAGCCCTGATCTAAACTATATTATTAACTGCAAACTGATGCTTCAATCATACCTGATACAACAAAAAGGATCCCTTGTTGTTCCTTACAACTACCCTCTCGATCTTACACCTTCCTTCCACCAATTTCAAAAACCTTGTTGCCTTCCCTCGTAACCAATACAGTCATAACTCCCATCTATCAAAGAAATTCCTGTATCTCCTCGGCATCGTCGTATAAAGATATTCCAAGAAGAGAAAAAGGAGCCCATAATTAAGAATTCTTTTGATGAATTGGCTATCGAGGAAAGTAAAGTGGAGAATTACAAAGCTCCTTCCGTTTTGGAATAGAAATCAGAAGTTTATCATTCACCTTAGAGGTTGGTGGTTAAAAAAGCAAAAGTAAAAACAACCAAATAAAATGTCTTGTGCTTCAAGAAAAGCCCAAGAAGCCAGTAAACTATTCCTTCGACTCTCAAGTAAATTAGTTCATAGTCTAATCATCTCATAACAAAAGGCAAAAACAAAAAAGGCCTGAGCCGAGCAAACTAGGAAGAGGTTGATCTATTTACTTTCAGCAGCGAAATGCCTTTGGATTCGATGAGATATTCAAATTCAAAAGACTGGATGGGTGGCAACATAGAGTCGAGGTACAGGAATGCCCCTTGATGTTTATTTTATATTATAACTGATAATGAGAAGAGGAGGGTCAAAGTCGATGTATCAACCTGGAGGTGTGGTGGCCAACAAATCGGTAGCAGTTAGCAAAGTCTTCGGAAACACCATGGAAGGTGGACTTACCGGAAAGTCAATGATTGGCAACAGATCCTCAGTT
>Ga0100379_10006376_pt1 | contig 9977 bp, 13 predicted proteins | sample CryGeymeta201503_FD_80418 | JGI IMG/M metagenome (GOLD analysis project Ga0100379, IMG submission 80418) | Groundwater microbial communities from Crystal Geyser aquifers in Utah, USA - Crystal Geyser metaG 2015-03 | ecosystem: Environmental > Aquatic > Deep subsurface > Groundwater | place: USA... | reverse complement strand
TTGGGCCCAATCCCCAATCCCCAATCCCCAATCCCCATTTATATAAATTAAATAATATAAAATAACATTAATACATTAGCTATATTATTTTGAAATATTTGCTTAATTTATTAAATTAATAACCAACATAAAACTAATACTTATAATTAATACAAATTAATAAATATATAGAAATATATAATAAAACAAAAATGAATTTCCCTAATCCTCCAGTTTTTAGTTTTCCCAAAGGAAAAAAAGGTAAGTAAATTATTACTAATTATAAATAAACTATTTAATTATATAGAGGAAAATATTCATATTAATTCTCCTGGTGTTGGAGTATATGACCCGAAAGACTCTATAAGAAGTGATCCACCTAAATGGAAAATTGGAAGCGAAAAGAGATTAAAGGAAAATCAATATGAAACTGATTGCCCAGGGCCTGGGACTCATACAGTAGAAAGTAAATATGAAGCAAAGACATCATTTGGAAAAAGACTAAATTATACAATGAATAACTTTCCTGGTCCAGGTCAATATTCACCAGATTACGATTATCTGTTCGCCAAAATAAAATACTCGTAAATATAAATAAAATACCTAAAAACATATAAATATATATGATCAAATTTAATAATTATACTAAATTAAATTAGAATTAATGGAAAGTATAAAGATATTAGATCAACTACTCCAGGACCTGGTGAATATAGTTTAAGAAAAGATACTGATTTTAAAACTGGTGCTAAGATATTTGGCAATGATAAAAATCATATATTAAATTTAACTTCTTGTGAAAGTATGAGAGAAATTCCAGGACCTGGTCAATATGATTCATCATTTTTTTTAAATACTAAAAAATCAGAACCAAAATTTTCATTTGGAAGAAGATTAAATAGTTCAGGAAATTTCTTTCCTGGACCAGGACAATATGAAGCAAAAAGAATTGATAGAGGACCTATATTTACAATAAAAGAAAGGATTGCAACTAAAATTAAAAAAACTCCAGGCCCTGGAGATTACTTAAAAGCTTCTACGAACAATTTAAAAAAAACTGCCCCGTCTTATAAGTATTTATATTTTTTAACTAATCTAAAGAATTGGATTAGCTAAAAGAGTAACAGCACCTGATGCTGTTTCAGAAGATATGGTTCCTGGACCTGGAAAATACGAACATGAGAAGGCCAAAACATATAGATCATTAAATTGGACCGGTCAAAGTCAAAGAGAAGTACTAAAAGTATCTGAAAAAAATAAACTTGGACCAGGTATTTATACAACAAAAGCTCCATTTGGAGAAGGGCCAAAACATTCCTTCCACAATAAACTTCCAGAGCAAAAGAAATTAGATGTTCCAGGACCTGGTTTTTATAAGAATGATATATCAGCAATAAAAGATAATACTCCTAAATGGAAGTAAATAATTATATAATAACAAAATATAGAATGGGCACAAGTTTAAGAGAAAGTGAAGATATTTTATATGACAGAAAGAAAATTGTTCCTGGACCAGGATCTTATAATGAAACAGAACATAATATTAAAAATTATGGAAGAATACCAATAAAGTAAACATTCTTCTAATATTAATTTATTATTAATCAATAGATTTTCGACCTTACCTAAACATAAAAGTAATGGTGTTAGTACTCCAGGACCTGGAAGTTATAATATTCCATCTTCAATAGGATGGAAGGGTAATAGATAATACGATAAAGAGTTTATATCTGAAATTAGATAGCAATAGGAAATATTAACTAAAATTATTTAACTATAAACATTAATTTAAATATGACTAGCTATATAATTTATTACAAATTGTTTTAATATGAATAATATGTTATTATATAATAAATAATAATCCAAATAATTGGAAATTATAAGAATAATTTATCATACACAGAGAATTTGAATATTTTAATTAAAAGAATATATTAAAGTATAGTAGTAAATAAGCAATAATAGCTATTTATTACAATAATTGAAGTGAAAAAGTATTATAATATTAATATTATATTCTAAATCTGAATAAAATTATACATATAATCTAAAATTTAAATAGCAATTATATACAGTTATATTGTTATAAAATAATATATAATTTCATGGTAAATAAATAATTGATGATTTAAAATATACAAAAATGAATCCTCGAGAATCAAAAGTAATTGATCAAGTAAATATTAAAGAAGATGGTAATACAACTATTAATAGCTCCTCATTATTTCGGTCCTTTTCAAAGACTCAATATGAATTTCTTACAGATTATGAAGGAAACAATGACGGTTTAGAAGCTCTTGAAAAAGTTGACCGAACTGGTATGTCAGAAGAACAGAAAGACTACACATCATTTTATTTTATTCTTAAAAATTTATCACCTAATTTTGGTTCTGCTTTTTTCTACTATATAATAAGTTTTCTGGAAACTCATTTTATAGGACAGCAAAAAGATGCAGCTTTATTAGATGGTATTGGTCTAGCACTTACTTATTCAACATTATTATTTTATAATCAAGGGTTAGGTATTTCAGAAGCATTAGCAGTATTATGCTCAAAAAGTTATGGATTAAAAGATTATAAAATGATAAACATTTACACAAAGCAAGCTCGTTTTTTAACTCTTATTTATGCTTTGATATATACACTTATTAATATTTTCTTTATTGAGAATATTTTAAATGTGCTAGCTCCAGGAGAGACTTATATTGATGTCTCAAAAGACTTTATTATTTATACTATGCCTAGTTTATTTTTAGAACTTCAATTTGAAATAACAGCAAAATTTTCAGAAAGTCAACTTATATATAAACCTGTATTATTTGGTTTAGCATCAGCTTTAGTAGTAAATCCTATTTTATGTTGGTTTACTCTTTCTCATTTAAAAATGGGAGTATGGGGATGTATAATAACCACAAATGCTACAGCTATTGTCAAAATCTGTGTAATCACTTTAACATCTGCTTGCCTGAATAAAACGTCAGAACAAAAAATAAGTGCTGGGCTCTGTGATTTTAAAGACTATTTTAAGGGTTTTAAAAAGCATTTAATTATTGTTCTTACATGTATTTGGGCTACTTTTATGGAATCAGGTGGTAAAGCAATTACAGGATTTATAGCTGTTAGAATGGGACAACATGAATATGCAAAGTATATAGTTCTTATGAATATAGCGAACATGTTTGTAATATTGCAATATAGTTTTTATAATACCTGTTGTATATTAGTAGGAAATATAGTAGGAATAAACAGACCAAGTTTATTATCAAAATTAATGAGGAATTTTTATATTGTTGTTATAATAGTAAGTACAACAGTGATTATATTAGTTATAATATTGCATAATCCAATAACGTTTTTCTTTACTGAATTAGACGACATTAAAGGTTCTGATATATTTTGGGAAATAGTTTTTCTCTCAATTGGTGAAGGACTAAGTTGCATTCAACAATTATCAAATGGACTTGTAATTGGATTAGAGAAAATAAAAAGAGCAAGCTTAATAGCTTTTATGTGCTATTTTATAATTTTACCTTCTCTGTCCTACTTTATGGGAATCTATTTTAATTTAGGATTAATCGGAATTATATTATCATTCCTTATTTGTCATACATTCGGAGCAACATGTTTAAGTATTATGATTTGCTGCCTAAATTATCAAAAATGTTGTAAAGATTATCAAGTTATGTTACAATTATCAAATGAGAAAGATGAAGAAGAACTTAGAATGGAAAACGAAGAAGAACTTGAAGAAGATAATGAGAGTATAGCAGATAGTGCATTATCACAATCAATCTTAAAAAAATTATAGTCAGTTTAAGCTAACTAATAGAAGCTTTGAATAAGATCAAGAGATTTGATTTCTTATATTAGTTTGAGTCATTCTGTATAGATTGTTTGTTATCTTTATATAGCTTAATATTATACAAACTTTATTAGTATTAACTTTATATCAGTTTGTTTATATTGAATTTATTTTTGCATTTTAGTAATATTTTTATTATTTTCTATATTAACTATTAATTTATAAACATAAATTACTTAAATATATTATTAATATTATTTATATTTTTATTTATATTTACTTTCATGAAAAATGACCTTGATTCTGACGCGTCACATCCATTATATGCTAAACTAAGAAAATTAATTACACTCATTGATCAACTTAGAGACGTAGGAGTTTCTGATTATATTAAACTTCCAAGAATTACCGTATTAGGTACACAAAGTTCAGGAAAATCATCTGTGTTAGAATCAATAGTCGGTATTGATTTTTTACCAAGAGGAGATGGTGTAGTAACAAGAAGACCTCTAGAGCTTAGACTTACTCATATCGCTGACGGTATTGACGTAAAGCCTTTTGCTTATTTTGAAGAATTAAAAGGAGAAAAATTTACAGATTTCACAGTCGTTAGACAAAAAATAGAAGAATTAACTGATAAAATGGCTGGAAAAAATAAAAATATAGTTGATATTCCTATTGTTTTAAATATTAGCTCTCCAACATGTCCTGATTTAACATTAGTTGATCTTCCAGGAATAACTAGAATCCCAATTAAAAATTCTGGACAAGGTGACGATATAGAAAAAGTCACCAAAGACATGGCAACAAGATATTGTAAGGACCCCAGAACAATTATATTATGTGTTATTCCCGCAAATCAAGATATTTCAACTAGTGATGGATTAAAAATGGCAAGAGAAATAGATTTAACAGGAGATAGAACAATTGGTGTTATTACAAAGATTGATATTATGGATACTGGAACAAATGCTAAAAAGACTTTACTAGGTCATGAAGTTGAATTAAAATATGGTTATGTTGGTATTAAAAATAGGTCCCAACAAGACATTATTGATAAAATATCTGTTAATGTTGCATTACAAGTATATTATATTTAATCTAAATTTATTAGAAAGAAAGAGACTTCTTCAAAAATCACCCAGTTTACAGAACAATGCCACCTGGGTACCTCGGAACTGAAACATTAGTCAATAAATTAACCAAAATTCTGTTTAAACAAATTAAAAATTTCTTACCTGAAATTATAAGAGAGATTAATCAAAAGATTAAGGATTGTGAAGAGTCTATTCATCTTTTAGGACAACCATTACCTATTGATAATTCAGGAAAATTAAATCTGTTATGGAATATGATGTCTGAATATTGTGATACTTATAAAAATGTATTAAAGGGAAAATACGATATGAAAAGACATAATTATATTAAAGATGAAGGAGGCTATAAAGTAAAAGCCTTATATAAAGATTTATTGTCTGAATTTACTGGAGATTATAAGGCAACATCAAATTACACAGTAAATATAATATTTTCTAATACTTATAAAAATATTAATAGGACGAATATATAAATGAAGCCTTAGTTATCCACGAAGGTGATTCAATTCCAGGATTCCCAAGTGCGGATGCTTTCTTTTATCTTCTTAAACCAGAACTAGAAAAATTAAGAGAACCTATTTCTGATTGTCTTACAGAAGTTTTTGCTTATTTAGAAATGTTAAGCACAAAAATATTAGAAAAAACATTTACAAGATTTCCTCGTTTAATCGATGATGTAAATGAGTTTGTTAGTACATTCTTGAATGAAGTAATTTAAATTATTATAATAACCCAAAAAAATTTTAGCAAAGAGATAAAGCCAAATATCTTGTCGAAAGTATAGTCGAAATGGAAATTAATTACTTATTCACTAATGATTATGATTACTTAAATAACTATACAACTTTTATCCCAAAAAATCAAGAAAAAGGAAATCAAGTTGATACAAAAAATGTAATAAAGCCTTCTTTAATAAATTAATATATTTAGATTTTCATAAGAGAAATAAGAAACAGAATTGAAGCCTACTTTAAATTAGTTGTCAGAAACTTAAGAGACAGTATACCGAAAGCAATTGGACATTTCTTAGTAAAATCCATTCAAGAAAGTATGCAATTACAACTATACAATAATTTATATAGTAGTACTGATATGGTTAAAGTCTTAGATGAAGTAAGTTAAAAATTTAATAAAAAATATAAACAATTAGCCCGAACATATAAGACTAGAAAGAGAATCACTTTCAAAAACATTAGTTGTATTGAAAAATGCACAAAGAGTTATCAAAAGAGATCCTGAGTATATTATATATTAATATATTAGTATTCTCCAAATTATGCAAGTATCAGTTGAAGATAAAGTTGAAGAAAATCAAAGAGAGTCTATTAAAGTAAATGAACAACCAAGACAAAATCAAAGTAAGTAAAATTTGTATTATAATTAGGTAATCAACCATCCACTCTAAATACTTCTACTATTTCCAATACTTCGTCGACAAATAACCTAAACAACAGTGTTAGACAACCAAATGATGTTGTGAATAAGAGCAATATGTTTGCTCCAAAAAAATAAATGAAATAAATGAATTATTTTAAGTAAATAAATATATTCTGTTAATTATGTTTGTTTTAATTTAAGTTTGTCAATATTATTTAATTAATTACTTAATATTATTTATTTTATTTTTTTCTCATTTTAAACAATCATTTTCATAAATCTTTATTTATTCTATATTTCTTATTCTTTAATCTTGATTATATGCTATAATTAAATTCCAAAAATGTTCTATAGATTTATCTGATAATAATTTTCTAGCTTCGTTCTCCGAACGAATTTCAACTACTTTCCACTTTTCAAAAAATCTTTTCTTAATTACACCCTATAATAATAAATTAATAAATAAACAAATATGATAACTTACTTCCCAAACTAAAATACAATTCTTATTTTCTTTGAAATCCATATTGTTCATCTTATGCTTATCTTCTTCGTCATCACTTTCTTCATTAGTTGCATTTTTTCCTTCGCTTTCGTCCCATTTTATTCTGCGTAAACAAAGGTTCTTGTATTTTTTAATTGCTAAAGGTCCTCCTTCTACTAGTAGTAAGTTTGGAAGATTTAGTCCACTGTTTTTGTTATTATAAATACAAATGCCTGTTAAAAATAATTGTTTTGCATTCATATCGAGTTTGAACTTCTTTTTAACGTCAGATAAGTCTTCAATACGAAATAAACATGCTTTACAATCTTTTTTTATATCTCGTTCGAACTTTCGTCTTGTTTTGTCGACTTTTTGAATTTTTGTTAGTTTTCTTTCCTCGTTTGATTTCATCATTTGTTGATAACGTTCTTCGTATGCTTTTTTAACTTCTTTTTCAACCTAAATTAATATTTATAAAATTATTAAATTAATATTAAACCTTTGAAGGATCTTGAATTGCTTCATCTCCTAAGATTCTCATAAAATTATTAAACTTCAATTTTGGTGGAGGTGGCTTCAACAAACCTAATTTCATTCGTTCCTGTTTATCTTTTTCCTTTTCTGATCTTCTTAATTTTCTTAATTTTTTCTTTTCTTTATCAGTTAAAAACATTGGGATCGCTACTTTTTGACTTTTTTCAATATAATCATTTTTAATTGGTGGAGGATGTTGAATGTAGATAGTAATTTTATCCTTTTCAAAATCATTATCATTTAAAATGAAGTCATCAAAGTTAATAATTTTTACTTCGTTTATATTGTTTGGTTTTATTTCGTTTGTTTCATTTGTTTCAATGGTAGCTTTTTCTTCGATTGTAGTTGTATTGTTAGTATTTGTTTCAATTGTAGCTTTAGATTTTGTTTCATTTGTAGTATTATCAGCATTGTTAGTACTGTTTATATTTGCATTATCTTGTTTTTGTAGATATGGAATAAATGATTTTTTTCCTTGAGGTAAATAATATGAATCCCACCATTCAATATCAGGTATTAAATCCAAAGCTCTTAATTTAATCGGCTGATTTAAACTTTTTGCAGTTGCATTATTTATATTATTAATATTTATAGAAGGAAGTAGTTCAGGATTCAATAGCTCATTTTCCTCTTCTTGCTAATAAATTGATTAAATAATTGTACGATTAAAATAATTTACACTTATTTATTAATTTTACTTATATTTACTTACAGTTAACTGTGATTTATTTAAGTCAATTCCAAATCTTTTAGCAGTTTGAAACTTTCTCATTTCTTCTGCTTTTTTTAAATATGATCCTTTTTCTGCAAAGTTAAACCCACTATTTCTTCTTTTTTCTTTCTTCTTTTTTATAAGTTCTAATTCAGGATCGTAAAATTTAACTTCTTTTTTCTTAGCATTGTACTGGTCATTTTTTTGTATTCTTATCAATTCTTTAACTCTTGATTCTCTTTCTTTATTAATATTAATTTTCAAAGTAGAAAACGAAGCCGGCTATATTAATAAACATAAATTATTATTATATTCAATAATATAACTAATTACCTTTGTCTGAATAACATTTCCTTTTTCATCAATTATTCTACCTAACTCATCCATTATAACTTTTTTGGTTATATTTTCTTTTGGTTTTGGAACAGGAATTACTGGAACAGATGCTTTTTGTAATAACTCTTGAGAATGTTTAGCTTTTTCTTTAATTGTCTGTTGTAATTTTAATATTTCGTTATCTTTATCTTTTTTTTCCTATTATATAATATTAATAATTCTATATACATATTCACCAGATTTTATTTTTTTAATGCTATCTCGATCTCTTTTGTGATGTAATAGAGAATCTCTATCTTTATTACTCATTTTTGTTAATATAATATAATATATTTTAATAATGAATTATGAAATAAATGATTATTGAATATTGTTTAAATTAATCTAACATAATTTTTAATACTTAAAATACTATTATTAAGATTTAAAATTAAATTAATTAATAAAAAATGTTTCTTCTGCAAATGATAAGTAGAATTGATATATTAGGAAAGAAGTTTGAACTTAAAATAGATAATGGATTATACAAAACATGTTTAGGAGGAATATTAACATTATGCCTTTCAATACTTGGAATTTACATAGCGTGGTATTTCGGAGATGATATTTACCTAAGGGAAAACCCTTCTATACTAACAAAATCAACATTGCTTAAAGACTATCCTTTAATTACATTAAATAATTCAAATTTTTTCTTTGCACTAAGAGTTGAAAAGAATAATAAGCCGGTCGATGATAAAACAATATTTGAATATATAATGGATTATAGATTTAATGTTCATAATTTAACTAGCTCATCGTATAATACTACTGTTCATTTAACATTTGATATGGAAAGATGTTCAGAAAAACATATTGATAGTGATACTCTAAATAAATTGAGACTATTTAATTATTTTTGTGCTGATTTGAATAACTTAGATGTAGGTGGTTCGTGGGAATTTTCTCTTTTGCAAGGGATAGTAAGTTATAGAATTAAACGTTGTAATAACGAAACAGAAAAAAAGTACAATTTAAAATGCAAATCAGATAAAGAACTTGGACCAGATTTAGACGGCAATACTTATTACGTTAGTTCTATAATAGAAAATAGATTATTTGATCCAAAAAATTACACTAAACCAGTACATAGACAATATGAATACGAATTTGGTTATCTTTCTTTTCAAGGCTTTTCAGATAAAAAAATAACATATACTAATACTCAAATTGAAACCAACGATGGGTTGATATGGGAACATCTTTATAATGAAACTTATATTAAATATGATAATATGATGCAAGAAAGTTCTAATTTTTTAAGAGCAGATGCTATGTTATATTTTTATTCGTTTTATGTTTCAAATAATCAAATTTTTATTGAAAGGAATTATATTAAAATTCAAACTATTGCAGCAATTGTTGGAGGATTCATGAATATAGTAAGATTCTTCCTTGATTTTTTATTTGGATTTTATATAAATAATGCTTATAACCTTCATCTATATAAAAAGATTCTTCATCTAGAAATTGATGATAACATTGGGGAAAATGCGATTTTGAATAATGTAAATAACATAGACAAAAAATCAGAAAAAACAAATCTAGAGATAGAACTTCCAAATTTTGGCTTTAATAAAGTACATAGAGATAACCAAGATAATATACCAAATA
>Ga0100379_10006374_pt1 | contig 9978 bp, 9 predicted proteins | sample CryGeymeta201503_FD_80418 | JGI IMG/M metagenome (GOLD analysis project Ga0100379, IMG submission 80418) | Groundwater microbial communities from Crystal Geyser aquifers in Utah, USA - Crystal Geyser metaG 2015-03 | ecosystem: Environmental > Aquatic > Deep subsurface > Groundwater | place: USA... | reverse complement strand
TATCACTTCGCCGGAAGTCAACCTCATTCTCTCTATCCAAGCCTATCAGGAAGCCATACACTCGCAGTCTTACGCCACTATTCTTGAATCAGTCGTTGAGAGCAAGGAACGCGATGAGATCTATTATTTCTGGCGGACTGATACCGTTCTCCTTGAAAGAAACAAGTATATCGGTCAGATTTATGAGGACTTTATCAATACTCCGACCGATGAAACGTTTTTCCGTGGTATCGTGGCCAATTTTCTCCTCGAATCAGTCTATTTCTACAATGGTTTCGCTTTCTTCGATACGCTCGTTGATCGGATGAAAATGCTCGCCACAGGGAGGATGATCGCTTATATACGCCGTGATGAGCTCACACATATCACGATATTCGCCAATATCATCCGTGAAATTAAGAAAGAATTTCCGGAGATTTACAACGAAAAAATGATTCTCGAGATGATGAAGTTGGCCGTCGATCAAGAAATAGCTTGGGGAAAACACATTCTCGGAAACCGCATTCCTGGCATCAACAGCGAAATGACATCAGACTATACCCATTGGTTGGCAAACAACCGGTTGGCAATGCTCAATATCGGCCCGCTCTATCCAAATGCCGTATCCAATCCTTACAAACACCTCGATCGCTTGCAGGATCCCAATAGCGACAAAGGAAATTTCTTCGAAACAACGGTAGTAAACTACACACAGTCAAGTAGTATGAATGGAAGTTGGGATTTCTAGCTTCAGAAAAAGATAAAAAGCTCCTCAGAGAAACAATGAGGAGCTTTTTCTTTGAAAAATAAAAAGTGTGATATAGTATAATCAGTGTTTCTTTCAAAAAAACTATAAGTCTTCGTATGTACAAATATAAAAATTTCATCATGGTGTTTTTTATTTTCTTCTTTTCAGCCGGCGCATTTCTCTTTGTTTCCGATGCGAGCGCTGCTGGGTTACAATATACTCTCCTGGAAAAGATTCCCGGGTTTACGAGTACGGATGGCAGTGATTTGCCAAAATATATTATAGCCATCTACAAGTTGGCGCTAACCGTCATCGTTTTCTCAGCGGTGTTGATGCTCTCTATTGGAGGCTTTATGTATCTCACCAGCGCCGGCAACACTTCTGCGATGGGGACGGCCAAGGGTGTCATTTTTGATGCTATTATTGGTCTGGTTATCGCCCTTATCGCTTGGCTCCTCTTAAGTGTCATCAATCCTGATCTCGTGAAAGTTTCTATCAATGGTCTTTCTGCGGTGGCTGTGCCAGGAGGTGGACCTGTTCCACCTCCAAGTCCTGGTGCGGTACCGACAGGAACGACTGTTGATCTTGCCAAACAAATTGCTGGACTTGGGGTATTACAAGGCTCTGGAGAGTGCAGCAGTCCAAGTGGCGCCGTATCGCCAAAAAGTGATATACAGAATATAATCGATGGCAAGGCAATGTCTGTTTGTTCTTCTACGTGTAAATCTAAAGGTTCTAATGGGTGCAAAGATAATGCTGTTTCTGCGAATGAAACAATGCTTAGAGCAATTATTACTGTTAAAAGTACTATTGGTTACATAATTACAAGTATTGCAGGAGGAGCACATTCTCCAACTTCCGATCATTACGCAGGAAACGCTCTCGACATAGCCCCGCCAACTCAGGCCCTTTTGGATGCTTTCGTAACCAATGGCGCTAAAAACGATACAGGAAGCTTGGGCGGATCTTTCTGTGAATCAAGTGCTGGGAAATGGGTAACCTGTGCCAGCGGTCAGGCTGACCATATCCATATCAAGTTCTAAGGTTGTTTTTTGATACTCGCTACTCCTCAATTCTCATGAAAAAAGTCTTCTATTTTTCGCTTGGTTTTCTTTTTTTGGTCCTCATTTTCTTTGGGGCTTATAATTTCGTGTTTCGAAACAACGTTAATAGTCCCGTTGTCGATCAAGGGAAAAAAATCATAGAAGCGCCGGCTGACACGATACCCATCGTCACGAATATCACCGCCACTGTCAATGAAGACATCCTCGGGGCTACCGTTTCTCCTGATGGATTTCTCTATTATTACTCTTTGGATGAACGAGCCTTGAAAAAAGCATCGCTCGAGGGTAAGGACAAATCTGTTCTTCTGAGTGATTTCCCCGGGACTCCGGTACGTCTACTCTGGTCTCCCAAGAGAGATCGCGTTCTCATTTATTTGCAAGAGACGGGTGGACAGAATATCTGGCATTTTGCCGATCTGACTACGAAAACTCTCGTTCCGCTGAAAAGTGAGATATCACGTGTTGCATGGAACAATCTGGGAGATAAGATTTTTTATCAGTATACTGATCCAAAAAGTGGAGAGAGGACTCTCAATATAGCCAATCCTGATGCCACAGGATGGAAGAAACTCGCAGGCCTTTCTCATGATACGTTTATTGCTCCCGTCCCTCAAAGTGCCAATGTTTCTTTCTGGAGCAGGCCGAATGCATTGGAGAAAACCTTTTTTGAAAGTGTGAGTAGTACGGGAGAGAATCGCCATACGATACTTTCTGAAAGATTCGGCGCCGATTACCTCTGGTCTCCGAACGGAGAGCGTGTACTCGTCAGTGCCGGCGCTGAAAAAGGCGGGAAAGACATACTGCTCTCTACTATGAATGGGGATGGAGGAGAATTTCAAAGTATCGCTATTCCGACCATCATTTCCAAAGCCGTATGGTCCAAAGACAGTAAAACTATTTATTATGCGTTGCCCGGATCGCTTCCTGAAGATGCTGTTCTTCCGAATGATTATTTCGATAAATCGATTCATACCAAGGATACGTTTTGGAAGACGGATACGCTCTCGGGAAAGAAGTCCCGCCTGTCGGATCTCAAAAAACTCACACAGAACTTCGATAGTTCCGATCTTTTCCTTTCACCTAATGAAGATTTCCTCTTTTTCACCGATCGATCCACCAAGCGTCTCTACCGCATAGGTCTTTGAATTTGAGTTGAAAATATACGCGGAAAGAACGATTCTGCGTAGATGTTTTTTCGGTTTTAATGGATTTACATATCCCATTGTTTCAAAAAAGCAATGGGTTTAGAATTCACCGAAGCAGATCTTCGGTGGACAGCCGTATGAAAAATATGATATACTCAAAAAAGTCTGACAGTATCCAGGAACCTTTGAAATATACCCTATTGCAATATGATCATACAATACTACGGTGATTTTTGCTTTAAAATAAGCACAAAACCAGCAGGACGAGCCACGGAAGATATCATTATTTGGACAGATCCTCTGCAAAAAGGATCCGGACTTCGCTCTCCGCAAGGACAAGTCGATATAGTGTTTTTATCACATGGAGAGAAGGCAGAAATAAAAGATGTCCTCAAAGAAGAAACGATTGTTTTTGATGTCCCGGGGGAATATGCGGCCAAGGGTATTTCCGCACTCGGTTTTCCGACTCACTCTGATATGAGCGAAGGAATGGAACGAGGACAGAACACCATTTTTATTCTTGAGAGCGAAGATATACACATCTGTTATCTCGGTGCCTTGGGACACGATATCGCTCCGGAGCTCTTGGATAAACTGAACGGGGTGGACATTCTCTTCATTCCTGTCGGCGGTTCTGATACGTTGGGAGCCAAAGTTGCTGCCGACCTGGCACGCAAGATAGAACCGAAAATCATCATCCCGATGCATTATAAGATTCCCGGGCTGACTCTTTCTTTGGAAACGGAACAAGCCTTTTGTGATGCTATCGGCAATTGTCCGGCTCAAACAATATCAAAACTCAACGTGAAAAAGAAAGATATAGAAGAGAAAAAAGGAGAAGTGGTTCTTTTGGAAAGAGGGATATGATGATGAGGATGAAACTGACGAGTCTCGTTTTGGTTTTTTCGTCATTTGTTGACACGTAAAATTTTTGTAGATGTGATGAAGTATGGCACGAACTCTGTGGGAGAAAATAGAATCGATTCGTGAGCAACCTGAACATATCCGTATGCGGTATGTCGTGGGATGTCTGGTCGTTTCTATGTTTTTCATTCTTGGTATCTGGCTTCTTTCAGTAGGAGAGAATTTCCGAAATATCAGTAGGGAAGTCCCAGAGGCCATGACACAAGGCAAAGAACTGGTACCGAAAGATCAAGTACCCTCGCTCGGTGATCTGCTCGAACAAAAGAAACCACTGCGTGTCGATAATCAGAATGGACAGACGAACACGAATTATTTCGATGAACAGGGAAAAAGCAGATGAACGTTTGTATAATCAAGTGAGAGGGATTACCTTATGCAAGAAAAAGTTTTTCATGATGGAAAAATCGAAGAACGCTCCATAACGGATGAAGTGCGGCAATCATACCTCGATTATGCGATGAGCGTCATCGTCGCTCGAGCATTGCCTGATGTGCGTGATGGATTGAAGCCGGTGCATCGTCGCATCTTGTATTCTATGTGGTCGAGTGGACTGCGTTCCACGTCTAAGTTCCGCAAATCAGCCACCGTCGTCGGAGAAGTGCTGGGAAAATATCATCCGCACGGTGATACTGCCGTGTATGACACGATGGTGCGCTTGGCACAGGATTTTTCTCTCCGTTATCCGCTCGTGTGGGGACAAGGAAACTTCGGATCGATGGACGGCGACAGTGCTGCCGCTTATCGATATACCGAGATTAAACTCAAAGCTATCGCAGAAGAGATGCTCCTTGATATCGACAAGGACACGGTGGATTTCATCCCGAACTTCGATGGTATGCACCAGGAACCATTGGTTCTGCCTGCGAAACTCCCACAGCTTCTGCTCAATGGTACGGTTGGTATCGCTGTCGGTATGGCCACCAATATTCCTCCACATAATCTGAATGAATTGGTGGACGGTATCTGTCACTTGATCGAATCTCCAGAAGCGACTGTTGATGATCTGATGCAATTCATTAAGGGACCTGATTTCCCGACAGGGGGGACGATTTATAATACGAAAGATATCCGTGAAGCTTATGCCACCGGCAAGGGACCGATTATGGCTCGGGCGAAAACGGAAATAGTCGAGAATAAGAGTGGACAGTTCCAGATTATCGTTACAGAAATGACGTATGCCACCAACAAGTCATCGCTCATTATGAAGATCGCCGATCTGGTGAAAGAAGACAAGCTTCAGGGCATCAAAGATTTGCGGGATGAGTCTGATAGGAATGGCGTACGCATCGTGATTGATTTGAAAAAGGATGCATTTCCTCAGAAGGTGCTGAACAAACTTTATCAGATGACGGACTTACAGAAGAATTTCAATGTCAATATGCTGGCACTCGTTGATGGTGTCGATCCTCAAATTCTCACCTTGAAAGCCATTCTGGAGCACTACATTAAACATCGAGAAATGGTGGTGGTGCGACGGACAGAATACGACTTGAAAAAAAATAAGGAACGCGCACATATCTTGGAAGGCCTGAAAAAAGCGCTCGATTTTATCGATGCCGTCATCGAAACTATCCGCAAGTCACCGACCAAAGAAGAGGCGCACGCGAACCTGATGAAGAAATTCAAGCTGTCTGATCTCCAATCGACAGCTATTCTCGAAATGCGGCTCCAGACATTGGCCGGATTGGAACGCAAGAGAATCGAAGATGAATTAGCAGAAAAGATGAAATTGATCGCGTACCTCGAAGATCTGCTCAAGCATCGGAAGAAGATCTTGGCCCTGGTGAAAAGCGAGCTCGTCGAAGTAAGAGACAAGTTCGGCGATGAGCGCAGAACGAAGGTGATCAAAACCGGCGTGACCGAATTCAAACAGGAGGATTTGATTCCGAATAATGAAGCCATCATTACGCTCACCGAAGATGGCTATATCAAGCGGATGAATCCGAGTGTCTATCGTGTGCAGAAACGCGGAGGCAAAGGGGTGATCGGTGCGACAACCAAAGAAGAAGACCGCATCGCTCAGGTGCTTTCCATCGAGATGCATGACAATCTGATGTTCTTTACGAATACCGGAAAAGTATTCCAGACCAAGGCATACGAAATTCCTGAATCGACGCGTACTTCCAAGGGACAGGCCATTGTGAACTTTTTGCAAGTGGCGCAGGCGGAGAAGATTACGGCAATGATCGCCTTCAACAATAGCGATGCTTTCAAATATCTTTTTATGGCGACGGAAAATGGCATAATCAAAAAAACAAAACTTGAGGATTTTGAAAATGTTCGCCGGAGTGGTCTCATCGCTATCGGTCTCGACAAAGGAGATACTCTGGGTTGGGTCAGTCCGACGACGGGGGCTGATGATGTCGTACTGACTACCAATGATGGTCAGGCTATCCGTTTCAAAGAAACAGACGTCCGTCCGATGGGACGCAATGCTTCCGGTGTCCGTGGGATGAAATTGAAAAACATAGACAGGATCGTCGGTATGGATATTCTTCCCAAGGATGTGAAAGGGCTGGAACTCCTCATTCTTTCACAGAATGGTTTCGGTAAGAGAAGTGAGATGAAATCATACAAGGTTCAAAAACGTGGCGGTTCCGGCATCAAAACGATGAAGATAACTTCGAAAACAGGTAAACTCGTGGGAGCGACTGTGACCAGTATGGCAGACATCGAAAGCGATTTGATCCTTACCTCAGAAAAAGGGACAATTATCCGTGTGCCATTCAAGAGTGTTCCGCTTCTCGGAAGAGTGACTCAGGGAGTGCGTGTGATGAAACCGCAACCAGGTGATAGTGTCGCCGCTTTTACCATCTTGTAAAAGCCTGTCAGAAAGAAGAACGTATTGAATAAAAATATTTTTTAATAGAACCTTTTTATGGATGTTTTCGCAGCCTTGAAACCGAGAAGAAAAACACGCGTCGTGAATGTCGGCGGTATGGGCATCGGAGGAGACGATCCTATCAGAGTGCAGACGATGACAAATACTGATACCCTCGATACTGTCGCTACCGTCGCTCAGATCAAGGCCTGTGTGCAGGCTGGTACGGAGCTCATCCGCTTGACCACGCCTACTCCGAAGCACGCTCAGGCACTCGGCTCTATTCGGGAGATGCTTCTTGCAGACGGAATATTCGTACCGCTTATCGCCGATATTCATTTTCTGCCAGCGGCGGCTTTTGAAGCTTTGAAATGGGCAGACAAGATTCGTCTCAACCCCGGAAACCTGCTTGATGGAAAGATCTTCCGTGTGCTCGAATTCAATGATGCGAGCTATGCCAAGGAGATAGAGCGCATCGAAGAAAACCTGTTGCCGTTTATAGAAGCCGTGAAGAAATCCGGGAAGGCACTCCGTATCGGTTGTAACCACGGATCACTCTCTGATCGTATCCTCTCCCGTTTCGGTGATACGTCTTTCGGAATGGTGGAGTCAACGATGGAGTATCTACGTATTTTCAAGAAGCACGAGTTCAATGATATCGTTGTTGCACTCAAAGCATCCGACCCCCTCATAATGATCGAATCCAATCGTTTGCTTATCGATACGATGGACAAGGAAGGGATGGATTATCCTATTCATCTGGGAGTGACAGAGGCAGGCAATGGCGAAGAGGGTCGGGCGAAATCGACACTCGGCATCGGGACGTTGCTTCTAGAAGGCATCGGGGATACGATACGTGTTTCATTGACAGAAGATCCTGTGAAAGAGATCCCTACCTGTTACGGAATTCTGCAGGCAACGCACAGACGTATCACGAGAACGGAATTCATTTCTTGTCCATCCTGCGGACGAACACTCTTTGATATTGAACCGGTTACGAACATTATCAAGGAGCGGATGGGACATCTGAAAGGTTTGCGGGTCGCTGTGATGGGTTGTATCGTTAATGGATTGGGAGAGATGGCAGATGCTGATTATGGTTACGTCGGTGGCGCGCACGGACAAGTGAGTCTCTATCGCAAAAAAGAATTAGTGAAACGGAATGTTCCAGAGAAAGAAGCGGTTGATGAACTGATCAATCTCATCAAGTCCGATGGTCTGTGGATCGAGGAGAAAGAGGTATGAAAAATTGAAAACGGCTCGAGGCATTGCTTGAGCCGTTTTTTGTTGCTCCCAATGAGCGGTTTTAGCTTGCCGCCATAGTGTAGACGATACTGTCGATGCCGAGAGTGTGCCTACCGCTCATCTTAGGAATAATGATTTTGTCTCCTGGAGACACGATGTGCCTACTTATGGTGATTTTGAAGTTCGCCTGAAGAATGACGGACGATCCATCGAAACTTGCCTGGATGTATTCTCCATTCGGAAGACATCCTTTCAGTACGTGTCGTGGTGTCGACCCCAAGAGTCGGTGTTTGTTGATTATGAGATGGTTGTTGTCGATGATGATTCCCCCCCGCTTGTGTTGGTAGTGGTTTTTCAAATGCAAACACGGAATATATATTGTCACTACTCTGTTTTCGGTCATTGATTGCTCCTGATTGTTTTTGTCCTCGAATTGGGACGCTTCAGTGAAACATTTCCTCTGAAAAAAGTTAAATATTTACCCTCGACACCAAATGAGCTTCATTTCTTGAAAGTATGCTTATATGTTGAACAAATGTGCTTTTAGTGGGAGTTCAGTATAATTTTCTTTGTTATTCTATTAAAGCTCATTTGGTGTGAGGGCTTGCTAAAAAGACGAGAGTATGGTATTTTTTGTAAGTAATATATTATTCTATGTAGCATACGCTGGTGGGAAAGTGTTTTTGCACGAACGTATTGCCGAACAAAGCTATGGCTCTGACACATAAGCAGAAGGAGAAGGTAACAGGAGAAGTGAAACGACACGACAAAGACACTGGTTCGCCAGAGTATCAGATCGCCCTCTTTACCGAACAGATCAAGAAGCTGACGGCACACTTGAAAAAGAACAAGAAGGATTTTCATTCTCGTCGCGGATTGCTCAAGATGGTTTCCAAGAGGAAGAAATTGATGAGCTATCTGGAGAAAACGAATGAGAAATCATACAAAGAAGTCATTAAAACTTTGGGTCTTAAATAAACCATTTTCCCATTTATTTTTGGTGATTGGCTGTTGATACTATTATGGCAAAGTTCGCAGAACAACGAGTGGGAGTCTTGGTTGATATCCAGAACCTGTATTACAGCGCACGGGTGCTCTATAACAAGAAAGTGAATTTCAAAAACGTGCTTTTGGCCGCTACCAGCGAACGTAAGCTGATCCGTGCCATCGCGTATGGCATTAAGACTGTGGAAGCGACAGAGGAGAAATTCTTCGAGGCGCTGGAGAAAAGCGGTTTCGAGGTGAAGACCAAAGATCTCCAGATTTTTCCTGACGGATCCAAAAAAGGGGATTGGGACGTAGGAATTGCCGTCGATGCCATCAAGATGGCTACGAAATTGGATGTCATCGTAATCGTATCGGGCGATGGAGACTATGTATCACTCGTAGAATACATCCAAAGCATCAGCGGGTGCCGTGTTGAAGCCATCGCCTTCGTGGAATCTGCCAGCCAGAAACTCGTCGAGAAAGTGGATGATTTCATCAATCTTTCTGAAAATAAGAAACGGTTTCTTATCTAGTTTGTTAGAGAGAGCATAAGGAGGGATTATGGAGTTCCTTTTTTGTACTCTACTTTTTTTGAAACGCAATTTTTTTCTTCGATTCACTCTCCAAAAGAATTTTTTGTTGGTTGCTCCACTTGTCTGAAAGAGCTTTTTTTATCCGAAAAATTTCCTATGCCTGCCCGAATCGCTACGCGAATACATTGTGGGCGGGGATGCCGTAGAGTGAGGGAATATTTTTCGTACACAAAGAACAGCTTTTGAGCCTGCCTGTCATGCCTACGGCAGATAAATCGGCAAACAGGTCCGGAGCAGAGACAAAAGATTGCTTTTGGTGAGTGAATAATTGCGTTTCAAACTGGAATTCGTTGAATTCAGGTTCAGGTCAATATACTTGACAAATTTCATTTTTTGGTGTATCATACACTATCGAATAGTTCGTTTGACAATTTTCCAACCCTGGTACGTTTTGTGCCACAACCCGTCCAAGGAGGACATTATGAAGAAACTGGCTCTTGCATTTGTGTTGGTGTTTGGTTTCATCGGTGGT
>Ga0100379_10006373_pt1 | contig 9980 bp, 9 predicted proteins | sample CryGeymeta201503_FD_80418 | JGI IMG/M metagenome (GOLD analysis project Ga0100379, IMG submission 80418) | Groundwater microbial communities from Crystal Geyser aquifers in Utah, USA - Crystal Geyser metaG 2015-03 | ecosystem: Environmental > Aquatic > Deep subsurface > Groundwater | place: USA... | reverse complement strand
GTAGTTTACCTTTTAGCAAAGAAATTCTCAATTAAGAGCCTTTACTAAAAACTGGATACCAGAAGAAAAGAATATTTGTTGGGGTAAAAATTTGTATGAAAAAAGCATTTCAGGAACTAGCTTTGAACCTCAAAAAGTAAACATTGATAAGATAATATTTTTTTTTAAATTCTTTAATATTATAATGTATAATTTATATTTAATTATTAATTAATTTAAATCACAATTGTATCACTTAGAAATATGTCAATGAAACAACAAGAATATTTTAATATTAGTCGATTTAGCGATCATACATTAGTCTCTCATAAAGATCAGCAACATGACATTATGATGATTTTCTTTTCAGGCTTAACTGATATGAGAAATACAAGCGCAAAAGAAATTATCAAGTTCGGGGGTAAATTTGATAACTACGGAGTATTATTTAGAAAATTTGCTGAAGAATTATTAGCAAAAAGTAACCTAAAGATAAAGATTGTGATTCCGCATTTACTAGAAGTACCGATTCCAAACAAGCCAGGACAAACTATAAAAGGCTGGTTCGAATTCGATAGAGAATTAGAATGGTGGACACCTGATGCAGTATCTGGAGAGTATTTAGTGAATCTTCTAAAAACTTATAATAGGGAGAACGATGAGAAGATAATGAGTTTTGTAGAAAATCAAATGAATATGTTTAATAATAATAAAAATGTGATCTTTTCTGGTTATTCTCAAGGTGGTAGATATGTCTCAGTAGTATTACAACGATTGCAAGTTAAATACAGAAATAACTTCAAAATTGGATTTATAGTAATAATTAAGGCATTCCTAGTAAATATTTTTAAAGAAGAGAACATTAAAGGAACTGAAATTAATCCTGATCTGGAAGAAATAAAGTTAAATAAATATTACGTACATCTTTCAGAAGGTGATAAATTATGTCCAATAAAATTAGTTATAGTAAAAACTGAGTTTCTAAAAAAGGTAGGTTTCGATTTGGAATTGCACATAGATCAAGAAAAAAAACATGTTGTTGATAAAAGTAGTTTGGATTATTTAGAAGGTTTGATTTACAAACATTATCTTAATATTAATGTCAGTCCTAACTTAAATACTAATACATGTAAGAATAGTATGGAGAGCATCAATACTATAGATAAATCAGCTATTCTTCCACGCTTGATAATATTAGCCACATCTCCAAGGTCCTTTTCGACTGTCATTCTAAGAACTTTTTTAAATAGTCCACATGTTAAAGTTTTCAACGATCCTCTTGGTAATATCCATATAAATGAAAAAGTTTTTAAATATCCTATTAAGGAAATTGAAATGAGTATTAGAAATTTAGAAAATAGAATAGAAGAAGCTTTAAAGCAGAATAAAATAGTAATATTAAAAGATATAGCTAATGTACTCATAACATTTTTTATGGATCTTTTAATAAAATGGAAAGACAAATTTGATACTAAATTTATGTACCTTTTAAGACACCCTAAGCCCAGATATATTTCTTATCAAAAAATAATGGACCAAGAATCACGTCTAACACAAGATTATAAAATAAAAGCAAAAAAGTTTAATTTTTATACTTCAGTATGGGATTTATATCAAACATTTAACGGCAGAATTATCATAGCAGAAGAACTGCAAGAAAACCCTAGTAACTTTTTCAAAAAGACCTTTGAGTATTGTGGTTTACCTTTTAGCAAAGAAATCCTCAATTATGAACCTTTAATGACTATTGGAATACCAGAAGAAATGAACTTATCATTTGGTAAAACTTGGTATGAAAAAAGCCTTTCAGGGACCAGCTTTGAACCTCAAAAAGTTAACATTGATAAGATAGTAATTGAAGATGGCGAAGTTAGAGAAAGACTAAAAAAGGAAGAAAAGATTTACAATAGGTTTCTTAATGAAAAATACAAACAAGATAGATTTAAGCCTAAATTTTAACTATTTTAACACTTTTTTAGTTTTACATTATTACATACTAATATTTTTATAATAATATTTATTTATATAACAATATTTATTTTCTTAATAATATTTATTATTAACAATAGTTATGTCTTTTTGCCTAATTTATTAAATAATAGTTTAAAGTATTAAATATTTCTAATGTTCATTTTCTTTATAGTAGAACAGCAAACTTTTTGTCTTTTAGTAATAGAAAAATACATGTCGAGTCTACTCATCTATAATTTAATTATTTAAAGTAAAATTGACCTAAGCCAATTAGTCCAGATAATAGACCACTTAAACTAGTCGTAAAGTCATTAAAGCCCTTTCCATATAATGTCTGTGGAAGTTTAGCAGCATTAGCAACACTGATAATATCTCCTAACTTAGTCGTTATATTTAAAATTATTTTGAGTATTTGATTGATATCCGTATTTGTCATTAGAGTAATATCATAACAGTCCTTAAATAGTCCTAAACTTAGGCATTCTAATAATAGTTTAGGTCCCCAGCTAAAATAGGTTTTTCTGTTTACAGACAATAATTTATTTGCTAAAGTAACTACAATATCAAATAGCCAATGAATCATTAATCCAATTTTTGATGATAAACTTAATATATGAGGAATCTTATTTTTTTTTGAACTATAATTTCTTATTTCTTCGATTATTGTTGTTATATCATTATAAAAGTTAAACAATCTTAATAGTTTTCTAGCATCTTTAGCATCATCTAATATAATAAATAATATAAAATACGTTTAAATTTTCCTTTTGATTTATACATCTCACTACCCTCAATAAATATGATTACTCCTATAAATCTCACTCCATGTTGCGTTATTTTTATTAGCTTATCCAAAAGTGTATAAATTTTCTTCTTCATTGTCACATACTGAAATAGATGAAATTTTGTAAAAAAATTAAAAGAGAGCTTACCTCATTTGATATATAAGTCACTTTAGTTGTAGACTCCATATTTTTCGTTAAAATTTTAATTATTTTTAAAACTGAATTATTATTTATTATTTTTTTTAAATAAACTGCTTTCTTTATAATTGTATTTTAATTAACGTTTAAAGTTTAAAGTTAAGCCGTGTTAAATTGGCGTTATTCAATTTGGATATGAAGTAAACTCGTCATACCAAATTAAAAATCGTGAAGTATAATAATTTCTTTTTAGGAAAATATAAAGATTAAAGCTAAGTAAACCTAAGACGTAAGGGAATCAATAAAACATATTTCAAAAAGTAAATATAAAATTATTTGATATTAGTTATTTAAAAATAAAAATTTATAATACCCAAATAAAAATAATAATAAAGCTTGATCAAATACTTAAGACACTTATGTAGAATACCATAAAGTAGGTTATAGTCTTCTGTTGATTTATTTGTTTAGATATTATTGCGCAAATATTATTAATATAGTTTATGATTAATTTTGTTTGATCAAGTTGATACGGAGAATACTAAATACTATAATAAAAATACGTTTAATTTATTATTTTATTATCAACAATGACTATTTACTAATATTTACATTATTTAAATTATTTACATTATAATTTATTAATTTTAATTATCAAATTAACATATAAACATTTTAAGAAATTATTAATTGATATAATTCTTATAGTTCAATTCATAACACAACATCAACAATCTAAATCATTAATATTTTGATAAGAACTAGGATAAACAGCTTTTAATAATATAATCGGTTCTAAATCATATGAATTGTAATTAAGTTCACTAAAGGTTTCTACAAATATTAATAAGTAATTAATTTTAAATAATTTTACTTTCCAAATCTATAGAGAATTTTGCAATTATATCTTCTGCCTTGCTTTTTATTTCTACTTTTTCTTTATTTTGTAGTTTATTTTGATTTTGATCTATATAATAAATTAATAATATAATTACTATGTAATGTTAGGTAACTTTTCTTAATAAAGTTATTATCATCAAACTTCTCATCAGATTTATTATTTTTATTATCATCAGAGAAAAAATCAAGCTTTGCTCCATTAATTCTACTATTACTATTTTCAAGAATACAGTCAACAAATTCTCCATTAGGAGTTTGATTGTTTGCAAATACCCCGTTGGGAGTTTGCATATCATCAATAAATTTCGAATATTCACTTTGGTTTAAAGTAATACGACTTAAATCTTCGCTATCTTCAAGAATGATATTGTGTTCATCCTCGATATACCTTCTAATGTTGATTTTATCAATTTGAGGCTTCTGGTCTTTATTTTCTGTTTGATTAGCTTTGGGGATTTCTTTTTGAGAGTTATAACCGTATAAATTATAATTATTGTCTTTAGATGAGTCATTTTTAGCTGCGTTGTCTTTACTGTCTTGTAGTTTAATATCTCTGATGTCTTTGTTGTCTTTAATATCTATAATATCTTTAATATCTTTAGTATCTTTAGTGTCTTGAGGTTTAGTGTCGTAGCCATAATTACATGCTTTAGTTTCAGTTTCATTCTTTGGGCTAATTTGGTTTATGTTAGTAGTATTGGTGTTATTGGTGTTATTGGTGTTGTTAGTGTTATTGGTATTATTGATGTTATTGTTGTTATTGGTATTGATGTTGATGTTATTGTTATTGGTGTTGTTAACGTTATTGATGTTATTTTGCTGAGGAAGGTTATTATTAGATGGGATTTTTTGAATATTGTTCTGTTGGATATTATTTTGTTGATTAATGTTATTATTAGATGGGCTTTTTTGAATATTAATTGCCTGCACATTATTATTTTGATCATTATTAATTTTATTAGTTGGGCTTTGTTGAATTGGATTATTACTACTAGGAACATTGTTTTGATTATTATTTTGCTGAATATTATTTTGTTGATTATTGTTTATGTTAATATCTTTCTGATCCTATATAAAATAATTAAAAATATTTATAATTTATATTAAACTCATATTATAAATAAGTACTTTTGGGGAATTTATAACTTTATCTTTCGAATTATCTCTTTTTACTTCATTCTTAGGAATATCTGGTAATTCAGGCAATTCAGCAATCTCATCAAATGATGGTTTATAACCATAAACATTATTTTCCTGAGGAAATTCAGGAAATTTACTATCCTTCTTAATTAAAGGCTCATTCGGAATCATAGGAAATATTTTGGATATTGACTCATCTTTTAAATTAATAATACCTTTTAAGTCTAAATTAACCTTATTATCGAACATAGCCCATAATTGTTTAGATATGTCTTGATTTTTTGCTGATATCATTATATCTTTTGATTTATTATTGTTATTCAAATGAATCTTCCTAAAATTTTTAGGATCGGTGTTAATAAAAGGATGGCTTATAATTTCTTTCCAGGATAACCTTTTAGAAGGATCAGTTTGAAGTAAACCATTAATCATACAAATAGCTTCAACGGATAAACTAATATTTTCTGGTATAAAGTAAGTTCCCTGATTTATTTTTGTAGTAAGAATATCTAAGCTATCGCCTTGAAATGGTAGCTCTCCTACAAGTAAGTTATACAAAATGACTCCTAGTGACCAAATATCTATTTTATCATCGTAGCCACCTTTTATTCCTTTTTTATCCTTCATGGCGTTAATAATTCTAGGATCAGAAGTGGCTGCGGTACCGCATATTGAATATGTCATGTCTTCGTTTCCTAATTTTTTTGCAAAGCCAAAATCAATTAATTTTATTTGTGCTTTGAATAAGTCCATATTATTATCAACATAGTTTAGTAAAATGTTCTCGAGTTTGATGTCTCTATGTATAATCTTCTTAGTATGTAAGTAATATAGTGCGTCTACCAATTGTTTAATAATATAAACAACTAATTCTTCAGGAAAAGGTCGTTTATTTGCTGATTTATAGTCCTCTAGGGCTTTGGCTAGCTCTCCACCGTTACAATATTCAATAAAGATATAGACATTGTTAACCGTTTCTTTAACACAGATAAATTTTACTATATTTTTATGGTTTACATTCTTTAAAACAGGTACCTCTCGCATAAGAAAGTCTAAATTAGGGTCTTTTTGTTTGATCGACTTAGCAGCGCAAATTGAAGAGTCTATTGTGTTTTTAGCAAGGTATACCTCGCCGAAGTTACCCTTCCCTAGAATATCAAGAAGAATAAATTCATCAATCTTTTTACCACTTGTATTAGAATTTGTAGTCATTTTTAAATTATTATAATTATTATTTTATTATTTATTAGATAAAATAAACTAATTAAAATTATAAATAACTAAGTAGCAATAATTAAATTTTAATATAATAATTATTCTGACAAATTCTCTAAATTAAAAGTATTTATATAATTTGTAATAGTATAAATTGTTTTATGGAATTTTATAAATAATAATAATTTTATAATAAATGAGTACAGAAGAAAATAATAAAGTTGACTTAGATGATCAAAATTTAGGAGTTGAAAGTAAAAAATTGGAAGAGTTAAAGATAGACGATGTTAATTTGAATGATAATTCAATCAATAATAAAGATAATAACGATAAAGTTAAGAGTGATATTACTAAGGAAAATGTTAATGAAGTATCAAAACCAGAATCTAAAGACGAATATATGGATATAAACTTAAACTCAAAAGATAATTCTAATTGTAATAAATCATCAGATTTAGAGTTGATAATAAAAAACGACATAAATCCTTATGAAAAAATATTCAATGAAAATACTAATATTAACACAAATTTAAATAAAGATACTAACTCAGAAATAAAAGAGTTAAATCAACAAAATGCAATTCATAAAGTCGATGATCCAATTCAAAATCTTAAGTCTAATCAAGAGAATCAACACAGTCAAGATAATCAAGTCAATCAAGATAATCAAGTCAATCAAGATAATCAAGTCAATCAAGAACAGGATAAATCAGAAAAACATGTAAAAATGTTTAGCCAGCCTGATGATAATCATGTAAGAGTTGAAGAAAAAAGAGATCGAAGTGATAGTTTAATACAATTAGAGCAATCTCCTTCAAAAAGCACTAAAAAATCACTAATAATCGACTTCAGTGACTTCAGTGAAAATAAATTAAAAAGTGCTATAGTTACATCAGTTAATATTGATGACTATCTTCCAATAAAAGATTTCGACTATAATGAAAACTTTGTTACTTTAGAGAATAAGTTTTCAAAAATTGAAGCAAATATAAGTAAGTATTATTTTTAATTACTAAATATAATTAACATATCTTCTAATAAATTCTTAGATGAAGGCTCCGACAATAGGAAAACCCAGTCAAAACTCTTCCAAGATATAAAGAACTGTAAACTTGACTTTACTTGTGAAAACATCGATAAAGTTCCAAATGTAGGACCAGTAAGCACACTAGAATACCTCGTAGAGTCTACAGTCACAACAGAAAATGTAGCATTTGACAACACAATAATGCATTTATCAACATTAGATGATCATATTTTTAGATGGAGATCTGTTTCAGGGGATGGAAATTGTTTTTATAGATCTGTAATTTTTGCTTATTTGGAACATATTGTATTTCAAAGGGATATTATTAGTTTGAAAAAAATTATAGTAGAAATCAATACATGGTTTGAGAAAGATTATATACATACTAAGCTTCTTCATAAAGATATAGCAAATGATATAGTCAATATTGATAAAAACTTGGTTACAAGAATCCTCTACTTAATTTATGAGTTTTTAGATAAACCTTTGTCTAAGAAACAAGATGAAAATGTTAGTGAAGGAGTTTTTCTAGCTTATGAAATATTGTTGAAGTGTTTTAATTGTTGTTCTAAATTTGACTTAGTAAGGATTATATTATATTACTATACTATTATTTTTCTTTATTTATTAATAATTATATCTTTAGGGAATGGTCTTGTATTATAGATATAGTTTGTATGAATATATTATACAAAACAAAGACAAACTGTATACAACAGAATTTTCAGTGAAAATAGGTAATCTTTTACCAGCTGAATATGAAACTGAAAGTGGAGGTATACTTATTTAATAAATTCTTAAATATTATTTACTTATTTAATGAATAGATTTCTTATTCAACAAATTCTTTAACGAATACCTTTTAAATATGTACATCGATGCTGAAAAAATAATAGTTTACTTAACTCCATTTGTCTTAAAACTAAATCTTGGTATACTTATTTATGACTTCGGATACAACTTCTCAGTGGAAGATAAACTATTTTCTTGTTATTTAAAAGATAAACCAAAAATTAATCTATTATATAGACAAATTCATTATGATCTCATATATGAACAAGAATACTTTGAGAAGTATACAAAGTTTTTATGTAATTATGTACATATGGGAGAGAAGCTAAATGTAATAAAACCAGATATATTAGATTCAATAAGAAATAGTAAGAAGTTAAATAGAAAACATACAAACGACAATAAAATATCTAAAAGCTTAATTGTAGAGTTTGATAGAAAAGAAAATGTAGTTGAATCTATAGTAGAAGAGCATAGCAAGGACAGCAATAGTAATAATAGTAATGATAAAGAGAACTTATCAAATAAATTTAAAGAAAATGCAGACAAGATTATTGGCTCAGATAAGGATAGAAAGGTGCCAGAAAAGGAGTATAATATTAGTAATCAAGTCAAAGGAACTAGTGATTCTTTCCAAAAGAACAAAGATATTTTTAAAACAATTTCAGTTTTTGATAATCAAAGTAATAATCACAATAATAGTCAAAACAACAATTATAACAACAATTCCAATAACAATTCTAGTAATAATTCAATTTATAACAACATAAATGATATCAATCAATACAGTAAAGACAACACTGATACTTGTTTCAATTGTTATGTTAAAATTTCATTAAAAGATCCAAACCTAAACCTATGTGATAACTGTGTGAAGAATGAAGTGGTTATGACGCTCCATCAACTTTTAATAAAATACAACAAAGAGAAATTTATGAATTACACAAGTAGTACAAAGTTTGATTTTTACAGCAGAAGTATATATTTTATTATAATATTATTTAGTTCCTTCTTTTAAGATACTTATTAATGGTTACAATTTTACATTGGTTCAACTAGCAAACTTAGCAAAATTAAATCTTAATGATATTATTTTGAGTTTAAAATCTAAAACATGTATTTATTGTGCGTCAATAAAAGATGTGAAAGATGATACTAATGCTATTAAAATTGTCTTACCGTGTTTCTGTTTCTTATGTAATAGTTATTGCATCAATGAGTTTTTTAAGACAACTATATATAAAGAAAATAACACAGAAAGTAATAAATATAGTTTTATATAATATTTGTTTAATAACTTACATATCTAATTTTAACATTTAACTTGTAGAATTCGTTTGCATTTGCTCTAAACAATACAACATCAGCGATATTAAAGTTTTATATTCAATTAGCTTACACTTACAAAGTAAAGACCTTACAAACCATATCTCCAAAATTACAAAAAATACTTTTATCTCTACATTCAAGAGTATTTGCTTTACATGTTTTATTATTAACAATAAGAATAATCCAATTGATTTAAAAGAAGTAGAGCTTTACGAAGAAGAGACATGTAATATATTAGGAGCTAAAACATTTTCACATTTGATTTGTATACCTTGTTTGAAGACTTATAATCTAAGACCGTAAGCAAATAATTATAATATTTATATTGTAGTGGTATGAATATTCAATGTATATTCTGTAACTGTGAACATCATATAAGAAAAATAATCTTGGAAGAGCCTAAGAAGAAAGACGATTGTAATATCTTTTAATTCAATTATTGTTTGTTATTGACTTATTTTAATTAGTAAGTTGACTTAGTTAAATTAAGATAATACTTGTATATAAATATATTTTTACTGGTTTGAATTTTCTTCTGATTAAACATTATATATTAATAATTACTTAAATTAATTTATTTATTAATTCATTGATTAATTATATAAATTATTTATTAATATTTATAAATTAAATAGTATATTATTATAGATGAAATTGGGGATTGGGGATTGGGGATTGGGGATTGGGCCCAATCGCCAATCCCC
>Ga0100379_10006372_pt1 | contig 9980 bp, 7 predicted proteins | sample CryGeymeta201503_FD_80418 | JGI IMG/M metagenome (GOLD analysis project Ga0100379, IMG submission 80418) | Groundwater microbial communities from Crystal Geyser aquifers in Utah, USA - Crystal Geyser metaG 2015-03 | ecosystem: Environmental > Aquatic > Deep subsurface > Groundwater | place: USA... | reverse complement strand
TCCTTTCAACATTAACCGTATCTCCAATTTTTACTCCCGATCTTTTTATTTCATCTTCATTGTGCAAAGTGGCTCGAGTAATGGTTACCCCCCCAACCTCAACCGGCTCCAAGTGAGCAACCGGTGTTATAGCTCCCGTTCTTCCTATCTGCAGTTTTATATCCAAAACTTTAGTAGTGGCTTGTTTTGGAGAAAATTTAAAAGCCCTGATTCCCCGAGGGCTTTTCCCTACCACTCCCAATTTTTTAAAAAGCGAATTGTTGTCCACGTTCACCACCACCCCATCAATTTGAAAAGGAAGAGTTTCTCTTTTTTTGGCTATTTCTTTCCGATAATCTACGACCTCATTTAAATTTTTACATTCTTTTCCCAGATCGGTAATAAAACCTAGGACCGGCAAAATTTGATGTTCTTGAGAGTGTTGGGTTTGACCAAAATCAGTCACTATATCGTAAGCCAAAAATCTAAGGGGCCGAGAAGCAGCTAATTTTGGGTCTAATTGTCGGATGGAACCCGCGGCTAAATTCCTGGGGTTAGCATAGATTTTTTCTCCTCTTTTTTTTAATTCTTCATTCAGCTTTCCAAAGTCTTTTTTTCCCATAAAAACCTCTCCCCTGATTTCAATTTTTCCTCTTTTGATTAATTTTTTAAGATTTTCCTCAATCTCTGTATTTGGCAATTTACCATGAACCTCTAATTTCAGGGGGATGCTCTCGATTGTTTTTAAATTTTGGGTAACATCCTCCCCCACCAGACCATTTCCCCTGGTGGCTCCGGTAGTAAATAAGCCATTCTTATAAATTAAAGTGATGGCAAATCCATCAATCTTTAGTTCGGCAAAATAATCAAAGGCAGTAGATGGAATTAATCTTTTTAAATAATCTTCCCAATCTTTAAGTTCCTCAGCAGAGAAAACATCCTCAATGGAAAGCATCGGAACTTTATGTTTTACTTTTTCAAATCCTTCCAGGGGTTTGCCAGCCACTCTTTGAGTTGGAGAATCGGAAGTAATAAACTCTGGAAATTTTTGTTCTAATTTATAAAGTTCGTGTTTTAAAGAATCTAAGGCGGCATCAGAAATTTCGGACTTATTCAATACGTGATATAAATACCGATGATGGTTAATCACCTTTTTGAGTTTCTCAATTCTCTGTTTAACTTCTTGTTTGGTCACAGCCATTAATATATTTTAAATCATTTTGCCCCATAGTGAAAGTTGGACTTTTGGCGCAATTTTCGATACGAAACTTGTTGAATTTTAAAAATTGTTTTAAGATTTGGAAATGCTAAATGAAATCAAAGAAATTTCAATAAAAGACGGAGCTTATCCAAAAATTTTAAAGAAAATAAAAAACTCGCCAAAAATTCTTTACGCTAAAGGAAAAATTTTGCCCGAGGAAAATTGTTTTGCCGTGGTTGGAACCAGATTGTGCTCCAGCTACGGAAAGCAGGTGGCTCTGGAAATTGCCGGTGATTTAGCTGAAGCTGGATTAACAATTGTCTCCGGTCTTGCTCCGGGAATTGATACATTTTCCCATCAGGCTGCCCTGGAAAGCGGAGGAAGAACAATTGCCGTCTTGGGAACCGGCCTGGACGAAAAAAGCATATACCCTCAAACCAATTTAAAATTAGCAAAAAAAATTATTGAATCTGGCGGCTGTTTAATTTCTGAATACCCACCCGGAACTTGCGGATCCAAATTTACTTTCCCCCAAAGAAATAGAATAATTTCCGGTCTTTCTTTGGGGGTTTTGGTGATAGAAGCCAAGCAAAAGTCAGGAGCTTTAATCACCGCGGAGTGGGCAAAAAAACAAGGAAGGAAAGTTTTTGCTGTTCCCGGCCCAATCCATTCTTCAAACTCTAAGGGTTGTCATTATTTAATAAAGCAAGGAGCATGGTTGGCTGAAAACGCTAATGATATTCTAAAAGAACTAAATTTAGGCCTGTCGGAACCTAGTTCCGACAGGCAAGTAACCGGAGAGACTCTCGAAGAAAATTTAATTTTGAACTCATTAAAAGAGGAGGGATTATACATCGACAAAATTATTGAAAAAACTAAGTTACCCCCACAAAAAGTTGTAAGCTGCCTTGTTATTTTGGAAATAAAAGGTAAGATAAGAAACTTAGGAAACAATATCTATGCAATTAATACTCGTTGAGTCACCAACCAAATCAAGAACTCTCCAGGATTTTCTGGGTCCCAAATATCGGGTTCTCTCTTCTTATGGTCACATTAGAGATTTACCGGAAGATGAACTTGGAATTGATATTGAAGAGAATTTTAAACCAAAATATATTATCCCAGAAAAAGCTAAAAAGATTGTTCAAAGTTTAGCCAAGGAAAGTCAAAAAGCCGAACTCACTATTTTGGCTACTGATCCCGATCGGGAAGGCGAAGCCATTGCCTGGCATTTGGCTCAGATTTTGAATTTAGACGGAGAAAAACCTTACCAGCGAATTGTTTTTCATGAAATTACCAAATCAGCAATTGACCAAGCCCTTAAAAATCCAAGGAAAATTGATATGAATCTGGTCGATGCTCAACAAACAAGAAGGATTTTGGATAGAATTGTCGGCTATAAATTATCTCCATTTTTATGGAAAAAAATAGCCAGGGGTCTTTCTGCTGGAAGAGTTCAATCGGTGACAGTAAGGTTAGTTGTTGAGCGCGAACGAGAAATACAAAATTTCATACCGCAAGAGTACTGGACTATTATCGCCCAGCTCAAAAAAACCAACGAGAACGTTTCTCGTTGGTTTGAGTCTATATTAGTCAAAAAGGATGATAAAATTATTCCGAAACTGGGAATCAAAACTAAAAAAGAGGCAGATGAAATTGTAAAAGATCTGGAGGGAGCAGAATATAAAGTTCAAAGCGTTGAAAAAAAAGAGGTAAAAAGGAATCCCCTGCCGCCTTTTACAACTTCTACTTTACAACAAGAAGCTTGGCAAAGATTTCATTTTCCAGCCAAATTTACAATGGGGGTTGCCCAACAACTTTATGAAAAAGGACTAACGACGTATCACCGAACAGATTCTCTAAATCTTTCTGATTTATCTTTATTTGCGGCTAAAAAATTTATTACCGAAAAATATGGCAAAAATTATTGGGCAGGCTTTTTGAGAAAATATAAGGCAAAAGGTAGAGTCCAAGAAGCCCATGAGGCAATAAGACCGACTTTTGCCGATGGAACTCCAGAAACACTAAAAGCCAAATTAGATGAGCAAGGTTTTCGACTTTATGATTTAATTTGGCGAAGATTTATTGCGTGCCAGATGGGTCAGGCAATTTTTGATTCAACAACTGTTGACATCGAGGCAAAAAATCCTGCCCCGTACCGAACCGAAGGTTCTGGTGCGGGGTACGGCTTTCGTGCAACGGGACAGATTTTGAAATTTGATGGCTTTTTAAAGGTTTACCAAATCAAGTTTGAAGAAAACGAGCTGCCTCCGCTTGAAAACGATGAAATTTTAGAGCTGTTAAAATTAATCCCTTCTCAACATTTTACTCAACCCCCTCCTCGCTATTCAGAAGCCACTCTAATTAAAGCTCTGGAGGAAAATGGAATTGGGAGACCTTCAACTTATGCTCCGATATTATCTACTGTTCAGGAAAGAAATTATATTGAAAAAGACGAAAATAGAAAATTTAAACCAACCGAAATTGGAACCGTAGTTAACGATCTTTTGGTGGAACACTTTCCAAAAATTGTTGATATTAAATTTACGGCCGAGATGGAGGAATCGCTTGACGAAATTGCCAAAGGTTCAAAAAAATGGACGCCAATAATTCAAGAATTTTATATCCCCTTCGAAGAAAACCTGAAGCATAAATATGAGGAAGTTTCTAAAAAAGAATTTACCGAAAAACCAACTAAAAAAATCTGTCCAAAATGCAAAGCTTCTTTGGTAATCAGATTGGGGAAATTTGGAGAATTTTATGCCTGTTCTAAATTCCCGAAGTGTAAATACACCGAGTCCCTTGAAAAAAATACTTTGGGCATTAAGTGTCCAAACTGCAAAAGCGGAGAAATCACGGAGAAAAGAACTAAAAAGAGAAAAATATTTTATGGCTGTTCCAATTGGCCAAAATGCGATTTTGCTTTATGGGATAAACCCATTAATGAAACCTGTCCAAAATGCGGTTCTTTACTGGTAGAAACAAAAAGGAAACAAATCAAATGCTCAAAGAAAGAGTGCGATTATAAGAACCTGCCTCGCTCCGCCAGTCGGCGGAGCTCGGCAGAACCTTGATTCGCTAATGTATAAACATATAATCTTGAATTAAAAAATAAAAATGGACCTATTTCTAAACTGAAAAAGCGCCACATCTGACGTGGCGCTTTGACAGTTTTAAAAGAAAGATCACCTCCCATTTTCTTAGGCGTTTTTTCTCCTACTTAAAGGGCAAGAGTTACAAGTAGTGGAAAGGCAGCTGCTACAAGAACTTCCCCCTAAACTAAACTCCCCTTCAGAACTTTTGGAAGAAGCTGAAAAAGTGGAAAATATTCGCTCAACAGAATTTCCGCAACTCGGGCATAGGGCGGGATTTGAAGCTTGACTCATCGGCCTCATTAATTCAAATTTGTGCTTGCAATTTAGGCAGAAATATTCATATATAGGCATTCCTCCCTCCTTTATTTTTATCACTTTGTATCGGAATTTCGAAATTCCGATACAAAAATATGCTAAAACCGCCTTCCAAGACACCTTGTAAAAGTGCTGACTTTGAATTATAATGTAGGATAATTCAGGTTATGTCAACCCAAACCCTTCAAGAAATTATAAAGGAAAGCTCTAACCCAAAACTGATTAAGAAGGCTTTTGAATTTGCCGAAACTGCTCATCAGGGGCAAAGAAGGGAATCGGGAGAAAATTATATCATCCATCCTTTAAAAGTTGCTGAGACTTTGAGCAAAATGAAACTCGACCCCCAGACGGTAGCAGCTGGATTTTTGCATGATGTTCCGGATGATACCCAAAAAACCTTCCAAGACCTTGAAAAAGAATTCGGAAAAGAAATTTCCTTTTTGGTCGAGGGAGTGAGTAAATTGGGGAAACTTCGTTATCCAAAAAATGGAATTCTAGCTCCTCCTATCGAACAAAGAAAAGAAACGCCCGTTGATCTTAGGGCCGAAAATTTAAGAAAAATGTTTTTTGCTATGGCCGAGGACCTAAGAGTGATATTGATAAAGCTGGCCGATAGATTACACAATATGCAAACCTTAAATGCTCTTCCTCCTCAAATCCAAAAAAGGATTGCTCTGGAAACCCTGGAAATTTTCGCACCCATTGCCGAGAGACTGGGAATGGGGGAAATGAAGGGCAACCTTGAGGACTTAGCTTTCCCCTATCTTTATCCAAAAGAATATCAATGGCTGCAAAACACCGTAAAAGAAAAATACGAAGAAAGAACTAAATATCTTGAAAGCGTAAAGCCGGTCTTGGTCGAGATTTTAAAAAAAGAGAAAATAAAGCCAATTGATCTTCATACCAGGGCAAAACATTATTGGAGTTTATATCAAAAACTTTTGAGATATGATATGGATCTGGAAAAAATTTATGATTTGGTTGCCCTGAGAATAATTAACAAAGATGTCGAAACTTGCTACAAAACCCTGGGAATAATCCACAAGTACTGGAAACCTCTGCCCGGCCGAATTAAAGACTACATTGCCTTGCCCAAACCAAACGGCTACCGAGCCCTCCATACTACCGTTTTCTGCCTTGACGGAAAAATCACCGAATTTCAGATAAAAACCCCTCAGATGCATCAGGAGGCCGAATACGGAATTTGTGCTCATTGGGCTAAAAAAGAAAGGGTGGATTTAAAAGCCGGCATCGAAAAATTCGCCTGGGTCAGCCAATTAAGAGACTGGCAAAAGGAAATAACAAAACCAAAAGAATTTTGGGAAGGTTTAAAAATTGATTTTTTTAAAAATCGGATTTTCGTTTTCACTCCTAAGGGAGATGTAATTGACCTCCCGGAAGGAGCCTGTCCAATTGATTTTGCTTATGCGATTCATACCGAAATCGGTGACCATTGCGCTGGAGCTAAAATAAACGGCAAACTTAGCTCTCTTTCTCAATCTCTTAAAAATGGGGATGTGGTAGAAATTATTATCGACACCTCCAAAAAACCTTCTCGAGATTGGCTGGAGTTAACCAAAACCAGCCTAGCTCGTTCTCATATTAAAAACTGGTTTAAAAAAGAATCGCATCCCGAAAATTTAAATCGGGGAATTAAATTATTAGACGAAGAATTTAAACAAATTCGAGGCATACGCTTCCAGCAAGTGCCTCAAGGAAAAAAAGAGGAACTCCTTAAAACTTTCCCTTATAAAGACTTAGAAAGTCTAATAACAGCAGTAGGAGAAGGAGAAATTTCTCCCAATGAAATTCTTAAAAATTTATTTAAAGAAAAAGAGATATTTTTACAAAGACCTCTTTCCAAAAAAAGCGCCCCAAGGCCCGAATCAAAAACCCAGGGAATTTTTTTGGCCGGTCAAACCGGAATTCAAATTCGCTTAGCTAAATGCTGCCTGCCTCAATCTGGAGATGAAATTGCAGCCTACATTACCCAAACTCGAGGGGCTTCGGTACACAAAGCTAATTGTAAAAATTTAACAAATGCTCAAAAAAAATGGCCCCTAAAAATTATTGAGGCCTCTTGGAAATCCCCCGAAAAGATGATTTGGCAAGTTTCCTTAAAAATAAAGGCCCAAGACCGAATAGGACTATTTAGCGACATAACTTCCACCATCAGTAGTTTGGGAATAAATATTTTAAGTCTTGAAGCCGAATCTCAGCCAAAAAACTTACCGGCGACCATAAATGCAGAAGTTGAAATTTCGGGATTAGAAGAATTAGACAGGGTCTTTCGTCAATTAAAACAGGTTAAAGGAATAATAGATGTAAGAAAGGTTTAGCCCCCCACCATAACGAGGACTGACTTCGTTAATTTTATCGCGCCTTGGGCGATTTGTCCTCGTTTGGTGTGGGGGTTAGATTTTGGGTTTTAGGTTTTTAAGAAATCGTTCAATTTCTTTTTTGGTGTTAAAGAAAATGATTAATTTAGGTTTTCCGGCTTCAATCCTAATTTTTAAATCAGAAATCTGTAAGGCTTCCCTAAATTTTTCTTCCAAATTTTTAATCTCTTCTAATAGGTTAGTTGAAATTTTTTTGGGAAAGGGTTTATAGACTTCTATTTTTTGAACCAAACTTTCTACTTCTCTTACATTTAAACCATCCCTTAAGGTTTGAGAAAAAACAATTTTTTGCTTCTCGGGGATTTTCGCTCCCAGTATTGCCCTGGCATGACCTTCCGTAATTTTCTGCTCCCTTAGAGCTGTTTTTATTTCTTCCGGCAAATCCAAGAGTCTCATTGTATTGGCTACCGCTTCCCGACTCGTCCCGCAAACCCTGGCAATGTCTTTCTGTAAAAAACCGAATTCATCGTGTAGTCTTTGAAAAGCATCTGCTTTTTCCATCGGATTTAAATCCAGCCTCTGAACGTTTTCAATTATTGATAGTTCTAATTTTTCTCTCTCGGGAGCTTGGCGAATTATTACCGGGACCTGGGAAAACCCGGCCATTTTTGCCGCCATCAGCCTTCTTTCTCCGGTAATTAACTGGTATTCGATTTCTCCCTCCTTCTCTATTCTGGTAACAACTAGAGGTTGTAAGATTCCATAATCTCTGATTGATTGGGCAAGAGTTTTTAAACCCTCTCGGTCAAATTCTTTTCGGGGCTGATAAGGATTGGAGATTATTTTTTCAATTTCAATAGAAAAAACTGCTTCCTTTTTTTCTTCGGATTTTTCGCTTAATTTTTGAGATTTTTTTGGGATTAAGGATTCCAAGCCTTTACCAAAAGTATTTTTCATGAAATAATGAGGCAACTACCAAAGACCTAAGCAGAATTTCTTGGTGGGAAATTCTGCGGTCCTCCGAAGCAGGTTGCCGAATTGGGTAATTCTTCTTTTTCCAGCCTAATTATTTCTTCGGCCAATTCCCGGTAAGCCAAACAAGCCTTGGAGACCGGGGCATAATCAAAAATAGTCTTCCTGAATTTTGGGGCTTCGGCTAATTTAATGCTTCTGGGAATTTTTGTCTCAAAAATATATCCCGGGAATTTTTTTCTTATTTCCTCGGTTACTTCTCGAGAAAGACGATTTCTTTTATTATACATTGTCAACAAAACACCGGTAATTTTCAAATCCTGCTCAAGATTATTCCTTATCAAATCAACGGTCTCCAGTAATTGACCAAAACCCTCCACGGCTAAATATTCACATTGAACCGGAATTAAAACTTCGTTTGCTGCACAAAGGGCATTAATGGTTAAAAGGCCCAAACTGGGAGGAGAATCAATGATAACAAAATCATAATCTTTGCTAATTTTTTCCAAAACTTGTTTAAGTTTAAATTCCCGGTCTTTTAAATTCACTAATTCTACTTCCGCTCCGGCCAAATCCTGGGAAGAGGGCAAAATCTCATATCTCAAAAAGGCGGTTTTTTGAACTATGGCTCTGGGACCGACTTGACCCATTAAGACATGATAGATAGAAAGAGGCAGGTCTTTAGGATTAATTCCCAAAGAAATTGTAGCATTGGCCTGATGGTCAAAATCCACCAATAAAACTTTTTTTCCCAAAGCAGCTAAAAAAACCGGAAGGTTTACCGCGACATTGGTTTTTCCCACCCCTCCTTTATTATTAGCTATGCAGATCACTCGAGCCATTAAGACAAATTAACACGATTTTAAAAATTTGGCAATTTTAAAATTTACAAAAAGCCAAAATTTTGCTAAAATTAGTGTTAAGCCGGAGTGGCGGAACTGCTATACGCGATGGATTCAAAATCCATTGCTCGCAAGAGCGTGAGGGTTGGACTCCCTCCTCCGGCACACTATTTTATGCCAAAGGGTCGCGAATATCAAAGATTCCAATAAAAAGTCCGGTTTCTGCCGGACTTTTTATTGCCCCGAAATCACCACTTTTCTTCTTTTTCTAATTTTTAATTTCCCCCTGGCATATAATTTAATTCCCTGGCACAAAATCTCTTCTTCTTTTTTGTGAATTCTCTTTTGCAAAGAGCGAATCGTGTCTTGGGGTTTTATTTCTACTACTCTTTGTAAAATAATAGGACCGGTATCTACTCCGGGGTCAACAAAATGCAGGGTGCAGCCGGTATATCTCACCCCCAAATCCATTGCCTGTTTTTCCGCATTCATACCGGGAAAAGCCGGGCACAAAGAGGGATGAATATTTATTACCATATTTGGAAATTGTTTTAAAAATTCGTCTGACATTATTAAGTCCCAGCCGGCCATAACAATAAAATTTATTTTTCTCTTTTTCAGAATTTTAGCTAACTTTAAATTGTAGCTTTTGCGGCTTTTGCCCCGTTCCTTCCAATCCGAAAGCCGGAAATAAAGACTTTCTATCCTAGGACGGGGCTTCGTCGCGCTTGGCGGGAAGGTCTCGCGTCCTGACCACTTCTTTGCCAACCCTATTCCAGGGGATTCTTTTTTATGCGAAACAACCAAAACCAAATCAAGATTTTTGATTTTTTGACAGCATTTATAAATCGCCGGCAACCTTCCTCCTCTGCCAATTAATGCCGCTAATTTTACCGGAGCACATAATTTTTTATGTGCTCGGTGAATTTTTTTCTTAGCTTTTTTCATTTTCTTAAAATTCTTGGTTTTGAACCGGTTAAATCAATCACCATAGAAGGTTTTGCTTTTTTTAAATTTCCGGCGTCAATTATTAAATCAGGCTGGTGCCTTTGACCTCTGAATTGATCTAAGACTTCTTTGATTTTAGTTGAGGGTGGCTGACCGGAAATATTGGCCGAGGTTCCGGTCAGGGGTAGGTTTAGTTCTTCGAGTAAAACATTAACTAATTCATAGCGAGGAATGCGTAGACCTACTTTGTTTTCCGGGCTTATAATACCTTCTGGAAATATTTTTTTAG
>Ga0100379_10006365_pt1 | contig 9989 bp, 8 predicted proteins | sample CryGeymeta201503_FD_80418 | JGI IMG/M metagenome (GOLD analysis project Ga0100379, IMG submission 80418) | Groundwater microbial communities from Crystal Geyser aquifers in Utah, USA - Crystal Geyser metaG 2015-03 | ecosystem: Environmental > Aquatic > Deep subsurface > Groundwater | place: USA... | reverse complement strand
CCGCGCCCCACGTTCGAGCGTCGATGCCCAAGGCTCAATCGCTGCCGGAAAACGGGTAAGGCACGGGACGAGTCCCGCGCCCCACGTTCGGGCGTCGATGCGCAAGCCTCAATCGCTGCCGGAAAACAGGTCCGGCACGGGACGAGTCCCGCGCCCCACGTTCGGGCGTCGACGGCGGATCGGCCCTGGCTGGGCCCGTAGGATCAGAGAGTCTGATAGCCGGGGAAGAAGTAACCCACCTCGACCTTGGCGTTCTCGACCGAGTCGGAGCCGTGGCAGGCGTTCTCGCCGATGCTGCCGCCGAAGGCCTTGCGGATGGTGCCGTCCACGGCGTCCGCGGGGTTGGTGGCGCCCATCAGCTTGCGGTAGCGCGCGACGGCGTCTTCGGCCTCGAGTGCCATGACCACGACGGGACCGCGCGTCATGAACTGGACCAGCTCGCCGAAGAAGGGGCGCTCCTTATGGACGGCGTAGAAGCCCTCGGCCTGGGGGCGCGTAAGGTGGATCATGCGCATGCCGAGGATGTGCAGGTCGGCGCCCTCGATCAGCGAGACGATGCCGCCGATGTGGTGCTGCTCGACGGCGTCCGGCTTGATGATGCTCAGGGTGCGTTCGGTGGCCATGGTGCTGCTCTCTCGCTGTTTTCGAACAGGGGGGATCGAAGAAGGGGGGCTCGAAGAGTGGTGAGGATGTTCCGCGAAATTGACGCGGGCCCGCGACGCATCTGCGTGGCGAGCCCGCGGGGGGTAGCTCCCTCGGAGGCCTTTCGCAAGGCGATTCCCGAGGAATTTCGGTCGACTTCAGCCCAAAGGCGAAGCCGCGCTCAACGGAGCAGAGACGCCAGGGTCGTGCCCATGTCGGAGGGCGTCGGCGCGACCTTCACGCCAGCCTCTTCCAAGGCCGCGATCTTCGCGTCTGCCGTGCCCTTGCCGCCCGAGATGATCGCGCCAGCGTGACCCATGCGCTTGCCGGGAGGCGCCGTGCGACCGGCGATGAAGCCGGCGATGGGCTTCTTGAAGTTGTCCTTGATCCACGCCGCCGCCAGCTCCTCGGCGTTGCCGCCGATCTCGCCGATCATGATCACACCGTCGGTGTCGGGATCTTCCTGGAAGCGCGAGAGCACCTCGATGAAATCCGTGCCGTTGATGGGATCACCACCGATGCCCACGGCCGTGCTCTGCCCGATGCCGAGGGCCGTGAGCTGACCGACGGCTTCGTACGTCAGCGTGCCACTCTTGCTGACGACGCCCATGCGACCCGGCAGATGCACCTTGGCGGGCATGATGCCGATCTTGCAGCCGGGCTTGTCCTTCGTGCCCGGCGTGATCACACCGGGGCAGTTGGGTCCGATCAGCCGCGAACGCGTCTGCGTATCGAGCACGCGGCGCACCTTGAGCATGTCCAGAACGGGGATGCCCTCGGTGATGCAGACGATGAGCTCGACGCCCGCGTCGGCGGCCTCGAGGATCGCGTCGGCGGCGAAGGGCGGCGGCACGAAGATGACGGAGGCGTTGGCCCCCTCCTTCTCCACCGCATCCCGCACCGTGTCGTAGATGGGCGCGTGGTCATTCCAGCGCTGCCCGCCGCGACCGGGCGTGACGCCCGCCACGACCTTGGTGCCGTATTCGACCATCTGAGTGGCGTGGAAGGAGCCGGCCGATCCGGTGATTCCTTGAACGATGAGCCGCGTGTCGGCGTTGACGAAGATCGACATTCTTCAGGCTCCCTTCTTCGCGAGCGCGACGATCATCTCGGCGCCCTCTGCCATGGTGTTGGCGGGGGTGATGGCGAGCCCGCTCTGGGCGAGGATCTTCTTGCCCTCCTCGACGTTGGTGCCCTCGAGGCGCACCACCAACGGCACCTTCAGCCCGAGCTTGCGCGTGGCGTTGACGACACCCTGCGCGACCACGTCGCACTGCATGATGCCGCCGAAGATGTTCACGAAGATGCCGCGAACGTTCTTGCTCTCCAGGATGATCCCGAAGGCCTTGGTGACCGCTTCTTCCGACGCGCCGCCACCGACGTCGAGGAAGTTCGCGGGCTCACCGCCGAAGTGCTTGATGGTGTCCATCGTGCTCATGGCTAGGCCCGCGCCGTTGACCAAGCAGCCGATGTTGCCGTCGAGCTGGATGAAGCTCAGATCGAACTTCTTGGCCTCGGTCTCCGTCGGCGCCTCCTCCGAGAGATCCTTCATGGACTCCCAGAGTTCGCGGTGACGGAACGCGGCGTTGTCGTCGAAGTTCACCTTGGCGTCGAGGGCGACGACGTCCTCGTCCTTGGTGACCACGAGCGGGTTGATCTCGGCGATGGAGCAGTCCTCCTTCACGAAGAGATCGACCAACTTCGTCACGAGCGGTGCGAAGCTCTTCTGGGCCTTCTTCGACAGCCCGAGCCCGAAGGCGAGCTGACGCGTCTGGTAGGGCATCAGGCCGATGGCGGGATCGACGAAGATCTTGAGGATCTTCTCGGGCGTCTCCTCGGCGACCTTCTCGATCTCGACGCCGCCCTCGGTGGAGGCCATGACGACCACACGCCGGCTCTCGCGATCGATGGCCAGCGCGAGGTACAGCTCGCTGGCGATGGCGAGCCCCTGTTCGATGTACAGGCGCTGCACCTCTTTGCCCTCGGGGCCGGTCTGGTGCGTGACGAGTGTCATGCCGAGGATCTGCTTGGCCGCCGCTTCGGCCGCGTCCGCGCCCTTCACGACCTTGACGCCGCCGCCCTTGCCGCGACCGCCCGCGTGGATCTGCGCCTTGACGACGACGACCTCGTTGCCGGTCTCGGCGATGAGCTTCTTCGCCGCCTCTTTGGCCTCCGCGACGCTCAGGGCGAGGATGCCCTTCGGGGTCGGGATGCCGTACCTCTGATACAGGCTCTTGGCCTGATACTCATGAATCTTCATCGTCGAATCACAGCTTCTCGGCGTCGGCCAGCAGGCCACGCACGGCTTCGGCGCTCTTCTTGAGCAGCGCCTTCTCGTCGGCCGAGAGCTCGACCTCGATGATCTTCTCGACGCCACCGGCGCCGATGATGGCGGGCTGACCGATGTAGATGCCCTCGAGACCGTAGCTGCCGTCCGTGGGGGCGGCGCAGGCGATCAGGCGCTTCTGGTCGAGCAGGAAGCTCGCGGCCATGGCGATGGCGCCAGCCGCGGGCGCGACGTAGGCGCTGGTGCCCATCAGAGCCACGAGCTCGCCGCCGCCGGCCTTGGTGCGGGCCACGATGGCGTCGAGCTTCTCCTGCGAGATCAGCTGACGCACGGGCACGCCGTTGACGGTGCAGTAGCTCAGTGTCGGCACCATGGAGTCGCCATGACCACCGAGCACGAGCGCGTTCACTTCCTTGGTCGAGACGTTCAGCTCGTCCGCGATGAAGTGCTGGAAGCGCGCCGCGTCGAGGGCGCCAGCCATGCCGACGACCTTGTTGCGCTTGAAGCCCGTGACCTTCTGCATCTCGTAGACCATCGCGTCGAGTGGGTTCGAAATGACGATGACGAAGGCGCCGGGTGCGTTCTCCTTGATGCCCTTGGCGACGCTGCGGATGATCTTCAGGTTGATGCTGAGGAGGTCATCGCGGCTCATGCCTGGCTTACGCGGCACACCCGCGGTGACGATGCAGACGTCCGCGCCCTTGATGTCCGCGTAGTTGCTGGTGCCCTCGAGCTTGGCGTCGAAGCCGTCCAGCGCGCAGGCCTGGGCGATGTCGAGGGCCTTGCCCTTGGCGACGCCTTCCTTGTCCGGGATGTCGACCAGGATCACGTCGCCGAGTTGACGACGCGCGACCAAGGAGGCGAGCTCGCCTCCGATGTTTCCGGCCCCGATGAGTGCGACCTTCTTACGCTGCGGCATGGTTCAACCCTCCATGTGTTGGATGATATTGTCTGCGAATTCGGAACATTTAATCTCGGTCGCGCCCTCCATCTGGCGGGCGAAATCATAAGTCACACGCTTGGACTCGATGGCGCCTTCGACGCCCTTGATCACGAGGTCGGCGGCCGCGTTCCAGCCGAGGTGGCGGAACATCATCTCGCCGCTGAGGATCACGCTGGAGGGGTTCACCTTGTCCTGGCCGGCGTACTTCGGCGCCGTGCCGTGGGTGGCCTCGAAGATGGCCCGTCCGTTGACGTAGTTGGCGTTGCCGCCGGGGGCGATGCCGATGCCACCCACCTGCGCCGCGAGGGCGTCGGAGAGGTAGTCGCCGTTGAGGTTCAGCGTCGCGATGATGCTGAACTCCTTGGGCCGCGTCAGCACCTGCTGCAGCGCGATGTCGGCGATGGCGTCCTTGACCAGGATCTTGCCCGACGCGAGCGCGGCCTTCTGCTCGGCGTTGGCGGCCTGCTCGCCCTTCGCCCTCTTGGTGCGCTCCCAGCGATCCCAGGAGTACGTCTGCTCGGCGAACTCTTGATCCGCGACCTGGTAGGCCCAGTTGCGGAAGGCGCCCTCCGTGTACTTCATGATGTTGCCCTTGTGCACGATGGTGACGTTGGGCAGCTCATGGCTGATGGCGTGCTGGATCGCGGCGCGCATCAGGCGCTTCGTGCCCTCTTCGCTGACCGGCTTGATGCCGATGCCGCAGCTGTCGGGGAAGCGGATCTTACTGAAGCGCTTAGGGAAGTTCTCCTTCAGGAAGGCGAGCACCTTCTTCACGTCCTCCGTGCCACGCTCGAACTCGATGCCAGCGTAGATGTCCTCGGTGTTCTCGCGGAAGATCACCATGTCCACGTCGCCGGGGCGCTTCACGGGGGAAGGCACACCGCTGAAGTGGCGCACGGGGCGCAGGCAGACGTAGAGGTCGAGCGTCTGGCGCAGCGCCACGTTGAGCGAGGTGATGCCGCCGCCGATGGGCGTGGTCAGCGGACCCTTGATGCCCACCAGGTACTTCGCGAAGGCGTCGAGCGTGCCCTGGGGCAGCCACTCGCCGTAGGTGTCGAAGGCCTTCTGACCCGCGAAGACCTCGTACCACGCGATCTTCTTCTCGCCCTTGAAGGTCTTCTCCACCGCCGCGTCGAGCACGCGCACAGCGGCGGCCATGATGTCCGGCCCGACGCCGTCACCTTCGATGAAGGGCAGGATCGGGTCATTCGGGACGACGAGCTTGTCGCCATCCATCGAGAGCGGGGTGCCCGAGCTGGGCTGCGGGAAGTGGGCCATGTAGGTCTCCAGAGATGCGGCGGGCCAAAGGAAATCGCCGAACGGGTCGCCGCGAGGCTCGCCCGGGGCGTGCCTTCTAGCACGTCTCGGCCCCGTCTGTGGGGCGCTTCCTCACGGCCGCAGGTCCCGCGCGAAGGATGGACAATTCGGGGCGGATGGGAGCCCCAGGGCGCGACAGCGGGCGAACACCCGCGGGAGGCCAGCCCGAGCGCCCGAGCCGTGGTAGAGCGCGGGATGTCGTCCTCGTCCCCCTCGGTCCGCACGCGCTCATGACCCGCACGCCACCCAGCTTCCAGGTGAACGCCGAGGAGGCGGGCCGCACGCTCTCCGCGCTCTTGCGCGGTCCACGCGAGGGCATACCCGCGGATTCGTCCTGGAACCAGGTCAAGACCTGGTGTGAGCGCGGCAAGGTGCAGGTGGACGGCACGACCTGTCTCGACCCGGCGCGGCGCATGGTCGAGGGCGAGCGCGTCTCCCTGCACGTCGACGCACCACGCCACACGCCGGGTCGCATCGGCATCGTGTACGTGGACGCGGACGTGGTGGTGGTGAACAAGCCGTCCGACATGCTCTCCGTGCCCGTGCGCGGCAGCGATCCGGACTCCCTGGTGGAGCGCGCGGCGGCCATCCTGGCACGACGCGAGAAGCGTCGACCCCGAGCGCTCGAGGTCGTGCATCGCATCGATCGTGGCACCTCGGGGCTCCTGCTCTTCGCGCGCACGGCCGAGGCGCGACGCCTGCTCAAGGAGCAGTTCGCCGAGCACACGACCGAGCGCAGCTACCGCGCGCTGGCCCAGGGTGACGCGCATTCGGCGACCCATCACACCTGGTTGATGGAGGATCGCGGCGACGGTCTGCGCGGCTCCTGGGGCGTGTTCCGCCTCGAGAACTCGGATCCGCCGGCGAACACCCGAGAAGCCAAGACCGTGGTCGAGAAGCTCGAACGCCTGCGTGGCGCGACCCTCGTGCGCTGCACGCTCTCGACCGGACGCCAGCATCAGATCCGCATCCACCTGAGTGAGGCGGGCACGCCGCTGGTGGGCGAGGCGGTCTACATCCGTGACTACGTGGGCCCACGCCAGGGCGCGCCGCGGGTGATGCTGCACGCCGCCAGCCTGGGTTTCACCCATCCGACGAGCGGAGAGCGGCTGCGCTTTCAGGCGCCGGATCCGGAGGATTTCGCCACGCTCTTGCGGCGTCTGCGGGGCAAGGCACGAAGCCCGCACGAAGGGCCGTCCACGTGATATGACCCGGCCATGCGCAGCATCGACGAAGTCGCCACGGATCTCGGCATCCACCCTGACGATCTCGTCCCCGTAGGCCGCCACGCCGCCAAGATCGAACACGCCGCCCTGAGCCGCCCCGCGTCGGGCAAGGGTCGCTTGGTGCTGGTCTCGGCCGTGACCCCGACCAAGGCCGGCGAAGGCAAGACCACCGTGAGCGTGGCCTTGACCATGGGCCTGCGCGCGCGCGGACGCAGCGTCTGTCTGGCGCTGCGCGAGCCCTCCCTCGGGCCCGTCTTCGGCATCAAGGGCGGCGGCACGGGCGGAGGCGCGGCGCAGATCGTTCCGTCGGACGAGATCAACCTGCACTTCACCGGCGACATGCACGCCATCGGCGCCGCGCACAATCTCCTGGCGGCGCTGGTGGACACGGATCTGCACTTCGGCGCGCCGAGCGGGCTCGACTCACGACGCGTGCGCTGGCCGCGCGTGCTGGACGTGAACGACCGCGCCCTGCGCCACATCACCACGGGCCTGGGCGGACGCGACGGCGGCGTGCCGCGCGAGACCCGCTTCGACATCACCGCCGCGAGCGAGGTGATGGCCGTGCTCAGCCTGGCCGAGGATCTACCGGACCTCGAGCGACGCCTCGCGCGCATCGTGGTCGGGCAACGCGCCGACCTCAGCTACGTCACGGCCGCGGATCTGGAAGCGGCGCCGGCCATGGCCGCGCTGCTGCGCGACGCGCTCTTGCCCAACCTGGTGCAGACGGCCGCGGGCGATCCCGCGCTCGTGCACGGCGGACCCTTCGCCAACATCGCCCACGGTTGCTCCAGCGTCGCGGCGACCCGCATCGGCCTGCACTACTCGGATCTCGTGGTGACCGAGGCGGGCTTCGGCTTCGATCTGGGAGGCGAGAAGTTCCTCGACATCAAGTGCCGACAGGCCGGCCTGTGGCCGCGCTGCGTGGTGCTGGTCACGACCGTGAAGGCGCTCGAAGCCCACGGCGAAGGCGACCTCGCGCGGGGCCTCGGGCACCTCGACCGCCAGCTCGCGAACGTGCGCCGCTTCGGGCTCACGCCCGTGGTCGCGGTCAACGTCTTCGGCACCGACGAGGAGGCCAAGCTGAAGCGGGTCGAAGCCCACGCCGACAGACGCGGCGCCAAGGCTGCGCGCGTCACCTCCTTCGTCGACGGCGCGGCGGGCGGCGAGGCGCTGGCGGACGTGGTCTGGGAGGCCTGCGCCATGGACGAGCCCGACAAGGCGCCGCACTTCCTGTACGCGCTCCAGGAGAGCTACGGCGACAAGGTGCACAACATCGCCCAACGCATCTACGGCGCTCGCGACGTGGCCTTCACCGCGACGGCCAAGCGCGCCCTCGCTCGCCTCGACGAGTGCGCACCCGGCCTACCCGTGTGCGTGGCCAAGACCCACCTCTCGTTCTCGGATGACCCCAAGGCCGGCGGCCTGGCCGAGGGCTTCGTGGCCACGGTGCGCGAAGTTCGCCCCATGCTCGGCGCCGGCTTCGTGACGGTGTTGATGGGCGAGATCGTGACCATGCCCGCCCTGCCCCGCGAGCCCGCCGCCAAACGCGTGCGCATCGACGCCGACGGCAAGATCCGCGGCCTGATGCAAGGCGACTGAAGCGAGGCGTCTGCACTTGGCACTCGACACGCGGGCTCCCGGCCCCATGACGGGGACATCCGCACCTTGGGTGGTCCAGGGTGGTCCAGGGTGGCGCGAGCCCGGTTGGGGCGCCATGGAACCTGGGCCATACTCGGTGCCGCAGGGATGAATGAACTCATTGGAGCCACGCATGACCCGAATCCACGTCCTCAGTCTGTCCTTGGTCCTCGGCCTCGCCGCGTGTAGCGAAGCGGCACCCGCCTCCCCCTCCAACGTCGAGAGCCCGCCCGCCGCAGCAGCCGCCGAAGCCGCGGTTCCGGTGGTGAGCGTGGACCAGGTGGCCGCGCTGCTCGAAGCCGGCAGCGCCACGCCCATCGACGCCAACTCCCCGGACACGCGCACCCACCACGGCACGCTGCCCGGCGCACGCCTGCTCACGTCCTCGTCGGACTACGACGTCGCCACGGAGCTGCCCACCGACCACGCGAGCACGCTCGTCTTCTACTGCGCCAACGAGCACTGCAGCGCCTCGGACGCCGCCGCTCACCGCGCCGTCTCCGCGGGCTACGCGGACGTGCGCCTCATGCGCGCCGGCATCGCCGGTTGGGAAGCGGCGGGCAAGCCCACGGATCATCCCGAGAGCTGATCCGCTCCAGGCTCCACGGCACGGCGAGGGCCAGCAGCGGCTGGCGCGGCAGGACGGGCCCGAGGTCAGCATGAACGGGTAGGTCACGACGACGATGCCGCCGCCCCACGGAGCCGGAAAGGTCCAGCCGTCGATCGCGGCCGTGATGCAATCGCCGACAGCCGTGTTCTCCGTCTCGTTCAAGGTGATGACCGCGGACCGCACGGCGCCTGTGGGGCCAATCTCGAGCAGCACTTCGACGAGACCGCGAAGATGATGATGATCGACGAGCTCGGGTTCGTCGCAGGTCCGCACCTCGCCGACGCGGCTGCGAATCACACGCTGGATGACCGCACGCGGGAGCGTGCCCGGGGTCGGGGCCGTGCGAGACGGCGCCGTGCGCGCGCAACCCGCTGAACACGAAACGCTCGCGATCACGATCGCGCACCACCCCACCCCTCGAAACATCCTCGCCTGCTCCCCGCGAACATGCGTCCCCATGACCGTGAGTCCCAGACGCGGCGCTTCCTGTGCAGGCCGGGCGCGGACTGCACGCACATGGTCCATCACCATTCGCCCGCGCCTGCGGGCAGGCGCCTCAGCGCGTGACGCGTCTTCGCATCACGACGAGGCCGAAGAACGCGAGCAGCCACGGCGCGTGGTCCGTGCTCGTCGCGCCGGGAACGCTGCAGCCGCAGCCGCCATCGCTCGACGCCGTCGTGCCCGCGTCCCCAACTGTGCCCGCGTCCGCGCTCGCTCCGCCGCCATCGGCCCCAGCGTCCCAGCGTCCCGCGTCCGTGCCGACTCCGGCGTCGGCCGGTGGGGGCACGTCGGTCCACTCGTAGGCGCCCACGTCGACCGCGGCGCCGAAGGGTCGCGCGACGCCATCGCGATCCGTCACCGGCGCTTGCTCCGAAGAGCCGACGTCGACCGCCGGAGCGTCCCTCAAGAGGTGCAGGTCCCACGGAGCGCTGGGCGAAACGAAGAGCGCCGCCGCGTCCGTGATCAGGAGGTTGTGGTCCTCGACGATGCCGCCGCCCCCGTTGGCGATGGCTGTCGCGAGGTTGTTGCGCACCAGGTTGCCCGTGCCCTCCGTGCCATCCTTGTGGGGCGCGATCATGATCCAGGGCGGCCCGGGGTCGTCGCTGTTGATGTCCATCACGGTGTTGTTGACGATGCGCGAGTCGCGAGCGCCGAGCAGCGTGATGCCGTGCCAGTGGTCCACCAGGATGACATTGTTCTCGATCACCCAGTCCGTGAAGTAGCCGTCGAAGCAGCCGATGCCTTGCAGCGGCCCCGACAGCGCTTGCGCCGGGTCCTCGCGGTTCACGATGATGTTCCCACGCAGAGTCATACCGCGCACTT
>Ga0100379_10006362_pt1 | contig 9992 bp, 15 predicted proteins | sample CryGeymeta201503_FD_80418 | JGI IMG/M metagenome (GOLD analysis project Ga0100379, IMG submission 80418) | Groundwater microbial communities from Crystal Geyser aquifers in Utah, USA - Crystal Geyser metaG 2015-03 | ecosystem: Environmental > Aquatic > Deep subsurface > Groundwater | place: USA... | reverse complement strand
TGTATCTATATTTATTTTCTTTATTTTAAATGTTTTCGTTTTTCAATGTTTTCCATTATTCTGGGTGATGAATACGATTATTGATTGTTTTATTATTTCTGCCAATTTTTACTAGATGATTATTATCTTTTTTGTTATTCTGGTAAATAACTTCAATAACATCTCTTTGGTCAAACAAGGACGGTTTGTTTTTGCCGATTTTATCTTCAATAATCGGTAGAAAACCTTTATTAATTTCGTATCCAATTGAGTTCCTTTTTAATTTTCGGGCTATTCTTGAAGTAGTTCCGCTTCCTAAAAAAGGGTCAAGAACTGTCTCGTCAACAAAACTAAACATTTTTATAAGCCGTTGCGGTAATTCTTCTGGAAACATAGCAATATGTTTATCTTGCTTGGATCCTGCAAAATTCCAATGCCCTGTAAAATATTTTCTCCATTTTTTCTATTTTTACTAGACAGATTAAATATCTCTTGCTAGTATTTAAGCATGAGATATTATATCTTAACTACCGCAAAATTTGTAAACGAATGTATAAAATTTCAAGTTTACGGCTCAACTAATTCTAATTGGTTGGCTAATATTGAATTAGGCGATATCGTATTTATTTCTCAATTCAGCTCTAAATCACAAGATATTTATGGTCCTTTTAAGGTTTATAAAGCTTTATTTTATGATAAAAAGATTATTTACCCTAATCAGAAATATTTTTATCGGATTAAAATTAAACCATTGAATCTAAGAACAATAGAAGAAACAGATTTATATTTGCAGGGCATAAAAAATAAAGACTTAGATCTTTCTTTCCGGTTTATTAGTCTAATTCAGCAAAATAAACATTTACATTCCATTAGTATCACAAAAAATGAAGGAAAATTTTTACTAAACATTCTTACTAACTACGGAAAGGCAATTAAAGTAAATACTAATACAAGCAACTATTTACCTGATTCTAAACCTTCAGAAGTTAATTTGGAATTTTTAGAAAACAAAAATCGTTTATTCAAGAAACATGCTTTTTCTTCAGAAAGCGATTTAGAGTCATATATTATTTTATCCCTAAAGAATAAGAACAGTAATATATTTAAGAATTTTTCTGAAATACTAAATTACTACCCCGACAATAATCTTACCACTTCTATTATTTATAATCAATTCATTTTTGGCAACGCTTATCCTTCGGATATAGCAATTATAAATAGTACTAATGTAAATATTTTTGAATTAAAAAACAATCTATTTAGCAAATTGTCACTTGAAATGATTAAAAAAGAATTTAAAAAATATTGTTATTATTCTTTATACTCCCCGAGGTTATTAAGCAAAAATACTAAACAAAGAATGAATTTTTTTATAGCTTTTCCGAAGAGCAAAGACCACAGCTTCGATAAAATACTTAAAAAAGAGTTCGGACTTATTATAAATTCTATAAATAAGTTTAGAGAAAATAATTTCGCAACTTTGGAATATTACATTGATAACAATAAATTAACTTTTGAGACATTGCAAGATGTCAAAAATTAACATTGCTTTAATTGACGCTAACCTCGAAGATGGCGCATCTTCCCCGCGAAGTTTCAAATAAGCCTTATTATGAATTCTTTCCTGAAAAACAACTGCACTTAAAGCACATTTAGCAAAAATATAATACAAAGCATCGTTATGATTAAATCCGTGTTTTAGAAGTAATCGGAAAAAATTATCAAAGGAATATAATTCATAAACCATATATGACCCTTCGGAGTTTTTTGGAAAATATTTCAAAAATTTCATAAAATTACCTCTTAAAATCTTAATTTTGAATTTATTTATAACGTTGCCATTTAATTTTTGTGGCTTGGTCTACTTCAATTCCTTTATCTGTCGGTTTTTTAGCGAGAATTAAATACTTAAACCCTCTCAAGAAAAAATTAAACTTTTGGGCCCGATAATGCCAAATTCGGGTATTAGAGCTTTGATTTCTTCTTGTAACGCAGATTAAATCTATGGGCTCAAATTTTACATTATCAACTAACATTTGATAGATTTTTAGTCCAACAGGGGTAAATTTTCTCTTTACCCATTGGTCGCCAATAAGCCATCCCATTACCTTGCCAGGTTTCAGAGTTCTGTAAATCTCTCCTGCAACCTTTTCTATATTATTTCAAAATTATCAACACCCCAACTACAACATTTTGGGCAACCAACGGGTTCGCCGATTTCTGCATCGCCCTTTCCCCCAACCCACCTTGGCACCGTGCCTAAATACTCGGGTTCTTTCTTATTTGAAGCTAAACAATAACCATAATCATTAAACTGAAATATCAATTTTTTACCCTGATAACCACAACTTTTACATTTATATTTTGGCATATTATATCTCCGTTAAAGAGATGTCATTTTCATCTCTATCAACCTTATATTTTATCAACCTGACTGGTTTTTCTTCAATAGATTTTCTTTTTTCGCGATAATTTAATACTGCCTCATCAAAGCTGAAACCAACTAAAATACTTTGTACCATTTCCGAATCTCCATCTGCGAGTTTTCTAATTAGCCAATTTTCGTATCTAATAATCTGTTTTAAGTTTTCTTCGGTTACTATATCAGTTTTTAACTCTATGCATGTAAATTTATGTAGAATTTCTACGGAATCAATAGGGGTTACGTGAGTCAAAAACAAATCCATTACTTTATTAAATGATGTCGGTACATAATTTATAAAATCTTTATAATCCCCAATCAGATTTTTTAATTTATTTTCACTAAAAGATTGCATAAACCAAGCATTTAAAAAACCTTCATATTTTATTCTTCCTCGATTATCACACTCTAAAGATAACGGGATAGATTCTGGTTTCTGGGGTTTGTATGGACTTTTGATTTTCTCTGCTGGTATGAATATAGGATTATTTCTTAATAGAAGCCTGATTATCTCTTTTCCTTCGTTAGTAGTAACGGTATATTGATTTTTCCTTGTTAGCGAACCTAAATCAAAAGTCCAGATTTTTCCTTTATCTCTTAAATCCAAAATGTCACTAAGAGCTACTGGCTTTTTAAATTTTCTTATTATCGGCTCAAAACAAAATCGAAAAGGATATTTTTGATCGGAATCGAGCCATACTTTTTCCTCGTCATAAAATGGGATACTATTTATTCTCCATAAACCATAAATTCCTACATTTTTTACATAAATAAAAACGAAATCGCCAGGTTTTACGCCCAATGTACAAGAAATAACTTCAGCATTAACCTTATCTGACGATGATTTTATAGCACCATAAACACCTTTTTTTATACAAATCTCAAAGTTTTCTTTGGTAGATAAAAGTATGTGATAACTCATAAATTATGGGTGACTAATTTTTCTAAATTCTTTCCCTTAAATGCTCGCCAAGATTGTTCGTGGTCATTATTGGGAGTTGGCGATTTCAACCAACCTTTTTTGTGTAATTCTTTGGCTTCTCTTAATAATTCTGAAACATGCCTAAAGGCATCTGTTTTGTATTGTTTTTTCTTTTCCTCGTAAAGTTTTATTAAGTGTTGAAAATCCATATTTTTAAGATTTATTTAATAAATCTTTAGCTAAATTTATAGGTTTTATTTTTTCCCTTCTTTGTGCACTGTATGTTTCCTGCACCACTTGCAGAACTTCTTCAATTCTAACTTTTTCTCCACTAATTTAGGTTTCTTAGTAAAGTAGTTAATTCTTTTACACCCCGAACACTGAAGTTTAATAAATGGTTTCTTTTTTACTGCCATGAGCCGAGAGCCGGATTTGAACCGGCGACCTACACATTACCAATGTGTTGCTCTAACCAACTGAGCTATCTCGGCAGAAATGTGGGTAGGGAGGGATTCGAACCCCCGTAGCCCGAAGGCATCTGGTTTACAGCCAGACCCGATTGGCCGCTCCGGCACCTACCCTTTATTTAAATAAAATTCGCATCCTAATTCAGGTATTTTTTATTTTAACATATTCAATTTATTTTTCAATGACTTTTCTGTGTTTTTTCCTCCATTCCTCAATTTTTTTGTGGTGACCGGATAGCAAAAGTTTTGGCACTTTCCATCGAATACCCTTTTTCGGCTCAAAGACTTCGGGTCTGGTGTATTGAGGATATTCAATAAATCCCCTTTCTTTGGTAATCCTTTCTTTTAAAAATTCGGGTTTCCCAATTACTCCCGGAATTAATCTGGCCACGGTTTCTATCAAAACCTGAGCCGGCAACTCCCCTCCCATTAAGTCATAATCTCCGATTGAAATTTGCTCATCAGCAATACATTTTGCCACTCTTTCATCCACTCCCTCATATCTACCGCAAATTAAGATAAGCTGATTAAGTCGACTAAGAGAATAAGCGATTTTTTGATTAAACTTCTTTCCCCTCGGCGTGAACAAAATTATTTTAGCTTTCGGCTTCGTAATTTTTAATTTTTCATTTTTAATTTTTAATTTAGTCAAAGTTGAGACCGCTCGAAAAACAGGCTCAACTTTGATAACCATTCCCAATCCTCCGCCAAAGGGCCGATCGTCAACAGTTTTATGTTTATCCGAAGTCCAATTCCTTAAATCATGAATATTAATTTTTATTAATTTCTTTTTTTGAGCACGGGCAATTAAACCCTCTGCCAAATAAGAGTTAAATATTTTTGGGAAGATGGTAATAATATCAAAACGAAGCATACTATTAATATATCCTATCAAAAATTATTTTTAAAACAAAATGCAATTACAAATAAAAATTCCTAAAAAACAAAACTGCGCTAAATATCCGGCGCAGCTTTGCTAAACCTACCTAGTCCCGCCTCTTCTCTGGAAGGGGCGGGATTTGGGTAGGTAAACGACAAGGATAGCGTTCTTTTACCAGTTTTAGAGTTTCAACCCTTCAATTAACTCAGGGTTATAACTTCAAGTCTTCCAGTTCTCCTTCGCGAGAACCTCTTCCCCGAGGAGCGGCGCGACCGCCTTCAGGTTCCTCAATCTTTAAGTTCACTCTGGCATGATTTTTGAGTCCAACAATTCGAACCAAACCTCGAATGGCTTTAGCGGTAGATCCCTCCTTACCCACAACTTGACCCATGTCTTCTGAATTAACTCTGAGAGAAAGTAAAACCCCCATCTCATCCACGGATCTATTTACTTTCACGTCCTCCGGGTTGTCAACCAAAGCTTTAATTATGTACTCGAGGAATTCTTTATCACTTGCTTTTTTCTCTGCCATAAAGTTTTAATAATCTGAGAATTGATTTAATCTGATAATTCTCTTTTACTGCTCTTTTACTAGTAGCCCGACCTTTACTGCTTACCTGATTCCCGCTCTTTCAGAGAATCGGTAGAAGTTATAAACCGCTACTATGATATATTTTAATCTTTTTAAAAAATATGTCAACCCCGCACCTTTTCCAGCTAGCATCCTCCAAGATACCATTTTTGTCAAGGCGAAGCCGCCTTACGGCTTATCTCCTTATATGAAAATGTCTATTTTAGAAAAGGTGCGGGGTCTCATCTTTCAGCCCACAACTTATAGTGAGTTTAGACTTCGGCTGAGCTCAGTCGAAGCCTCAAACTAATGTTTTTATGAGCTGAAGGGTGGGAGGAAGCGAGGTTCAAGAAAATTATTAAACTTTTCCTCGCTTCCTTTTTCTGCCGAGACTATCGCATCTGGTGATTTGTCTCGGCAGCTTTCTTTTGAGCATCTTGGGGCGTTTGACCAAAGTGGAGACATCCACTTTGGTCTAAGGTGTAAAAAACACCTACACCTTTCTTTGTTTCCTTTTTTTGGGTTTCTTTTTGGGTTTCTTTCACACCCTCTCCTTTCTTGCCCAAAGGGTTTAAATTTAGCTTTTCAGCTAACCCCTGAGCTAAAATTTCCTAATTTTGAATGTTCTTAAACCGCGAAACGGCTCTCGGAGAGAGCCGTCTTGCGGTTATAACTTCATAATATTAAAATTTTACCTACTCTTTTTCTCTCTCCTCAACACTTACATTGTAGCATACTGTTTATATTTTGTCAAGCCCTTACTATACCAAATTTAATACGAGGTTAAGAGGATAGTTTTTTTACTTCTTCTTTTTGAGATACTTTTTGTGTCCTTTCGGCTGGTTTTTCTTTTGGCGTTTCAGGAACCCGCGCGCCTTCTGGCGGTGTCTTTTCCTTTGCCGTTTCAGGGGCCCGCTCGCCTTCTGGCGAGCGGGAGGATGTGGTGGGTGGGTTGTAGTCTTTTTTTGGTTCCTCTTCAGTCGGCTTTTCTCCCGCTGATTTTTCTTTTTTACCTTCCGCAATTTCCTTGCCTTCCGCGGCTTCAGCAACGGAGCCCTCTTTCTTTTCTTTTTTTGACTCTTTATGAACGTCTACCTTTCTCCCTTCAATAATTTTTTCCGAAATCAACATATTATAAACGGTAGCCGAAGGTTTGGCTCCAACCGAAAGCCAATATTTGATTCTGTCTTTCTTTAAATTTTTCTCTTTGGTTAAAGGATTATAAAAACCAACCTCTTGCACAAAGCGGCCTCCCCTGGGAGGTTTTCTTTTATCGGTAACAACTATTTTAAAAAACGGTTGATTTTTTTTACCTATCCGAAATAAACGAATAACTAACATAAGAATAATTTAGGATAAAAATGAGCCTCTGTCAACTGCCCATTTTACCATCCCTTGGTTTCTAAGGCTGCTTTCGCTGCCTCTTCTTCGGCTTCTTGTTTCGAAGAGCCCTCGCCTTTAGCCACTAATTCCTCGTCTAAAAAAACGCCAATAATAAAGTGTTTGGCATGATCCGGTCCCCATTCTTCCAAAACCTTGTAAGCGGGAGTAATTCCTACCCTTTCTTGGGCTTCTTCCTGAAACCGAGATTTGGCATCTTCAAAAAGTTTAGCCTCAATAATATGGGGAAGTTCTTTTATTAAATATTTTTCAATAAATTTTTGGCAACCTTTATATCCTTGATCTAAATATAAACTTCCAACAAAAGCTTCAAAAGTGTTGGCTAAAATATACTGGCGAGCCTTTCCCATTTCTCTTGCCTCCCCCCGGCTGAGCAAGAGAAAATCATTAAACTCAAGGTTTTGGGCAACTCCAGAAAGCATCTTAGCATTAACCAATGCCGCTCGCCAATTGGTTAATTCCCCTTCTGATTTTTTGGGATAGTTTTGATAAAGATATTCAGTTACTATTAATTCCAACACCGCATCTCCCAAAAATTCTAATCTTTCATTATGAGAAAGCCGGAAATTTGGATTTTCGTTTAAATATGACCGATGAATAAAAGCCTGAATTAAAAAATCTTTATTTTTGAAACTTAGACCTAGTTTCTTTTCGAGAACTGAGAAATCTTTCATAAATAGTTACTCAAAATTAAAAATTAAATACCAAAAATTAAAAACATATATTAAAAACCTAAAAATATTTTTGCATTTTTGGTTTATGTTTTTAATCTTTAATCTTTGGTTTTTGGTTTTTCCAGCTCTTTATACACCGTTCCCAAAACCCCGTTAACAAATTTTCCTGAGTTTTCTCCCCCGAAAGTTTTAGCCAGCTCAATTGCTTCATTAATGGCTACTTTTGGAGGAACCTCTTCTTTGTTTTCATATAATAATTCATAAAGCCCAATTCTCAACACATTGCGGTCAATAATGGTAATTTGCTCAATTGGCCATTCCGGGGCGGCTTTCCCAATGATTTTATCGATTTGAGGAAGGTGCTCTACCACCTCCTTTATTAATTTCCAAACAAATTCAGTATTCTCCAATCCCGGTCCGAACTCTTTAATATTTTTTTCCACAATCTTTTCCAAGGCACCGGGTTTCTTGCCATAAAAATCCCACTCATAGAGAGATTGCATAACTATAGAACGCGATAGATGTCTTGAGGCCATAGTGAAAATTTATTTCTTTGATAGTTCTTCCATTGTTAACGGTTTCGCTTTCTTTTCAGGGACCCGCTCTGCGGAAGCCAGCTTGGGGCGGGTTATAGTCTTTTCTTTTTCCTTCATTTCTTTTTCCTTTTTCTTTCTTTCTTTTTTAGTTAATTTTTTTAAAACATCAATCACTTCCCGATTTTTATAATAGCCGCAGTTCCAACAAATAGTATGAGGTAATTTCGGCTTTCCACATTTTGGACATTTAACTAAAGTCGATCTCATTAAATAGAGATGCGATCTTCTCTTATTTCTTCGTGATTTTGTGTGCCTTTGCTTTGGTACGGTCATAAGCGCTTCGCTAAATTAAAAGTTAAAAATGAAAAGTTAAAAATTATCACTTTTTATATTAGCAAATAATTTTAAATTTGACAACAACAGAATTCAAGATTATATGTCTATACCTTAGCGAATCAAGGTTCTGCCGAGCGAAGCGAGGCAGGTTCTTAAATGCGAAGCATTCAAGGTTCTGCCGAGCGGAGCGAGGCAGGTTCTTAAATGCGAAGCATTCAAGGTTCTGCCGAGCGGAGCGAGGCAGGTTCTTATAACCAAAAAGGAGCTAAGCTCCTTTTCTATTGTGTTGTTCTGATAAAATATAAAAAGATTACTTAATAATAAAATCGTTGGAGTAATAAACTCTATCTTCTCTGAATTCCTGGCCTGCTTTGCCGGAAATGGTAACCGGAACTCTAATTCTGTGTAAACCGGGATCTAAATCCGGTAAAGTAATTAAGTAAAATTTAGCGTAATCCGGCTTTATACAGCTTTCAATTAAATCGGGATGAGGACAATATTCATAATAGTCATAGGTTACCCATTTTCCAAGTTTTATCTCTATATAATAAGGGTGGCAAGAAGAAAAACAGATATTATTGGGTAGAATATTTTTTATTGCCAGCTTTAACTCCTTATTAGAATGATAAACCGGTTCTTTGGTAATAATCAAAACGTACTGGGGTAAAAGCCGATAATAATAATTCCAGATTCCCCAAAAAACAGCTCCGGCTAATAAAATTAATCCTAACAATATTAGAACATCTTTTGGCTTTTTAAAAGTTTTAAAAATCTCCATAGTTTTAAAATTAGAAATTAGAAATTAGCAATTGATTTTCAGGGCCCTATTTCCTTCCATTCGGGCAGAGGAAGTTTTGCGCCAAAGGTATAACGAGTGGTATCTTCTCTTCCTTTGTTATCTTCAATTGTCAACTCAATGGTATTAGAACGATTGGGTAATTTTACTTTAGCAGTAGGCACAGGGTCGGGAGGAAAAGTTCCCGAACTAAAAGTTGTTCCGTTTATTTTCCAAATTCGAGTTCTAACGAAAGTCGCTCCTTCAGAAACGGTGGAAGTATCTTTAAAATAGGTATATTCGCCCTGGATTCCTTTAAAATCAGAGCAATCCTGCCAGGGCCCCGCTTCATTTAAAGAACACCTAAGGTCAGCTATGGCATCTGTTTTAATATGAATTGTTTTAACAAGAGCGTTTGAGGCTCCGGCCTTATCGGTAACCTTTAGTTCTATATCGTAATCCTTTGGGGGCAAAAGCGTACTCTGAACAACGTAATTGCATAAAATATTCCAGGAAGGACAGGTCATATCGTGACCGGTAATATCCAAATTTCTCCATTCACAACTTACAATATCGTCTTCACCGTCGGGGTCGGTAGATTCATTAATTAAAGTAAGCGTTGGGTTAGAAGAGCCGGAATAGGCAGAGCAATCAGGACGACTGCAAGAAAACTTGGCATGAGGAGCGCGATTAAGAAAGGTAAAGGTAGCAGTGACATTCTTGTTAGAGTTCATGGTTAGATTGCAGTTTCCGGTTCCTGAGCAATCTCCTGACCAGCCGGCAAATGACCAGCCTGAAGCTGGGCTGGCAGTCAGGGTGACTGAGGTACCGGCGGTATAACTTTCGGTGCAATCTGTTCCGCAGTTAATGCCAGTATCAGTGATGGTTCCTGAACCAACCTTGGAAACAGAAAGAGTGTATTGGGGCACACCTACTGTAAAACTCCAAATGGCACTATGCACTCCGCCACAACTATTGAAAGCATAGACGCGCCACCAATAGGTGCCAGCTGAAAGAGAAGAATCCCAG
>Ga0100379_10006359_pt1 | contig 9995 bp, 8 predicted proteins | sample CryGeymeta201503_FD_80418 | JGI IMG/M metagenome (GOLD analysis project Ga0100379, IMG submission 80418) | Groundwater microbial communities from Crystal Geyser aquifers in Utah, USA - Crystal Geyser metaG 2015-03 | ecosystem: Environmental > Aquatic > Deep subsurface > Groundwater | place: USA... | reverse complement strand
CTCAAGTCTGTCTCCCGAGGCAAGCACAAGCTCAAAAGGCATATGTTTAAGTCGCCCAACCTGCACCTTGATGACCCATTCAGCAACTAACACCTTCGTGAACCTCTCAAAAGCTATTCCTCCTTTGGAACTCTTCCTCAAGAGAACGATAAGCCTAGATTCAACGCCCGTCAGTTTTTAGCCTAGAGGAACGCCCTTCCATCTGGAGCCAATAAAGTCAACAAATAGAAGTTAGAAGGGAATCGTAAGGAGAAACGATAATTCAAGCTCATCCATCAGATCAAGATGTAAAAAGCCAGTCGAATGCATGAGCAAAAGAAAATATTGCTCAACAGGCCCAAAAAAACTGAAAGTGAGACTGCTATCGAATCAGCAAGCAATGACAAAATGGACGATTTTGTCTAGGAAATCCAACTGATTCTTGAGCCCAATGAGAAACCTTCTTCATCGATCAATGAAGCTCCTTCAATCGTAGTTGCCCCTCAGGAGTATAAACTACAATCAATAAAAGAATAAAAAGGGCCAGCTCCGTCTCAATCAGCTGTAGTCATAACCATCCCTTCTCTCATATAAAAAAGTCAATATAAAAGTTAAGTCAGAGTCCAGGCAGTTGAAGAAGAACATAAAACGCTGGATCTTAATCGATCTCTTTCGATCGCTTAGCGTTTGCTGAAAAAGCGAAGAGATAGCTGTTCTAGTATCGACATCAATTTGAAATAAAGCAAAGTTAGAGCATAAATCAGCATTAGCTTAGCTCTAGAGAGTGTGCATAACTCGAGACGTGACCTTTCAACTTTCTATCGAGGGTTCCAGTGCAAAAAAGGTAAAAATGAACTGGCTACTTGCAAATAAAAAATCTATACCCACCTATAAATTCTCCAGTCGATGAGCAACTTTGTCTACTAGAGCACAAAATTCGATGAGATTGGAGAATAATGGTAAGAGCTCAATTTCCTCATATACAAAAAGTTTTATATTGAGAGGAGAAAAGTATTAAATTTCATTCAAAAATACCCCATGAGAAATCCCTTCTGCATCTACAATGCTGAAATAGGCTCGAAGGAGGTCATCGAGTTCATGAAAACCGAAGAAGGAGCCCTGCTGCTGCGATAGCTAAAAAAATAGACCAACGAAATCAAGGAAAAGTTGACAAAAATATATGGCCGTTTCTGCAAGGCAAAAGTAGGCGAGAAAATCAATCTATACGAATATGACAACTTCAGCCACTGGATAGTAGAGTAACTATGGGCTGAATTAATCCTAACCGAACATAACATCAGTCACAGTCGGTAAACCATCAACATCAGACTCTGTAGAATCATGCAACTGATCTTCCTGATCAGCTAGATTAATGGAAAATTCGAATGTGGTTTCGATTAGGCTGAGCAGGCAATTGAGTAAGGTCAATGCGAGGAGTACATAAAGGAAGGCAAGCATATATTTGAGAGGTATATTTTATACAAGGAGGAAGACTCAGATAACGTCATTTTGTGAAGATAGATGACAAAAATTGATATCATTTTGCTTTTGAACTCGATATATTGTCACAGCATGATCATCAAATGAACATCATCGATTGTAACGCTTTTATATTACTTTTCTTAACTTATTCATAAATCCTGAGGTATCAAGAAGCATAATTCTTGATGGACCTTTAATATTGTTTCTATTCTTGCTATTGTAATATTTTCAATGAGCCATAAGAGAACAATGTTGAAAAATTGCCCAAAGCTCTAACCGTAACGAAAATGAGTTCAGTCTTTTTAAAATTCATTTCTTAATTATCAAAACAAAGAACACAAGATGGCGATATCTCAAGCAAACTACAATAAAATTCTTCAACAGTTCCGCAATTTCAACTACGACGAGTAGTCCACCCTCCATGAACGCGAACTTAAACAAACCCTTGACACCATCGTCTCCAGAAATACTAGCATGGTCGAGTTCAACCCAGAAGTAGGAGAGTAACTCTGGACATAATGTGATAAAGAATCAGATGGCACTGTCAAGGTGAGAACCTTCATCTCTGTTGTCTGCAGGGCCCAAAGTATCCTCAAGGAAAATATCGCCAAAGCTGAAGGCTAACTGTCAGCTGGAGGTCTCGATGATTAAAGAAGGAGGGATTTACAAGAAAGTTTAGGACAGTATCACGACGATCTGAAGCTGCTCTCTTTACCTTTCAGCATCTCCCTACCTGCCTAGTCAAGAATGTCTCAGAAAGTAAACGCTAGCTACAGTCGAGTCTCCCACAATCAAAGTGGTGCAGCTGAATAAAGCGGTTTCTTTTCAGGCAGATCAAGTGGCATCTTTGCCACAGTCCCTTCAAAACGTGAGAGTAGCTCATCGCTCAAGATCACATTCATCATAACAATATTCCTCTTCCTCATGGAGCTCATTGTCGCCTTCAACCTGAACTCTTTCTTCAATTTGCTGGTCTACATTGCAATTTTTTCAATCGTCCTCATGGGATACTTTGACAAGTACTACATGAGGTTCATTATCTTTATCCTTGCTCTCAGTATCGTTCTCGATTTGATCTGGATTATTGTGCTCGCCTCAGTATTTATTTGTTCATTCAGCCTATCTGGAATCCTACGCCTCCAACTACAGAATCAACCATCCAAACTCCTTGGGTCAGATTCCAATTCGCATTTGTCATTATTCTAATGGTTGCCAAGGTAGTTATTTGCTGAATCAGGTCATTTTGACAATTCTGTTCTTCAGATACAGAAACAATGAGGAGAGCGAGAGAAAGAGGGTGACCTTCTTTGGAAATACCTTTGAAATCGACGGTCGAGTGAAGGAGAACAATCCTGTATCTAGATTGCTGTCGGGTAGAGGCATATTCGGAAGCTCTATCGAATGATATCGTTATGAAAATATTTAGCATTCGAATTATATTTATTCATTTTGCTTTGAATCCAATGATATTTGATAGTTATTAATTAAATATTATCCGTCCCAAAACTATTGAGGTAGGCCTCTCAAATATGCTCAATATGAGTTATTTGGGACCCCATCTCTTGAGCGTCTTACCACAATCAAAAAATACAGTCAAAAGACAGTGGATATAAGAGAAAAACCTTTCAAAGATTGAATTAAGGAAGTGATTATTTGCTCTTTTAAACAGATCAGATGTTTGGTTGAATACTATTGTCTCGATTTCATATTATTATAATGCGTCCCTCAAAGAAAGTTGTCCCATTTTCCGAAAAAGCAATAAGCAAGCCAGAAAACCAAAATGTCCAGCACGTCAACGAATACATAGAATACTGCAATCTCGTGGGAGACAACGGAGGTCTCGTCATGTCCGAGAAATAATACATGGAGTACAAGAAAAATCATGCCAAGCAAGCTTAAAATCGATTGTACACAACTTGGTATAATCCTGAATCATTAGCCTGTAAAAATGTAGGCCCATCGTCCAAATGCTTCTGCGACCACCCCTACAAAATGCATGACTACCTTGATGGCAGTTCCGGGAAAGTCAAATGCAAAAACTGTAAATGCCTCAATTTCAGCTATTTGCCTATCCACGGCTCTCAAGATTTCAAATGCAGCTGTAAACATTCATATCAAAAACACGATCCCAACAAAAAGACATGCGCTCAGTGCCCTTGCAAAGGATTCACAATCAGCTGGTCTTGTACATGCGGATTCAAATATGGAGAGCACAAGACAGTCCATGACAAACAGGGCGCAAAGGAAGAGAAAGGGGAGACTGTGGGAGTCAAAAATGGAGGAGTCGTCAGTTACAGCAGCATGTTGGATGGGGCCTAACAATTTGGCTACGGAATCAAGGAAGAGGTCAAGAAGAAAGGTCTAAAAGTAAAAATCTAGTAATTTTCAATTTCCAAAGAGCCCATGCTGGAATAAGATGTATCAGCTTTCGAGCTGATGAGCAAGCCCATGACTTGGCTGAAATGATCTGCCCAACCCTTTCAAAGTGTTAAGTGCTAGAGTATACAGTATCAATCTTTGAAAAGTTGCTAAAAATCCTCCTAAGGTTTGGTCTAATTCTCTCTGTCCGAATGTTAAGAAAGTTCTATACTTTCATTGAGGGAATTCATTCTTTCTTTGAGATGCATGGTGAATTGGCATTTTGATAGCTCGCTTTCTGTCTTTCTGAGTAAGGTTTGCAAATCCTAGTACTGAGTTTATTTGTGGGATATTTCCAACTCCAATGATCTAATTTGCTCCTTCAGCATGATTATCTCATTTTTGTGCAAGCTGTTGTCGAAATCAGTCATCGAGTTTCTCTTCTCTCGGGATATCACCTTAGGAGAAAGACTGTGATTTTTGACAAGTGATAAAGGCTTTTAAAGGGTGAGACTGGCCAGCAATTTTTATTATTTTTGGGCATATTAGTAATTCGCATAGTTCAGTTAGCTTTGAATCTCGTCTTTTTCCTCTTCCAGATTGGCTATCTTCGCTTCCAACTGTGCTATATGGCTGTCTTTTTCAGCTAGAGTTGTCTCGAGATATTCTATATGCTGATTTGCATTGATAAGTGCCTCATCTCTAGCCGCCACAGCAGCTATTCTAGACTACAACCCACCTTCCAATTCCTCCAACTGATTCAACAAAGACTACTAGTTCACCTCAAACTAGCGATGTTCCTTCTACATACTTTGGCAATGCTCCTTCAATTCAATCATCTACTTCTGTGTTTTTCTGTGGTACTCATTCATCATTTTTTCGATCTTATGACAGTACTTTCTGATATGGTCAGATATGGCTTTCAAAGCTTCACAGAGGGAAGGTTTACTGAAGGTATGGTTGGCTTTGAGCAAATGTTCGCTGTGGCCGAGAGAAGGCTATTATTTTTGTTTTTCGATGTTGGATATACTGAACTCATCGTGACAGGAGGAAAGGAGACCAGCCTGCTCTCTAAAAATTTATGATTATTCCTACCAGGGAAGGTCCTATTTCGAGTAAAATTTATGTGAAGTGTTGGGTAGCTTATAGCTCTAATCTACCTCCTTAGGCCAGTTCAAGTTAGAAAGTGAATGCTGCTTTGCTTTCAAAAGGCAAACCTTGTCGTCTTGACCCAGTAACTTTTTACACATCTGATAGGCCCTCAACAATGCTTAGTGGGATCTCTACTTCAAAAAAGATATTTCCTTGTCTGTTGTTACAGCGTTCATCATCAGAGTGAGCTTTTCACTCTCGAGTTCTCTGATTCTATAACGCTTTTAATCGAGATCGTTTTCAGTACTTTTCAACTGAATTTTGAGTTCAGTCAGCTCTTCGTTTATAACTTTTTTGTCTGCTTCGAGCATGGAGATAATTTAGTTTTGTTTCTGGATTTTCAAATTGCTGCGATGGAGTTAAGCCTCGATGAATTATACCTTTCCCTAGTAGTCTGAGGACATGGACTCAGCTGAATACGAGTTAATTTTAATTCGATACTGTTCCGATATCTTCTTGTGTCTGACACTCTATTGACTATCCTGAACCAAACCTTCAACTTATTTTTCCATAGTTGCAGCTTTCTCCTCATATTGCCGATATCGAACAGGCGAGCTATTATTCTCATATCGACTATCTTTGTAATCAATCTCTTTTTTTGGATGAGATATGCAACGGCACTAACAGTATGAAGCTGGATCCATTCCCTTGACTATATTGATCCTATGAGAAGTTGTGTTTGCTGGCAGTTCAAACAAGTGTATTGGTATGATGCCTGCAGTAAAACTGACTCCTTTGTTTGATATTAGTTTCACCATCACATTTATCATTCCTTCTCCAATGTTCTCGTCCTTTTTTATTTATTATTCTAACAGATAGTGTTGCTCTCTGGGATCGATTCTTATTTCCTTTGTCCTGACGACGCTTCCCTGGTATCGATATTCGAGGTTAAGTCTACAACTGAACTTGACGGTGATATGTATTTTCGATATGATCACTCTTTGTGGTGGCTGTTGGTTGCTTTCCGGAAAGACTGGAAGGTGCATATAATTTATTTGACAACATGCATTAATCAAAAACACTGTCTTTTAGCTCAGTAAGATAAAATACAGAAAATAGAATCAACAGCATTCAAACCAGGCTTGACTTTCCTCACCATTGTTGTAAATAAGCTCAGCTTTGTTGCTGGGATTGAATTTGATATCTATTGGTCTTTTGCCGTTTCTCGCGGTCTGCACCTTTCTAGTTCGAGTTGACTCTCTGCTCAAATGATCCAGACCTCCTATTCTTGGGACTACCTGGAATTTGCTGTAATCAAAAGAACTCAACAATTTTGACTGAGAAGCTGTACAAGGAGTCACTACTTTGGTCTTTTTTGTTCTGAAAAAGTTCATAGGAGTCGTATATCGCTTGGGAGGCTCACTCACTGTGATTACTCCTTCTGATATATCGCATAATATTTTTGATCGTCTTTTCTTGTCTTGTGAGAGCATTTTGACTCGCTAGGAATTGCGAGATATGTTGGCAAGCCGAGACATATCTTTCTTGAGAAGGATTTTCTGGGTTTGGAAATATTTTTGAGGGTCCTCGTATGGCTTTGCCGATTTGCAGTAGACATCCATTACCGATCCCTTACGTGCAGCAACAGGAGTATTTGATCTTTCACATAGAGAGGAATGCCTTTCTCTGACTTTTTTAGCTCTTTCCTCTCTTTAAAAGTGCAACAAATCACTATGATGGCATCTTCTTTTATGACTTTTCTTTGGCGGACTGTTAGCTATAAACTGAGAGTTGTTAATTGAGCAGGGTGGGTGATCTGCTAAACCTATACTCTGAGCCATCTTCAGCACAATATTGAAATCATCTCTAGCTGCTTATGATAACTGACTGCTTAGCATATAAATTTATCGGTGACCAATTAATAACCAAAATGCTTACTTTTTTACTTGGATTAACTATCCACAATTATCTTTTTTGATTCAGTTGCTCTACTAAATTATATTGACTGATTAATAGATATTCAGTAAGATGCGCAACGAGAAGAGAAGGTCAACAATCAGCAGACAGTCTGTCTAAGGATCACAACTGCAAAATCAATGGCTTGTTGTCTTCCCTTATGAACTTGAATTCACTGCTCCTTTTGATAGCTCCACCGTCTTCTACTTCTAAAAAAGTAACGATTGAGTTAGCAAGATTACCAAGTCTTCGGAAACCTCAAAAAATCATTTCCACCATGTGCAGCACCCGCCAAGTATCGGTTTAATGATATGGAACAAGCTATTAGCTTCAGGTTGTTTTCGCTGAACAACCTTACCTACAAATGGAGCATGTACCGAGTGTATGAAACTGGTCAAGAGGAATATATTGAAGAATTTTAACTAGACGTAAAGAGCCAAATGGCTGACAAAGTTGTGACATCACCAACACCACAAGGATCTTTCATTATTGGTCAAGATAGATCGATAGTTACAGGATGGGTCATCAAAGATCTCCAAGGAAATTTTCAAAATAGTGGAGTCAAGCTAAAATACATGCTTTATGTATTTGACGATATGAAACAAATAGAAGATCAGGTGAGATAGTTTATAGCTCGAAATTAGCAGTCTACCGCTAGAGGCGAGGCTGCTAAAAGTTAGCTGGAGGTGACAGTAAGCAATGGGAATGTAGATATATCCAGCCAAATTGACAAACCATCCAATGAGAACATTGAAGCTAACATCATGAATACTCCTCAGTAGACTGAATAAGCCCCAATTCCTGAAGCAAATTAACCAGCTCCAGAAACAAATTTTGAACCTTCTCCTTAATAGATTCAGCTTCAATAAGAAACTCCAGTTCAGGATCCTGAACCATAAGCTAAGGAAGAGGCCAAATCTCCCAGCATGCTTAAACTTGAAAGCAGGCCAATTGATACCAGAATCTAAGAGCCTTCAAACTAAAATGCCCCAGAGTTAGATGTTGTAGCTGAATAGCCCGAAAAGGCAAGTCTTTACACACCCGAAGATATTCCTGAACAAAAGGATGAACCTCAACAATAAGAAGCACTTCCTGTTGAAGGAGAGCCCTAAGCTCCTGTTAGCTCTTAACCTCCTTTATAAATGGTCAAACCATTTGCTGCCAACTTCGACCTCAAAAAGGTGATCATCATTCTATTGCTGGTGATCATCGGCATGTTGGCAGTGGTAGTAATTCAAGGTCAAAAAGGCAAATAGAAGGAGGGCAAGTTGGGCCCAAAGAAGAAGAAGTCTTCAAAAAGGAAGTGATATTTATTGAATGTATGTACCCTTCAGTTGACTCAAATGCATCCAATTTCAGTGTCTTTGACGCCCATATGGTATGCAGCCTTAAGGTTTTAGAAGGGGTTCCTTATAGATCTGTCATATGAAGGAGCGCAGCAATGGATAGAACATCCCCTGCGTTCGTGAGACAGACCCGACAGTACAGTTCTGCATGCACTGTCCATACCTTGACGTTTTCTTTTGTTTAGGAGTACAGAGCGAGTCTGTTTGATGAATCAGATTGTGGAACTCTCTTCAAAGTCAGATGGTTGATCTATAAATCATCATTAAATAAATATACGAATTAATCTAATTAAATCATATTAAAATCTCGTAAAATGACATGCACATTCATACCTTCTCTATTGTCATGCGATACTCGTTACCTAACTTGTCCACAAGGGTCTTCTCGATTTTCTTGACCCTCAGATCATCAGTTTTGTTTGTCTTTTTGCCAGGAAATATAGCTTTTGGTTGAGGTTTGTGATGGTGCTTGGGATGTGGATATTTGTATTTGCTTGTTTGACTGTTTTGGACAGCTTTGAATCTTTTGTTGTCAGTAGGAAGGACTGGTTACCACAGTTCTTTCATATTTTACTTCTCTAAGAGATCCTCAATATTAAATAGATGAGTGGGCTCATTTTTTTCTCTGGTGTTAATTATTTTTTGTTTGAGAGTAGTTGAGCTGACTGTCTTATTGAGAAAAGTCTGATTATCATTAAGATATGATTTAACATTTGTAAGCGTCTGATTTTTATTTAGTCTTGCTACAGGTTCTACCTGTTCTTTGGTCGAACTGTCAACACTGGTCAAATGGGTTAGATCCAAATCGAAGTACTGAATCTTGTTGACAGGATTATTATTCTTGAGACTGGACCGACTACCAAAACTGATGGAGTCATCAGTGGTGAATTGCTTATCTTATTTGGGCTCAGTCTTGAATCTTTTATTGAGTGATACAAGTTATCGATCTTAGGCTGTTGAGTGCATATATATGAGTCTATGTGGATGGAAGGAAGCGAACTAACTCTAAGGTCGGAAGGTAAACATGTAAAGTTTAATAATAAAAATATATCGTTCTTGTGTTATATAGCATCATGCCTCAATCTACTCAGGAATAATTTCATCTTCGCTTGCTAAATAGTCGTACACTCCCTCGATCACTGAAGAGTCCAACTTAAACATCTTGAAGCAGTTTGTTTTAGAGATGTTGCCTTGACGAATATTTTCTCTTATGATGCCTTACTTTATCAGAGTGTAGTGCTGGTAAGGAAGACCCAACCTATGACAGAGGTCCTACTCTTATCGTGTTAGCATAAGAGCTTTAGCTTAGTTCTTCTAGCTGTTGGGATCCTTTCGCATTCTTCTGGTTTTGCTCTGAAATATGGTCAAGGGTACCTTATCGCCATAATTTTCGATTTATTTTTTTCTCAGCTTTTCCTCTTTCTTCTTCTTGCCTTCAAGCTCTTATTCGATTTCTGATAGAGTCTTGAACCCTTTCTTCTTGAACTCTTTCAGCTCTTCTATTCTTTGCCTAATTTGTCGTTCTTTGATGATAGCCTGAACCAGCTTTTCGTGGTCATCGGGAGTGTTGAACCTGGCGAATACTTTCAACATGTTGTACATTTCCTTCTCCTCTCTAGTTCTAGTCCGATCCAGTCTGATCTGTTCCTTCAGATCGAGTAATCCACGGCCAATAACAAATTATTTCCTTCTAATACGCTCATTCAATTTTTAATTGTAGATGTCAATGAGCCTAAATTTCATAGCTTTCTCTTCCTCGGTGTCCTAATCTGTGAACTCCAT
>Ga0100379_10006351_pt1 | contig 10005 bp, 8 predicted proteins | sample CryGeymeta201503_FD_80418 | JGI IMG/M metagenome (GOLD analysis project Ga0100379, IMG submission 80418) | Groundwater microbial communities from Crystal Geyser aquifers in Utah, USA - Crystal Geyser metaG 2015-03 | ecosystem: Environmental > Aquatic > Deep subsurface > Groundwater | place: USA... | reverse complement strand
TAGTATCTTGAATATTTCTAAGTAATGTTAAAATACATTGTTAGAAATAAAACATTATAATTACTTAGAAAAGATTCTGTTGTCTTCCTTTTCAGCAGTAAATCTTGCTTCAATAAGTTTAGGAGAGATTTTGTTACCTTCTCCTTTGTCTCCCTTATCTACTTTGTCAACTTTGTCCCCTTTGTCGACTTTTTCGACCTTTTCTAATTTTTTCTTACTATGATTAGGGTCATAAGCCTCTTCATATTTGGATTTTTCACGATTTTCATCTTCGTTACTAAATTCAATATCTCCTACTCCAAAAGTAATAAATGAATTCATATGGTATTCATAAAACTTTTTTTTGTTCTCACGTTTACTTTTTTTGTATTTGTCTTCAATAGCAACCTTGTTGTCATTATTTCTTTGAAAATAAAAGTTGTTAATTTTTTCTTTAAGCTCTCTGTTGACTAGCTCTAGATTAAATAAATCACTCATGTCGCTATACTTAATTATTTCTCTCCAAATTTCCCCAAATTTAAAATTATTAGTTGGCTCCATTATCAAAATATATTATATGATAAATTTCTATTATAACCTTTTATAATAATTATTTTATATAATAAAATATATAATTAATAAGAAAATAAAAGTTACTATTAAACATAATTTCGAATAACATAAGCTTCCTCCGAATTTATAAGTTATAAGGTTTTTATAACACTGAACAATATTATATTTATAGAAAATTCATTCAATAGTATATTTATTACCATAAAAATTTAATTATATAAATAAACAATAAATATACATAATTTAAATATAATAGTATTTATTTAAAATAATAATCTAAATTATTTATTCAGTTTTTAAAACATAAGATCTTTTAGTATGGAAAGATGCTCCTCCAACATTTTTTCCACTTATATTAGAGCTTTTTTTAACAAATCCTAATTCACCAGAAACTTTAACTGAATGTTTTCTTTTTCCAATAGCTCTTACGAAATCTGCTTGAATACCTGCCTCAGAAGTTTTAATTTCCTCACCGTCAACACTAAATTTCATTTTCTTTATTGCGTAACATACTACAAGACTTAACGAAGAAATTAAAATACAGAAAAAGTGTTGGAAAAAGGTTAAAGGTCTTGTTCTGAGTGCTCTGCCTCCGTATTGGATCATAAATATTTGACTTACTACGATGAAAGCTTGAATAACTACGTAAAACATATTAGATAAAATTCCGTCAAATACGTTTTCTTCTGATTTTCTTAGTTTTCTAGCATTAATAGAATTAAAAACTTGCATAAAGACAAATATGTTGAAGAATATAGTAAAGTGAAATCCTTTATCTTCAGGCCATTCATAATGAGTTAATTCTCTGTCGCTGTTTACCATGAAAAAGAAATCTCCTTGGAATATAATGAACATAAGGACAATAATTTGGAAAATAGCTTGAGTGATAATATTAATAATCATATAGCTAGTTAAAATTGATTCGTCTTTGGGATATGGTTTTCTTTTAAGTATTTCATCAGTAGGGTATTCAGTAGCTAATGCTAAACTTGCAAAACTATCCATAATTAGGTTTACCCAGAGCATTTGAATTGCGTTTAAAGGAGAGTCGTTAAGTACAATACCACCAATGAGTGTCATGAACACAGCGACTACATTTGTAGTAAGCTGGAATTGTAAGAATTTTCTAATACAATCATAGACATTTCTTCCGAATTTAATAGCAGTTACAATACTTGAAAAACTATCATTAAGTAAGATAATATCTGAAGCTTCTTTAGCGATATCGGTTCCTCTTATTCCCATTGCAAATCCAACATCAGATTTTTTCAAGGCTGGAGCATCATTTGTTCCATCACCAGTAACTGCTACTATATTATTTTGTTTTTTAAGTCCTAAGACAAGTAAGAATTTATCTTCAGGGGAGGCTCTTGCAATTACTTTGAGGTTTTTAGTGTATTTTTCAAAGTTAAAAGGACTAACTAATTCATAAGCATTTTTATCTTCTTCATCGCTTGGGTTTTCTATTCGTCTATAACCTCCGGTAATTCTTCTAAACTCGCTTCCTTCCATAGCTAATATATTATTAGAGTCATCATCTTGTTCTGTTGTTAAATATTCTAAGTTATCTGGTTTAACTTCTGGTTTGAATTGATTTTTCTTTGCATTCTCCTCTTGTCTTTTAACTCTTTCTTTTGCTTGTTGGGCTTCATATGGTGATAAGATTCCAACATCTCTTGAAATAGCAATCGCAGTACTAATATTATCTCCTGTAACCATTCTTACTAAAACTCCTGCTTCACCGCATGACTTAATGGCTCCTTTGACATCAGCTCTTGGAGCGTCGGCTATACCTAACATAGCAGTTATTTTTAAATCTCTAATCAAACACATGAAAAATTCCAATGAAAGTGGTTCATTCTTTTTAATAGCTGCTTCATATTCTTTTGCTGTAACTTCTCTATATGTTACTAAAAGAGTTCTCATTGCCATATCAGCAAATTCTTCTTGTTTTGCCAAAAATAGTTTCTTTCCCTCTTCATTAAATGGTTTAAACTCTCCTGTTTTTGTCATATATTGAGAACAATATTGAAATACAAATTCTGGAGCTCCTTTTAAGTAGATTTTATAAGTTTTCTCGTCATTCTTATTAAAAAGATGTGCTTCAAATTTGTAATCTGATTTAAAAGGAAGTAATCCTAATAAACCTGATTTTTCTTTTAACTCTTCAGTATAAAGCTTATTATCAATTAAATATTGAATAATAGCACATTCTGTAAAGTTTCCTGTTGCTGTTAGTTTTCCGTTTACTTTTTGAACAAATGTATTTTCATTTTTGCTATTAACAACACTTCTCAAAAATAAGTCGAGACTCTTTCCTTTCATTTCCTCATCATCAGTTTGTCTAATACTTTTATAGGTTTGACCTCCAACAAAAATATTTCTTAAGCTCATTTTACCTTCAGTAAGTGTTCCAGTTTTATCAGTACAAACGTTGTTAACGTTTCCCATAATTTCAGAAGCTTCTAAATGACGTACTAAATTATTTTCATCTTTCATCTTCTTAACAGAATAAGCTAAAGATATAGTAACAGCCATAGGAAGTCCTTCAGGGATAGCAACAACAATAACAGTAACTGAAATAATGAAGGCATTTATTAATGAATCAAGGATATCACTAGAAAATAAACTTTCTCCATTGGCAAGTTTGATAACAATAGCCTTAATAAGAATAATTAGACCAATAAAGATAGCTGAAAGGAAACCAAGATTACCTATCATATCTGCAAGTTTTTCAAGTTTTTCTTCTAATGCTGTTTTGTCTGATTGTTCGCTCATTATCGCTCTACTTTTTCCCATTTTTGAATGAACGCCAACAGCACATACGACCATTTGACCTTGTCCGTCAACTACTTGAGTTCCTGACATGATAAAAGGTTCTATAGTTTTGTCTCCACCGCATGTTTTTTTATAAAGCTCTGATTCTCCTGTCATAGCACTTTCATCTATTGTTACAGCCCCTTTTACTAATATTCCGTCTACTGGGACAACCTGCCCTATTGCCAGATTTAATATATCTCCGACTAGTAATTCATAAACTGATATTTCTTTAATTTCTTTGTGGTCTCTTTTGACGGTTACATTTTTCTTTTGGTTTTCACGATTTAAGGCTGCAAATTGCTTTTCTTTCGACCAATTATTAAATGAAGTTATCGATACAACAACAAACACAGCAAAAAATATAGCAGTACCTTCTATCCATCCCTTTGCAAGTCCTTCATGTAAAACTCCGATAACAAGCGAAACTGCCGATGCGGCTAAGAGAATTCTTAACATTTTATCTTCAAGGGCTTCGTATATAAACTCGATAATTCCTTTTTCTTTTATTTCTGGCTCAGCATTTGTTTGAAATATTTTTGATCTATAGCTGATATCTTTTTCGTTTGTAGATTCTAATCCGACAACTGGATCTACTGCTAACTCTTGAAATAGTCCATCTTTTCCTCCAATTGAATTGTACATTTCTAAGCTTAGTTTTGACTTAATGTTTTCCTCTTCAAATATAGGATCAAAGAAAGAAGGGTCTAAAGGTTTTTGTCTTCCGACTTTCGGTTTAAATTTTATCATTTCATCTTTATCCATTTTTAATATTAATTATTATTTACGATATATAACTAATATAGTAAAAAATATTTTAATTTGTATAATTAATGTTATGTTAATTGTAGTAAATCTTATCATTATATAATTTGTTACTTATATTATATTATTATAATCTAGTTTTCAAAATATTAAATAAACCAAAACAATGTAAATAAACTAATACAAAGTATATAATATTAATACAGTTTGTAATATTTCAATACACTTATTATTATATTAATTCGAATCTTCTTTATATTCTTCTTTATATTATACCCTTTGCAATTTTATCTTTAATTCTATGAAATAAATTCTCAACTCTATACTTCATAACTGGTTGTCCTTTTGGTGTTTTTCTATTTAACTTTTTGTATATCTTTGTTCTCTTTTCTAACTTTTCTTCTTTTTCCTTTTTTATTTCGTCTGGAGTTTTATATACTTTCTTTTCTTTATCTTTCTTTTCTTGTTTTACTGATTTTTGATTTTCTTTATATTCAATTTTATTAGTTTTATTAGTTTTATTAGACTTATCTTCTAAACCTTTATTCATTACTTTTTCTCTGTTTGAAGTTTTTTTAACGTCTTCATTTTCGTTTGAATGTACTGTTTTGTATTGATCTTTATCTAATAGTTTCTTATCGTAGTCGTTTAATATTTTTTCTGATTCTTCAAATTTTTTTATTTTATCTTGAATAATTTTATCACTATTATATTGAGGATTTTCAGAATCTATTTTTTTAGCTTGTTCAAAATTTCGATATATTTTTTGTTTTTGGATTGATTTTTGTCGATTAACTAATTAAATATGATTAATTAACAATAATATTACTTAATTGTCTTCTTAGTTTTAATTTTAAATTTATATTCATTTTATTCATTTAAAATATAATATTATTTAGAAACTAAACTTTATAATTTATATAATATAACTATTACTTAGAAATAATAAAATGTTATTTAATACTTCTTGCACTCTCGTCTTCCTCTAATAACTTCTTTTCTTTAACTTTATAACTAAAATCTATATACAATCTAAACAACCTTCTTGCTGGTATCTCAAACAAAACTGTAAGGATATAGTTCGTAATCAACAAGACTAATAAGGAATACATAGCTATAAACATAATATTTACAAAATTAAATCTAATTCTAGAATCAGACTGATATAAAGTAATACTTATTAAAGGATATGCTGATAATAGGAAGAAGAAATAGGTACTGCTTATAATTGACCAATGCCTGCTTGATAAAAAGTTGATTATCATATTATTTCCTTTTAGATAAATTGACATAAGTATTATAAAATTGATAAATACTACCACATCTACATTGATTAAGTTAAAAAAGTTCAAACCTATATTCTTATATACTTCTGACATATATGGATCTGACTTTGCATATCCAAACAACTCATATACTATTTTTACTGATAAGCAATCTATAAATATTAGTGTAAGACCAAGAACACTTATTACCCCTACAGTAAATGATTTTAGTCCTCTTAAACTTATCATTAGATTAGCAGGAATAGTAAGGAAATATTTCTTGGCTCGTTTAATTGATCCAGGGCAATAACTTTTTTGAATTGTGTAGTTGAGCATACCGAAAAAACATCCTATATTATGCACAGAGTAATTAAATATTGGATGGAATAGATAAAAGTTTGATTGTTGACCTGTAAAAACAGACGAGGTATAAAATCCTATATCAAATACTATAAAAAGTGCATAAATAACTATCTTGAGTAAAATAAAACTTAGTGCTAAATATATAAAGATACGATCAAGTCTCCAACTCTTTTTGTATGATAAAAATATAATTGTAGTAGTAATTAAGAAAAATATCATGTCGTTAATAATGAACCAGAATGTTGAACATGTTTCTAAATTCTTAGGAAGAAATGTATCAAGTAAAAATATAGATTTTACTAAATCAGTCCATAAAAATCTATCATAAACATACTGTTTTAAGTTAATCCAAGCAGGAGCTGCGTTATTAAAAAGTGCATTAACTTCAAACATGCTAATCTTGAAAAATAATATAAAGACTATGAATATTAAATATTTATACGACTGTAATTTTATGAACTTATAGCATGATTCAGATTTAATTGAAGTAGGCAATGCTTCTAAAAATGAGACGGTAATACTTTTTGTTCTAGTTTTATCTGTGCAGGTTTTATTGTCTTTATTAATTGATTTATCAATATTAGATTTATCATTAGACTTGTCTTCATAGTTATCATGATCCTTTTGTTCATTGTTATTATTAGGTTTTAATTGATCTTTTTCTTTGTCAGAAACTTCCTTTATACTTACTCTTTCTTCGTCACTCGTTTGATTTTCTAGCTCTTTATCAAGAAAACAAAGCATTTTATAAGTAAGCGAGAATCCATTAATACTAAAAAGAATTGTACATGCATGTCTTTGAGCAAATACAAAAATAGAATAAGAATAACTAAGTACTAAATGCTTATAAGTATTTTGGCAATAAATTTTCAAAGGAGAATTAAACAGAGAATAATAAACCAAATTTAATGAAAAGAATATCATGCAAATAGATGTTAAACCATCAAGGAAAGCAATTCCTGATTTCTTTTTTGAAAAATTAGAATTATTTGTATTATTATAATCATTATATTCGAAATTTTGATTAATATCAAAGCAGTCACTAAATTTATTTAACATAACTTCATTAAATCTTGTATCATTTTTATGAGTACTTGTTGAATTTGTAAATTCTTTAACGTCTAATATATGAGATTTTTTAGACTCTTCTTTGATTTCTAAGGAATTGCAACTAAATTCACTTTCTCTTGATAGTTCTAATTTTCCATTTCTATTTTTTAAACAGGAGAAACAGTATTTAAATATAAAAGTTGGAAGAGCAGGAAAGCAAGTAAATATTACAAAAGTAATAATGACTACAATAAAAAGCATAGATAAGACAAAAAAGATATCTAATTTAGCAGATACATCATTCATGTTATTAATAATTATATCGACATCAGGACCTAAACCAAAAGAATATAAAAAGGAATTTATTTGTCGGATGACACTTTCAAATTCTGTATTAGTGCATCCGTCTACAACACAAAATCCAACTATAAAGTTACCTTGCTCATACCTTATGTCAAATTTGCTTAATTGATTACCAGTTTCAGGATCAATCGCAGAGTCTTTAATACTAACAATGAGAAAACCAAGCTGATCTAAGAAATGTTTGCTTTGTTTTTCATCTTTTGTGTCATTGTAAATTATTCTCTTGCAGTCGTTGTAGGAACCTAAATCATTTTTATTTTTCGCTGAGTCCAATATTAATTTTTGGAGAAAGTTTATATTTTTTGCATTTTTATTCAGAGATACAATACATGAATCACTTAATGTATCATTTTTTAACGTAGATACAAATTTAACTAAGTTATCACTAACAGCTTCATAAAATGCAGTTCCTATATCAGGAGAATTAAAAGATAAGTCATCCAAGGTTGATAATGATGATATGCTAAATGAATATGTTTGATTTAAAGAAGGATGTATAATTTCCGTATTGTTTATGATACTTACAAAGAGGAGAATATGGATTATAAAAACTATTATAGCTTTACGTATATTTCTCATTTTTGTTGATTTATTTAATTAAATATTATTTATAAAAGAGAAAATTAAAATATAACTATATATTATTACGTAATATTAATATTATTAAAGGATTGATAAATATAAAATATTAAAAATCAACAAAAATATAAAAATTGCTAAAAATAAACTCTTATACTGATTATACTAAAACACTTATACTTTCATATTTACTGATAACGTCTTTCCTCCACTTATTTTATTTTGATAAACTAGTTTTCCATAACTTTTATTATCACTATAAAAACATTATTAAGTAATAAGTATTATTATATTGTTGTATTAATATAATCTTACTACTTTTCGTTTTTATAATACTCAGTTTGATTCACAAAGTTATTACCGCTATTAACTTTATTATTCTGTTTAGTAGCTAATATACTTTTTGGACTTACTTTTTCATAATTTGTTGTAGTAGGCCTTGCAGTAATACTTTTAAATATTAACGAAGATGACGTTTCTAAATGCATTGTTAATAATTATATTATAATTACTAGTAATAATATTATAATTACTTGCACGTTGTAAGTTATTATTCGAAACTAATAATTTTTCTGTCTTTTGCTGATTTTCCAAATTTTGTTTTTTATTTCTATATTTATGATTAATTGTTTCCAAACCACTTTTACGTGAAATATGAAATCTATTCAATTCTAAATCAAGTTTTTCTTTTAATAGACTTCTTTCTACTTGATGTTTTAGAATTAATTTATCTATTCTTATTTTCATATGTTCTTCTTTTTCTTTATCCATTCTTTCATCTTCTTGTTTTATTATTTCTTCATATTCTTCGTTTATTTTATTTGCTTCTTTGTATCTATATAATAATATAATAATATAATATAACTATTATATAAATTATTATTACCGTTGTAATTTAACTAGTTTATCTTCGGTTGCCTTTAGGTCTAAGACTTCTTTGGAATATTTACGAATCTTTTTAGAATAAGCATCTTCGAATTCTTTGTATAATAAATCCATTTCTTTTATTTGACGTTCTTTCATTGAGTCTTCTTGCTTTTTTGTTTCTTTTTCGTATTTTTTTAATAATAAGTCTTGTTCTTTATTATAAGTTAATATTTCTTCGCTGTATTTTGTTTCTAATGCTTTTAATTCTGTTATTTGATTTTCTTCAACTTCTTTTTTATTTTTGGCTTCCATTACTGCTTTTATTTCTTTTATTTTTTCTTTTGTTAGTTCAGCATCTTTGTAGTTTTTTTCTTTAGCAAATTTAACTCGGAATTCCTCTAAACTTGAACTAATTGTGTTATTGATTAAAGTTACATATAACTCTCCAAGTTTTCTTCTGATTTTATATTAGAATCCATATGAAAAAAATTATAAATAAGTAATAATTTTAATTAAAATAATTAAAAATAAAAAAGTTTTGTTTAATATTCATATTCAATAAAATTAATAATTTATATAAACTTTAACAAATAAACAATAAATTTCAAACTACAAAAATATAATGAAATATTGAAAACTATATAAGATTGTTAATTATATTAGAAATTGTATATATACTCATTTAATTATTTACTCAGCACTCATTTACTTTGTGATAATTTTATATTATTATATATTAAAACATTAATTACAAACAATCAAGTTGTTCTATGGTAAAGTTATCATTAGTGTAAATACATAGCTCTTGGGCAATTTTCATTGATTTTAATGCTACTTCCTCTGTTGTTAAATGTTCTATATCATACAAAGCTTTCGCAGCACTCTGGGCATATATTCCCCCTGATCCAATACCTAATATATCTTTAATTTCTATAACGTTTCCTTCTCCGTCTAATGTAAGCATTATTTTAGGGTCAGCGACTATTAAAGAAGCTGAAACATTTTTAAATTGTCGATTAGTCCTCCAATGTTTTGCTAAGTTTACACAAGCTCTAAGAAGATCTGTTGGGTATTGTTCAACTTCAGTTTCTAGTTTTTCCATTAAAGTGTGACAGTCTGCAACTGACCCGGCATAGCCGCAGATTATATTATCTGTTAATCTTCTTAATTTTTTAGTATCTGTTTTAAATCTAGTATGTCCTAATGTCATTTGTCCATCAGCAATTAAAAAGACTTTATTTTGTCTTTTTATTGCTAAAACAGTTGTTCCATGTAATCTACTTTTAGAAGAAAAACAACTTTTAGAATATTTGAAGAAGGAATACTTTAAATTAAACATTTAAATATGTAATTTTAATTATTAATTAATAATAATTAATTGTTA
>Ga0100379_10006336_pt1 | contig 10016 bp, 9 predicted proteins | sample CryGeymeta201503_FD_80418 | JGI IMG/M metagenome (GOLD analysis project Ga0100379, IMG submission 80418) | Groundwater microbial communities from Crystal Geyser aquifers in Utah, USA - Crystal Geyser metaG 2015-03 | ecosystem: Environmental > Aquatic > Deep subsurface > Groundwater | place: USA... | reverse complement strand
ATAATTAATTTCATTTTCATCAAAGTTCCCTTCAGTGTAACAAATTAAACCGAGTTGGTAAAATGCAAATGGATTGGGATTATTTGTCCCAAGTTCAATTGCTTTTTTTATAGATTCTTTTGCTTCTGTTAATTTTCCATTATTAAAATATGCTATTCCAAGATGAAGATATGCTTTTTCATCACATTTTATTTCTAAAACTTTCTTAAAGGAATTTATAGCATTGTCAAATTGACTTTCTTTTAAATAAATGTAACCTAAATAGAAGTATGAATCATAATTATTAGAATTTTTTTTAGATCTTATTGATAAGAGAAGTTTGGCTTGCTCAAGGTATTCTATCTTCCCATTTAATGCATTATTTATAATATTATTTTCAATTATTAAATCATCATTAATTTGTTTATTTTTTTGACTCAATGTTTCTTCAATTTGCTTAATATGACTAAGATAATTATTAATTTCTTTATTTTTTGTGTTTATTATATCCTGATTATGCACAATTGAACTTTCCAACTGAGTAATTTTCTGTTTGTACTTGTCATTCAACTCTTGAATTTTGTCATTTTTTTCTTTATATTCAATAAGTTGATTTGCTAAAGTTATTAATTCTTGGCTTTTAGAACTAGTATTAATATTATGATTTAAGTATGATATTAAATCTGAGTTTGTTTTGTTGGTTTGGTCAAGATTAACAAATTTAGATTTTAGATTATTATATTCTTCTATTTTAAGTTTTTCATTCTTTTTTAAAGTTATATTTTCTTCTAATAAGATAGCTACTTGTGATTTTTCATTATTTCTTGTTTTAGGATCATTATTAACTTTATCAGTATTCCAAAAGTTATTTTCAAAAGGATTATAACTAAGAGAATCAATTACTTTATCTTTTTCTAAATAAAACACACTTAAAGTTAAATGCTCGTTCAGTACAACCATCTTATACTCAGGATTTATTTTATTAGTAAACTTCCAAGAGCAGCTATCAACTTCAAAAATACAATTAAAATCACATTCAGGGTCATTATAAGAGATATTATTTGAAGTATTCATATTATTAGAATCATTAATACCATTTGTTTCCTGAGACTGACTATTATTATCCTTATTTATGCAGTTATAATACTCTTTACTACTAATTTTTAGTTCAGGAGGTTGATTTCCTGTGCCATAAACTCGTTTTTCTATACCTGAATTAAGTGATTCATATAATCTGCCTGAGTCAGGGTCATGAAGAATTTTATTGCTTTTATTTCTTTCTGATTTTTTTGAAAAGAGATAATTTAGTTCAGTATAACTGATCGTTGCGACTAAGTTTTCTTCTAGTTCATTAGTTTGAGTTATTAATTTTAATGAAGAATTTGTAGCACCGGTATTTACAATTATTTTATCTCCGATAGAGTATTTATAATTTTTATCGCAAATAAATATACTTTTCTCAGGATTTTCTTCGAAGCAAATAAGCAATGTGTTATTAAATTCATTTATATGTTTATCAATGATGTTTTTCATTTACTATCTATATATATATATTAATTTATTTAATAATCTTTAATTAAATATATCATTTTCTTTTATTTATTATTAAATAATTTTATATTCATACATATTATACTTTTGAGGTAATTATATTAAGTTTATTAATAGTAAATTAATTATTATTTATATTCAAGTAAGAGAATATTGCTATAAAATATGTTGATATTAATACAATATTTAGATTAAGAATACTATAATTTTATATCGATACTAACAAAACTTATATTTTTTGTTAAATGTCTGTTTGTTTGTTAATTTAAATATTAATATAATTTGCAGTTGGACACATTCCTGGACCAGTTTCTTCAGTAATATCACACACCTCACCAACTTGAGAACATTGTTTATTATCACATCTTTGTATACAAACTGATAAAACTTCTTCAGTTTCATGACAATAATCATTACATGATAATGTACAAACTCTTGAATTCCAATCATCTGATGCAATATCCGTACAGTCGCATGGAATTTTCATTCCTAAATCTATAATAGTTTTTATATCACTTTTAATTAGTTTTTTTGAATTGAAAGGTTTGCTTTTAATTAATTGTTGAATCCTAACTGTGTGTATAAATGACAAATATACTAATACTACAATACTAAGTAGTATTAATTTAACCTTCATTTTCTAAATTATAAACAATTTTTATTAACTTATTAATATTGTTTTAATTCTTTTACTCATTATTTATTTTAGTAATTAAATTTTTTTAACATTATGGCCGAACCTAAAGAAGAAGTCGTTCTTTACAAAATGCAATATCCTTATGCAAATAGATGTATCAAAACTTGCCAAAAAACACTTTGTTCTTGGGGAGCAAAAAAAACTATGCATGATATTAGTGAAGATTTCAGAGGTAATACAATTTAATATATTGTTATATAATATCATTATTATATTGTTATGTTTATATTATAGGTAGTGCAACACCATTGTGGATAAATCCTTACGGAACATTTTTTAGAATCTTCTTTTTTCTTAATTTACTAGGTGTTATAATCAGTTTAGGATCATATTTAATAATAAGTCTAATTACTTCTTATCAGAATAGTAATCCTACACCAAATAATACTATTGCTTGTTATGAATCATTACTTTCACATCAAGGAGGAATATTTTTAATTCTTGGATTTTCTGTTTTATTAATGAATGGTATATAGTTGTAAATAAATAAATATCTTATTAATTAATTCATATATAATTACTAGCATTAAACTGTCTTTTTATTTCTTGCGTCGACTATGCATCAGACCAAGAATGGTATCGATATATTACAATAACTACAGTTACGACTATGTTGCTTTGTATTAATACTGCATTAAGTATTTACGATGTAAGCTAAATAACTCTTATTAACTAATTGTAACATAATCTAGTTTTATGGAGATTATACTTTCCTTCAAACACAAATTACAACAACAAATGGTTTCTTCAACATCAATACTATAAATGTTAATTGTAAATTTTTATATGAGTTGGGACTGTATGCTGGATTGACTAATTCTCTTTTTATTGGATTGTTAGAAATTGCAATGGGACTTAAAATATTCCAAATGATGAAAAAATATTGTTGTCCAAGTAAAGAAGATCTCGACTATCTTACCGCAAAAAATGACGATCCCCAAGTTGTAGTATATCAAGCATAAAAAGTTAAAATATTTTAAATAGTAAAATAAGAATTAGAATTATTTTAGTTAGTAGTTAATAGATTAATAATATAGTTAATAGTAGAGTTAAATTAGTGTATTTTATAATTAATAACTATTATATATTAGAATAAACAAATATAATCCCTAATTTAATATATAATTAATGTTATTATTAAAAAATAATTAATTTATAATATTAGATTTTATTAGATAGTTTTGATAAATTTCGAACTCATTCTTACTATATATACCGTTATGACCACATTTTAATGGAACCAAATAGCCAGCAATTGAAGGTAATTCCTTATATAATTCTGATAGTTCAATATTTCTATATGATTCAACATTTATTGAATCTAAAGATACTCCAACAGAAATATCATGCTCAGTCTTTTCAAGATTAATACATTTGTCTTCTTCCATACTTTTAAACATAATCTTATTAAAGATTCCATCAATCCTGAAGAAATAATTAAGTAATAATCGTATTCGATATCTTAACTAAAATGATTTATTATCATATATAAGATTTAACCTAATATAATATACTTTAAAATGATGTTCAGGAAGGCTTTTTATGTTAATAGCATTATAACACTTGTTTAGTTTCATAACCATAAATGATAGTTTTTTCTAAGTAGTAATTAATAATTAGTGATAATTAATATTTAAATATATATTATATAATTACAGACACAGATCGAAATAAAAGTAAAGTATCTGAAGAAATTTCTGAAGTAACGTTATAACTTCCAAATATCATAAGATTAGAGAAAAAGTTCTATTAGATTTTAGGTTTAGTATATTATAATAATGTAATATAAAAGTATTATACATTAATAAAGTCAAAGTCGTTTTCATCTTTCATATCTAGGAGAGTTGAGCCACATGCATCAAAATTAGCAAAATTTGTTTTTAAACTTGTAAGATTTTCGCATTCATCAAAGCCTAAGTCTTGGATAACAACACTTTCATTAATATTGTTCATGTTATTATTATTCATGTTGTTCATATTTTTTATATTGTCTCCTTGTAGTTCTATTTCTTTCTCATTTGGTAATTCAGGTATATTCGGGGAACTGTTCTCCTTTTCGTTAGTAGATTTAGTAGGGGAATCAGAACCAGATTTTTCTCTAATCCTAAGGGTGCTCGGTAATTCATCTGATAGCTTTCCATACTTTTTTCCGTTATTGTTTATTTGAAGACGTTTTAGGCTTGGAAATAAATTTTCTTAAAAATAAAGTAAGTGAATAAAGGTTAAGTTACATATATTATATATACAAATATCATATATAATATATCATATAAATTATATAGTTATTATTAATCATACCAGGTGGTTTTTCATTTGCTTCTTTATCAGTTGCAAATTTATTGTCATTAATTTTCTTAATCATATACGAAAGAGATTCTAAAAAGTTCTTACTATCTCTAACATCTAAAATCAGTTTAATTAAATCATGCTGGAAACGACTTGAAAATTCATATTTCAACTTTTTCTCTTTTTTAAACTTCTCTATAAGACTTTTACTAACAGCTGTTTTGAGAGAAGAGCTATCAGTAATTAAATCGTCAAATGGATCGCATGATAAAACTTTAAAGGCATTTGACTAAAAATTAATAAAATTGACAATATGTTACATTTATATAAGAGTCTGTATTTGTTGTTGATTGGCAAGGATACATAAAAAACTTATAGAGCTTCATTAGATATTTTCCATATTTTAGATTAAGAATAAGAGCCTCAAGATTAGAAAATGTTCTATCAGCAAAGCAAAAGTTTACTAAATTTTTACCAGCTAGATGACAAGCTGGAATACCTCCGATCGAAACTCCGTGCACCCCGATTTTTTTATAATTATGATGTTTTTTAATGTAGTTAACTAATACTTCAGCGTCATCTTTTATATTCTATTATAATATAAATATAGTAAAAATATTAATATAGTATTAATATAAGTAAGAATAATTATATTAATTTTTATATATTGAAAGCAATATTGGATAATTTACATTAAAATTAGGGCATCCTGAATTTGACCCATATCCTCTGTAATTCCATATAACAACATCTAGATAATTAGAAGTATAAAAGTCGATCCATTTGTCCTAATAAAAGTTAGATATAAGTTAAATATAAGTTAATAAGATGATCAACTCTGCAAATAAAGATAAGAATTAAATAAATTTAAAATACAAATTGAGAATAAAGCTCATAATCAATTCCATTTGGTCCACATATTATTATCAAATTTCGATCGCATACTAATACAGGTATTTCAGTTTCTAAATTTTCTCTTGTTGTTGCCCTTGGTGAATTTTTTTCATTTGTTCCTGTTGATAATGTGTTTTTTTCATGAGTTGATTTGGTCCCATCCGTTATATATGTTATGTTAGATTTCTTTTCTTTGGGTTCATCTACCATCTCATTATTATGTGATCTACTTAAATTTTCCAATGATGCTTTTATTAATAAACAACCTAGTGTTGTTTTGTCATTTGTTAAGATACTAAATTCATCAACGCTGTGTTTAGTCATTAGATCAGCCTTATAATGTTCAGAAGTTCCAAAAGAATCATTATATAAAAAATGTTTTACATTCGAGAATAATCCTTTATTAAGTAGGAAGTCATCAACTTGATCAAGTACTATATCAGAATTAAGTAATATCTTTTTATAATGATTGGTTAAGTCTGAATCTTGGAATTCAAAAACTCCACCATGATGTCTTATCATTTCGAGTCCTTGATTTAGAGTTGATATTATAGCACTTTCTTCTAGGTTGTCTTTTAATACATGAAGCTATTTAAATTAATAAGTTAATATATTATTAAAAAATTAATAAGATAATATGATGAGATATTAAGTAATTTTTAAGAAATAAAATATTGTCATACCGACAAACATAAGTTTTTCTGATAAGTCGATGCATTATTACTCTCACTAAGCTTATTAATTGAGTTTAAATATTTCTCTATTATGTTCATATCAGCACTTAAAGCTACAAAAGTGATGGGTTCAATTAAATAAAGTATGGATATTATGTATAATATTAATATATATTATTTTACAATTTGAATAATTCTCTAACTCTTCTTCGTTTAGAGGGCCTTCTAATTCTTTTAAGCTTTCTATATTTATCTTTAAATCTATTATTCTATTCTTAAAATTTGATGCTACAAGACTATATTTATAATTTATTTATATTTTTTTATATTTTAAGTAGTATTTACATTGCGTAGTTATATGATGTATATTTTCTAATAAACCCATTACTGCCTGGAAATATTAAAACAAATCCTATGAATCGACATATAAAATAGTGTATAATAATGAAAATCTAATTTAATATAAATTAATGCTTGATATAGTATACTTACTGGAAGATATATGTAAATTAAATTTACTGTAATTAGTTGCAGTAGTTTAAATATCATAATCTCAATGCTTAATATTGACAATATAATAAAGATTATTCCTAGTATTTTTTTTAATTTTGAAGGTCTTTTGGCTCGTTCATCGTCTTCCATTATTATGTAAATTTTATAATAATTATTTTATTAACTTAGGTAAAATTAATTAATTTTATTCGTTATTAATATATTAAAATTTAAAATAAAGTTATTTAGTGTATTAAAATTCATACTACACTAATTTTCAAAGAAATAAATACTTCATTAATAAAAATAAATAATATATTTTATATAGTTCATATACTTGAGTTATAGTATTATTTGTTTTATATACATTGGTATTCCTTATATTTAAATACTTAAAAATCATTTAATTTCATTACTTTTCATTAACAAACATGCATATGTTCTAACTAATGATTAATACTCTACAACGTATTATTACTCTCTTGATTATTATAATTCTCTAATATACTCTTATACAAATTATTACTATTCAGTCCTAAATTCGAGTCTTGCTTTGCCAATTCATATAATGATTCCATTAATTCATTTTGAAAGTCTAGATTAAGTATTTCAAAAAAGTTTATATCATATGCCTGTTTAATTAATTTATAAATAAGTTCATCTAGCTGATGAGAACGAATTATTGCATTGACTCTTGACATAAGTTTTTTAGCTGTTGTAATGGATAGTGTGTCTAGAATTGGTCCTGTTATATAAAGTAGTCGTATAAGATATAAGTCATCACCTATATATTATGTATTAAGTATTTGATTAAGTATTAATTAATTACCGTTGTTTAGTAATAAATTATATGCCTTTTCAATATTAGAACTATCTATTTCTGTTAAAACTTCTTTCCATGATTTGATTGAAGGATATTCGTTACCGAATGCACCGCTTGATTTTAAGTTGTCAATTTTAATGTTTTCGTTTAGTGCTGAGTATATTTTTCTCATTTCTTCGTCTTCTGTCCTTTGTTTATCCGATGTTGTACTAAACTTATTAGTGTTGTTAAGAATAACTAATTCATCTTCTTGTGATTCTGTTATATCAAATATTTTCTTTGGGGAATCATTTTTGTTTTTTCCTTTTTGAATATTATTGTTATTATTCATATCATTATTATTGTTATTATTACTATTACTACTTTGAATATTATTTTTCTTATTTACCATATTATTCAAACCAGTAATAGTAAAGCTTTCTTCTTCTACCATCATATTAGGAGAAGTCTTAATCTTTTTACTTGAACTACTACCATCTTCATTTAAATATTTAGCTTTAATACCAAAAAAATCGTTACGTTTTACTTTTAAATCATCACTACTAAAAGTTTTTCTAACTTCTTCTATAGCTTCAATCTCACTATCTTTCTTTTTATAACTTCTTTTAATTGTAAATCCTTGTTCATCTATTACTTCTAAATTATCCTTTACTAAATTAATTTTTGTTAAAATTGTTTTAGACAAACGTTTATTTTCTTTACTAAGTTTTTGTTTTTCTTTGTGTTTTTTACTGATAAACTTTTCTATATTTAAATTAATTTGTTTTTCAGTTTCATCTAATTTTACTTCTAAGTCTGATAATTTAGATTTTAGTTTTGTATTGAAGTTCTTTGTCAGGTTATTAAAATGAGATAATATCATCTTTTTCATAATTTCTTTGTTTTCATCATAACTTATAAAGGTTCTGTCATTATTTTCGTTGATATTTTCTTTGTTATTTTCGTTGTTATTTTCATTGTTATTATTTTTATTATCTTCGTTACTGATAATATTTGAATTAGACTTTTTGTTTCTTACAATATTTGACTTGGATAATTTCTCATGTGCAGGTTGTATACTCTCATTAGCATCTTCTGTTGGATTTATTTCATCTTCTTCAAATGAAATTTTATTGTTTTTTGATAGATTACTTTTAGTTGTGATAGCATTATTTTTGTTTTTAATTGATGAATTGTCATCATTTCCTTTATTATCACTCATATCATCTAATTTTGCTTCATTTTCCATTACTTTTGCATGTTTTTCATGCTTCTTTTCATTCACTTCATTCTTTTTAGTATTAACTGATTCTGTTGGGATTATTTCATCCTCGTCGAATGTAATTTTTTTACTCTTTTTACTTTTATTCAAAGATAATGAACTTTCTCTACGATTATCTTCGTGCTCACTTACTTCTTTTACTTTTTCTTTATGAGTTTGATGATTGTTTTTTTTATTTGAATCAGTTTTGTTAGCCTTGTCATCTCTACCATTATCTGTATTGTTATCAATTTCGTCTTCGTTATTGACTTTACTTTTTTGTTTTTTAATATCTTTCGTATCTTTCTTTGTATCTTTGTTTATATCCTCTTTAAAGTCTAGACTATCGTAGTTAATATTTTCGGTTGGATTTTCATCTACTTCATTGAATAATTTTTTGTTTTCGCTTAAGTTACTTATATTTAATTTCTTTTTCTTTAATCCTAGATCAACATGCTGTTGGATGTTGTTTATATTTTGAGATTCTGTTCCGTTTTCATCTTGTTCTATAAATTTGTTTTTATTACTATCCTTATTAATTTCATCATCTTTATCATTGTTAGTATCATTTTTATCTTTGCTTTTATGACTCCTCTGAGATAAATGTAATTGTGATTTATTTTGCGATTTATTTTTTTTACTATCACTATACTTACTATACTTACTCGTATTATTATCAGATGATAACTCATTACTAATATCCTCCATATTTTTCTCTTCCTCCTTAAGCTCTTTTCCATCTTTTCCATCTCTTACAACTTTTAAACTTGCCTTACTCTTACTTATCGAAGCGTTATTTGACTTAATCTTATTTGGATTTACTTGTTCATTTAAAATACGTGACGATAACTTAGATGAAGATTTTGGCCTTTCCTTATAATATACCTTAAAAAATTCATTTAATCTTTCGTTTTGGTCTTCACCTTTTGCAAAATTTGGTGTATTTGTTTTTGATTTTATAAAACTGCGCCAACCTTCACTGGTTCTAGGACTATTATTACTAGAAATCTTATATTTTTTTAAATTGCCTTCACCGCGTGATTTCATAAAATTTGCAGTTTTCATTACGTTGCCAATACCTTTATTGTATATTTCATCTTTTAAGTTTTCTGGTGAGTGATCTTGAGTTTTATTTATTTTAGAAAGATTTCTCAGTAAATTTAATTTTGATAATTTATTACTACTTGATGTTTCTTTCATCTTTTTTGTAACTTCTTCATCTTCTTTTGTATGACCTTCTTCGTTTTTATCTAAATTTTTTATGTATTATTTATATTGTATAAGTAATATATCAGTAATTGAATTATGTTGTTTTATTAATTTATATACCAGTAACAGTATGTATTTTATCATGAATTGCTTCTATCTCCTTCCAATATT
>Ga0100379_10006324_pt1 | contig 10026 bp, 12 predicted proteins | sample CryGeymeta201503_FD_80418 | JGI IMG/M metagenome (GOLD analysis project Ga0100379, IMG submission 80418) | Groundwater microbial communities from Crystal Geyser aquifers in Utah, USA - Crystal Geyser metaG 2015-03 | ecosystem: Environmental > Aquatic > Deep subsurface > Groundwater | place... | reverse complement strand
TGTTAATGGTAACTTTTTCACCAGCTTCTCAGCCGGAGTGGCATGCATTAACGAGTTGGACTTAAGTTTACCTGCTGCTGATGTGCTTGATGATTTGTTAGCTATTGCTGACAAACGTTTGTATGCAGCCAAAGCTAGGGGTAGGGCATGTGTGGTTGCGGATATAATGCCTGCTAGCAATTGACGCTTATTGCTCATGCTCCTAGGCTTGAGCATAGATTTTTTTTAGATGGAGTAATGATATGCATACCAAACTATTGGCTTTAACAATCGCAGCTTCTGCTTTATTGGCAGCCTGCTCAAGCGCACCTGGCCCGACTGTGTACAAACATCCAGAAACAAAAAGCATTGTATTGCTTCAAGGCGAGAACTTGGTTTGTGAGCCTTTGTTCCGCAAAGCTGGTTTTGAGAAAGTTGATACAGGCGCAGTAGAGAAATAAAAAATTTATCCCTCAGCCTCTGGCTGGGGGATTTTCTTTTTGTAATACGTACGATTCCAGCATGCTGCAAAGCATTTGATTCGCATCGGGCATTTCCAAATCGCTTAATTTAAAAATATTATACCACAACACATCACTCTCAGCAGCGATTATAGTTTGATTTGGAAGTAGTGCTGAAAACAGGGTGAATTGCAGTAAACGGTCAGCATACAGATGGTTATACTCACCGATGATGGCTAAGTCAGTAACGGTAATATTCGTTTCTTCCTGAAGCTCGCGCATGGCGGTTTCTTTTGCAGATTCGCCAATCTCATGTTTTCCACCCGGAAAAGACCACACATCAGGGCAATGCACATCGGCTTTACGTCTTAGAAGTAAGACTTCATTTTTTTCATTGAACACAGCCACCAGGCCAATCGACAACATCATGTCATACTCTTCTTTTTTAACATGCAACAAGCCTAATATTTTTAAAACAGTTGCAACATACATAGCTTCATGCTTCATCAAGTTGCTTGAAAAATGTGCTGGTATAGCTTGCCGCCAAACGAAGTGTTGGTGGTGGCCTGAGATGAGTATGAAAAAACTACAAAGTATACGCGGGATTCATGATGGGTTACCTGCAGAAGTAAAGCAATGGCGTCATATTGAAGATGTGGCGCGGGATGTATTTTCTAGCTTCGCATTCAATGAAGTACGTTTACCTATTTTAGAACCCACTGAACTTTTTGTGCGATCCGTAGGCGAGAAAACCGATATTGTTTCTAAAGAGATGTATGCCTTTGAAGATCAGGGCGGCGACAATATTTGTTTACGCCCTGAAGGTACCGCAGGTTCTGTGCGCGCGTATTTGCAAGCCGGTCTTACCCGTGAGGGCGCACAACGCTGGTTTTATATGGGGCCAATGTTTCGCCGCGAGCGCCCGCAAAAGGGAAGGCTTCGCCAATTCCAACAAATCGGAGCTGAATTTTTTGGTGTGACTGGCCCGTTGGAAGATGCTGAAGTATTATCCATGGCGCAAATCTTTTTGACGCGGCTTGGAATCCAACAAACAAGTTTGGAAATTAACTCACTCGGTTGTACGGCCTGTCGCCCTGCGTATCGCGACTTGTTGGTATCTTTTTTAAATGCCAGAAAAGAACAACTTTGTGAAACATGTCATGACCGCATGACAACGAATCCCATGCGGGTGCTCGATTGCAAAGTGGCTAGCTGCCAAACTGCTTTGACGGACGCGCCTGAAATGGTTGAGCATCTTTGCGGCGATTGCGATTCACATTTTGCTGGCCTCAAGCTTGGCCTAGCGGCTTTGGGCGTTGGTTATCAAATCAATCCGCGCATTGTACGTGGTCTAGATTATTACAATCGCACTGCTTTTGAATTTATTACCGATCAACTTGGTGCTCAAGGCACTGTGCTTGCAGGTGGCCGTTATGATGGGCTTGTCGAATCATTGGGCGGGCCAAGTACCCCTGCCATTGGTTTTGCTGCGGGTATGGAGCGTTTGGCGATGCTTTTGCCCGAATCTAAAGCAATACAAGTGGATGTGGCAGTCGTTGCTTTGGGTGAAGCTGTTTACGCCTATGCTTTGCAGCAAGCAGCAACACTGCGTGAAGCAGGTTTGTGTGTTGTCCATTGCGGTGGCGGCAGCGCCAAACGCCAGTTTAAGATTGCTGACCGAGAGGCAGCACGTTTTGTGGTCATTATTGGTGAAGATGAAATGAACGGACAAGTGTTAATGCTTAAAAATTTGAGTACTGGTGCGCAAATCAGTGTATCGATTGCCCAAGCGCTTAGCGTTATTGTACAAAGTTAGCCAATTTGTTGTTTCAATAACGTTGTATTGAAAAAGGCATAAAAAAAAGAGCCACGATTTCTCGCGGCTCTTTTTCTTTGTATGGTGCGCCCAGATGGACTCGAACCATCGGCCCACGGATTAAAAGTCCGCTACTCTACCAACTGAGCTATAGGCGCCAATGCGGGGCATTATGGTAATTGAACCCCGTGTGTCAAACACTAAAATGATGTCGACAGATTTAGACTTTCCCTAACTCTCTTGCCACAGCGCGATAGCCAATATCTTTGCGGTAAAAACCACCTGGCCAATCCATATTTTCCAGGGCTTTATACACTTTTTCTTGAGCTTCTTGCACAGAATCAGCAAGGGTAGTAACACCCAAAACGCGGCCGCCAACATTGACAATTTCGCCTTCTTTTTCAGCTGTGCCTGCGTGGAAAACATAAGTACCTGCTGCTTCAACCGCATCCAAGCCACGGATGGGCTGATCTTTTTCAAAATCATTGGGGTATCCGCCTGATACCACGACCACGCAGAGTGCCTTGCGCTCATCCCACTCCAAAACCGTGCCTTCGAGTTTGGATTGTGCCGCAGCAAGTAATACAACGCCCAAATCGGATTTAAGACGGCTCATCAGGGGTTGGCATTCGGGGTCGCCAAAGCGAACATTGAATTCTAAAGTTTTGATGCCACTGGCAGTGAGCATTACGCCTGCATATAAAGTGCCGATAAAATTGATGCCACGTGCTTTAAGGGCAGAAATGGTTGGTTTGGCAATAGTTTCTAAAACTTCTTGCTCTACATCAGCGGTCACGCATGGTGCAGGGCTGTATGCACCCATACCGCCCGTGTTCGGACCTTTGTCGCCATCAAGCAATGCTTTGTGATCCTGGCTGGAGGCCAGCGGCAAAATAGTGTCGCCAGAGACGATGAATAAACATGATGCTTCTTCACCCACCAAAAATTCTTCAATCACCACTTGTGAACCAGCATCACCAAAGCTGTTGCCAGACAACATGTCGCGAGCAGCAGCAATGGCTTCGTCTTCTGATGTGGCAACAATCACGCCTTTACCAGCAGCAAGACCAGAAGCTTTAACTACGATAGGTGCGCCCCATTTGCGAATCAGCGCTTCGGCTTGGTCGGGGTCGGTGTGGGTTTCAAACTTGGCAGTAGGCACGCCAGCTTCATCCATCAACGTTTTCGAGAATGATTTGCTACCTTCCAGTTCGGCTGCAGCCTGATCAGGGCCAAACACTGCAAAGTTTTCAGCGCGCAATTGATCGGCTAAACCTTTCACCAGCGGCACCTCAGGGCCAACAACAACCAAGTCGGGTTGTTCAAAACGCGCCAATTTCATCAATGGTTCAATATCTTCAGCGCTGATAGGAATGCAGCGGGCTTCTTGGGCAATGCCGGGGTTTCCTGGTGCGCAAATGACTTCGGTGACTGAAGGTGAGCGTTTGAGTTTCCAGCATAATGCGTGTTCGCGGCCACCGCCGCCGATAACGAGTACTTTCATGGTGATGATTCCTTTTTGATGCCTAAATTACATTTTATATTGGCGCTGGATGTCACGTTTTACATCGCGCTCTTTTTCATCTTGGCGCTTGTCATACAATTTCTTACCCCGACCCAAAGCGATTTCGACTTTAGCAAAACCACGGGCATTGAAATAAATTTTCAGTGGCACTATGGCCAGACCTTTTTCGTTGAGTTTGGCGGCTAGTTTTTCCAGTTCACGTTTACGGAGTAATAATTCACGGGTGCGGGCAGGCTCCAGCGGGTTGTTTAAGGCTGCGGGTTTATATGGGCTGATATGGCAGCCGAGTAGCAACAACTTATCGTTGCGAATCAGGCAATGCGCTTCAGCCAAATTCACTTGCCCAGCGCGGATGGATTTCACCTCAGGGCCAAGCAGAATCATACCTGCTTCATAGGTTTCTAAAATTTGATATTCATGCCGCGCGCGGCGATTGATGATAGACATGGGCGAAGCTTACCTTGCTTGTGATTGAATTAGAATGCTAAGCCCATAATGGCTTGGCTAAGGCCCATAATAATGGGGGATAAAACGCTTTGAAAAACACCAAATACAAGCAAGCCAATAATAATAAAAAAGCCGTAGGGTTCGATGCGGGAAAGTTGGTATGCTGCAGGTCCTGGCAACAGGCCAACAGCGACGCGCCCGCCATCGAGAGGTGGTAGTGGTAACAAGTTAAAAATAAAGAGCACCACATTAATAATGATGGATGCCTGACACATCATGGCCAAAGGTTCTGCAACAAAGCGTGCACCTGCTGGCAAGTGGATGGCAACCCATAGTAACAGGGCAGATAAAAGTGCAAGGGCGAGATTGGTCAGTGGGCCAGCAAGCGCCACCCAGACCATATCACGTTTGGGATTGTTGAGTTTTCTTGCATCAATAGGTACAGGTTTGGCATAACCGAATAAAAAGGGTGCACCCATGATCAATAGGCCGAGAGGAATAAGGATAGTGCCCACAGGGTCGATATGTTTGAGCGGGTTAAGCGTTAGTCTCCCCATCCAGGCAGCTGTGTTATCGCCAAGTTTGTTAGCGACATAACCATGGGCGTATTCGTGTAACACAATGGCCAGAAGTACAGGCAGAGCCCAAATACTTATGCCTCGTAAAATCGCATCAATTTCCATATTTCCTCTTAATTTGCTGGCTGCAAGCTAATGTGTTGCGCAATAAACTGGCGTACACCAATGAGTTCTTCGGTGGTATAAGGCTGTGGTGGCGACACGCCCCAAATCGGTGCTGGCCAGGCAGGGTCGCCACGAAAGCGTACGACATGATGGATATGCAATTGCGGCACCATATTACCAAGGGCAGCAATATTCATTTTATCAGCCTTAAAGATGGTTTTCAGGGTTTTGGCAAAGGCGCTTGATTCGCGCATGCATTGCATTTGCTCTTCTTCACTTAACTCATGAATCTCCGTGATGCCTTCGCGCTGGGGAACTAAAATAAACCAAGGGTATTGTTTATCATTCATCAGCAAAACAAGGCAAAGCTCAAAGCGGCCAAGCACTGCGCAATCATTTTTGAGTTGATGATGTAGTATCATTGAAAACTCCCTTGAACATGCTGCTGAAAAAATCGGTTGGCTTGAAATAAATCACGCGGCCTGCCGATATCAAACCAGTAACCATTGTGTACCAAACCTTTGCAGGCATGCTGCTCTACTGCAACTTGTATAGGCTGGGTAAGCGGGAAAGGATGCTGCGTTGGATACGATTGCAGTGTAGATGCATCCCAAACCGAAACACCAGCAAAAGTAAATTTATTTTGTCCTTGCAGTGAAATGTTTTTTTGGTTTAGCGCAAAATCACCCAACGGATGATGTTTGGGATTTGGCACCAAAGCTAAAGCGCAGCCTTTTTCTGGACAGAGTCTTGCCAAACTACGGATATCCATAGTTGCAAGTACATCAGCGTTATGGATGGCTACTAAGCCATCGCCAGGCAAAAGATCAAGGGCTTGGCGCGCACCGCCGCCAGAGTTGAGCAGGGTTTCTTCAAAACTAAAAGACAAACGGGCGTTCCATTGTTGGCCTTGGCCCAAATATTGTTGCATGCGGTCTGCATGATGATGGATGTTAATGGCAATATCTTGAATGCCTTGGCTCACTAAACTCCGTATCACCCGCACGATGGCAGGCTCGCCAGCAATAGGTATCAAAGCTTTGGGTGTATGCTGGGTAAATGTTTTTAAACGGGAGCCAATACCGGCGGCAAGAATGATGGCACGAGTGACTTCTGACATGCAGCTATTGTGCCGATGGCAATGATATTCGTCCATGTAAACAGCGAAGTGATATTTAGTGCTTGTAATCTGATATTGGCGGATTAAAGTGCGGCACGGTTTTATGGAGGTCATCATGGCAAAGCGTTGTGAAATTTGTGATAAAGGTCCAATGAGTGGCAATAATGTGAGTCATGCTCACAATACTACTCGCCGTCGTTTTTTGCCGAACTTGCATAATGTTCGTGCAGCTCTAAACGGCCAGACTAAAAAAATTCGTGTATGTTCTACATGCTTACGTTCAGGTAAAGTTGTAAAAGTTTCATAAACGAAAAAAACATTTTTGAACATTAAAAAAAGGCGCCAGTGTTAAAACTGGCGCCTTTTTTAATGTCTTCTTTTTAAATGGTTTGCTGCAAGTGAAAATGGAGAGTTAGCCTGCCTAAAAAGACAGGATGGAGTGTTTTAACTCTTAGGAAGGAAACGTTCTGGATTGAGTGCTTCGTTGTTGCGGCGCACTTCATAATGCAAATGCGGGCCAGTTGAACGACCCGAAGAACCGATACGGCCAATGATGTTGTTGGCTTCAACCACATCACCCACAGAAACAGATAGGCTAGACATATGGCCATAACGGGTGCGATAGCCATAGCCGTGTTCAATCTCAACCATGTAGCCATAATCTTTCACCTTGCCTGCGTAAATGACTACACCACGGCTTGATGATAACACTGGTGCGCCAAAGCGGTTGGCAATATCAATGCCACGATGTATCGCTTGTTTGGAGGTGAAGGGGTCGGTGCGAATGCCATATTTAGAGCTCAGCCAGCCACCATCGCTGGGCCAGGCATGGGGGCGAGCACTGTTTTCTTCTATGCCATCTTGTAATAGATAATTGATGGCGACCAAATTGGTATCGAGCAAAGCAATTTTTGAATCAACAAGCTGCATTTGATTCATCAACATCATGTCCGCTTCATCATTTTCAGCATTGATGCGCGGTCCACCAAAGGCGGGTTGGACATCAAAATCAAATTCAGCGCTGGTTAAAGAAGATGTTTCTACAAGACGTTTGCCCAAAGAATCCAAACGAGAAAGCCTTGCCTGCATTTGCCCCAATGAGCGTGCATACACATTCATTTTTTCTTCTTCAGCTTTTAAAGTTTGCTCGAAGCTTTCTTGCTGGTGGGTAAAAGCGATGCGCTCTTTTTGCGTGGTTTGAATGGCTAGATTCAATTGCTCGCGCAAACTGTAATTGGCATAAATGCTGTAAGCACCTAATAACCCGAGTACAATTGATGTGCCCAATACCGCAATAATCAAACGCAATTTACCTTTGCTGAAACGGTACGTTCGCGTTTGCCCTGCATCGGGTACCAACATAATTGAAAAATGACTCAAGTTTGTACGCTCCTTTTTTGGCTGCAACATTGAAGTTGGGTTGCGTTTTCTAGTGATTTGTTGCCTTTTCGTCAAGTTGAGCTGTGGCAAAAAGACGCAAGGTGAAGCTTAGGAATGCGTTGAATTTCCGCCCAAGAAACTGCATCTTTCGCCGCCTATGATCCTTACCTCAACAAACACATTTCAACCTAGCACCAGCCATGCCATTACGCGCTCAGTATTTCAAACCATGCTCCATGAAGCTTTGGTAGCAGATGCTCATGTGAAGTGTGAAGGATTGCTTGGCGCGACAAAGGGCAGTGCTGAAATTTCTGCGATTGCTGTGGCAAGCACCCCAGAGAAAGTAGCGAAAACAATGACTTCATGGGCAGAAGATGGTCTTTATTGTTTGGGTTTGTTTCATGTGCTTGGTGATGTGTCACCTGAGCTATTGCTGCGCGCGACACCAGCGTCATATATTGACGTTGCTATTTCTTTGGGTGAAAAAGGGCGTTTGGATATTTTTGCCACCAAGCAAAATAAAAGTGGTGTTATGGTTGATTCACAAGTGCAGGCCATCACCTTGGATTTGATTGAAGATGGACACACCCCAAGCAATGCATAGATTCGCGCTATGAGAATTTGCCACGTCGGCCTAAATTATAAAACGGCGCCCGTTGAATTGCGGGAACGTTTGGCTGTGCCTGAAGCTGATATCCAGTCCATTTTACAAGAGAAAATAAGTAGCCCATCAATTCGGGAAGCTGCTTTGTTGTCTACTTGCAACCGCGTTGAAATGACGCTGGTAACCCATGACCCTGATGCCGCCATTGCTGTAGCACATGAATGGTTTGCCAAAAAAGCGGGCTTGCCGCTTGTTGAGGTGATTGATCATTTGTATGCCTACACCACTGATGATGCCATTCGTCATTTGTATGCAGTGGCCTCTGGTTTGGATTCTTTGGTCTTGGGCGAGCCGCAGATTTTAGGCCAAGTGAAAGCATCCTATGAATTGGCTTTGGAAGCAAAAACTGCGGGCCATATTTTACATCGTTTATACCAATCTACATTTGCTGCAGCCAAACGCGCCCGCAGTGAAACTTCAATTGGTCGTCAGGCCGTCAACATTTCATCGTGTGCGGTGGAGTTGGCCAAACGCATCTTTGGTGATTTGGCAGGAAAAACTGTATTACTCATTGGTGCAGGTGAAATGGCTGAGCTTGCTGCCCGTCATCTTAAAGCTAATGGTTGCACTGAGATATTGGTGGGCAACCGCACGTTGGAGCGCGCGCGCAAATTGGCGCTAGAATTTGATGGTCATGCTTTCATTCTTGATGATTTAGACCAATATTTAGATCGCGCAGATATCGTGATTTCAGGTACTGGTGCTTCCACTTATGTGTTGCTACCCGATGATATCAAACCAGCGATGAAAAAACGCAAAGGCCAGCCCATGTTTTTGGTGGATATTGCTGTGCCGCGTGATATCGACCCGCGTATTGCTGATATTTCGGGTGCTTATGTCTACGATATCGATGACTTGCAACAAGTGGTGCAAGGCAATCAAAAAAATCGGGAACGCGAAGCTGAGCAAGCCAAAGTATTGTTAGAAGAAGAAGCTGTTTCATTTCTTACTTGGCTTAAATCATTGGAATCTGTGCCTTTGATTCGTGGTATTCAGCAACAAGTGGAACAAGCCCGTGTTGAAGAATTGGAAAAAGCGCAACGCTACTTAAAAGATTTGGATGCTGTGCAACAAGAAGCTATTGAACGCCTAAGCAAAGCGTTGATGAAACGTTTCTTGCACCCAACCATGCAAACCTTAAAAACCTTGCCTGATGATATTGAAGGCGACCTGCTTATGGGAGCGGCTTCGCGTTTGTTTGCTGCCCAACCGTTGCCCAAATCCATGCGCCTAGATAACGATAAAAATCGGGAGACTGATGAACACGCGTCTGGATGATATTTTAAGAAAGAAAAATGATCTGGCAGTGATGATGTCTGACCCAGAAGTCACTTCCGACCCCAACAAATACACAAAAATTTCCAAAGAGTATGCAGAAATCGAGCCTGTTGCCGATGAAGCAGAGCTCTTTTTATCCATTGAAGAACAAATCAAAGATAACCAAGCCATGATGCTTGAAGAAGATTGTGATGCTGAGCTAAAACACATGGCGCAGCAGGAAATCTATGAATTAAAAGATGCACTCGAACAAAGCCAAGCGCGTTTGGATGCTTTGCTGCTGCCCAAAGACCCCAATGATGACAGAAATATCATTTTGGAAGTCCGCGCAGGTACAGGCGGCGATGAAGCGGCTTTGTTTGCTGCTGATTTATTTCGTATGTATACACGTTTTGCTGAGCGCGTTGGTTTTAAGGTGAGCATACTCAGTAGCAATGAAATTGGGCTTGGTGGTTATAAAGAAATCATCGCTCAGGTTTCTGGTAAGAATGTGTATTCACAATTTAAATTTGAGTCGGGTGTACACCGCGTGCAACGCGTGCCTGAAACCGAAAGTGGTGGGCGCACGCATACTTCGGCATGCACGGTCGCCATTCTTCCTGAAGCGCAAGAAGTGGATATCAATATTCGCCCTGAAGATTTGCGAATTGATGTGTATCGCGCTTCTGGTGCT
>Ga0100379_10006322_pt1 | contig 10027 bp, 10 predicted proteins | sample CryGeymeta201503_FD_80418 | JGI IMG/M metagenome (GOLD analysis project Ga0100379, IMG submission 80418) | Groundwater microbial communities from Crystal Geyser aquifers in Utah, USA - Crystal Geyser metaG 2015-03 | ecosystem: Environmental > Aquatic > Deep subsurface > Groundwater | place... | reverse complement strand
TGATGGCCCTCTTGCATTCTTCAAAGATTACGGAGTTCAAGTTTTTGCTGATGACGCTGCTGTAGCTACTTTTGCTGCAGGCATTACTAAGAGAGTAGAAGTTTACTACCGAGGCGTAAGAAATAGAGCTCTTGAAGAAGCTACAACTTATTCAGCTGTAACTACTAATCTTGCTATCGTTCTCCCTCAAGCTACTGGAGAATTTGCTTCTCTTGATGCAAAGCAAGTTGTTGTTTACTGGCTCTATACTCTTGAAGGTTCTAAGTATATTCCTGAACTCGAGTTCACAATTGGTTCTAAGACTATCGAAACCCATGAGCGAAAGCTTAAGGTAAGATGGACTGCAGAAGCTGAACAAGATATGCAGGCTTATCATAAGATCGACGTAGAAGGCGAACTTGTAAAGATTGCTTCTACTGAAATGAATTATGAAGTAGACCGAGAGATCATCGACTTTATCGAAGATCTTATTCAACCTGAACTTTCTTTTGCTGTTCAGTTCGGTGAAACAAGAAATGCTGTTCAAGTAGCTTCTGATCCAACAACTGCTGGTGTTACTCCTTTGGATGATGCTTCTGGAACTCTTGGAGTTACTTTCGATCAAGTTAAGGGAATTCAAGGTAACTACCTTGACCGACATCGAAGACTTGCTCAGTTGATTTTCCAACTCCAAGCCGAGATGACTGTTTTCAACCGACAAGGTGGTGCAAACTGGGCAGTTATTTCTCCCCAAGTTGGTGCTCTTCTTAAGATGCTTCCTGGCTTCGAAGGTGAAATCGCTGGTTCTAGCTTGAAGATCCAAGAATTTGGTAATCTTTCTGGAATCCAAATGTATGTTGATCCTAACAAGAAGGACAGAGAACTTGTTACCCTTGGTCTTAAGACTACTAACTCTAACTATGGTGCTGGTGTTGTTTATGCTCCTTACCACAGCTGGATGAGTTCTGTAGTAACCAATCCTGAAAACTTCGATAGCATCAGAGGATTTTTCTCTCGATATGCTGTAGATAGTTTTGAGCGTGGTGAATGGTTCTATGCTGGTCTTACTCTTGACGGTGTTGAATACATGGGTGGTTCTACTCCTTATACCGGAGACCATGGACTTCGATGGGTTTAATTGACTAAAGTCATAAAATAAAAAAGGCGGCTAATTAGCCGCCTTTTTTATTGCTTAATAAAAGTCATCTGGAAGCAACATTGATTTATTTTTATAATCTTCTATTCTTCTTTTTCTCTCTTGCATTCTTTGTTCTATCTCATTAATTAAAATGAGATCTTTTTGGTTCATATTTTCATAAGCATCAATAAGCATAACTAATCTTTCTTTTTCGGAAATTTTTCTATACTCTTCTTCTATATTATTATACATCTTAAATCTCCCCTTATGCTATTTTTATTTTTAGAAACTATTATCAAGTTCTCTTTATGTTCTTCATATATTCCAATGTTACTTAAGCTAGATTTTTTAAATATTCCATCAGTTATAAGAATTACTAAAGGCGGAGTTTCTTTTTCAAAGTAATATCTTTGAACTTTCTTTTCTTTAGAAACATATTCTACATGATAACTATCTCTTTCTTTTTTAAAAATACTTAAGAAGCAATCTGGATTAGTCCCACCACCACCTATTATTTCTATATCGTTAGAAAACTCTCTTGGTATATCTAATACTTTTTCTGCCCACTGAAAGACTATAACTCTTCCTTTAAGGTTAAAGGAGAGCAGATCGTGAATTCTTTTTAATTCACTAAAAATAGATGATAGAAACTCTTGTTCACAGGCTATGGTAGCACTTGTATCAATTCCTACAAAAATAGTTGGAGAGTTTTTAATTTTCTCTAACTTATCCCCTTTAGACATTATTCCATAATAGCTTCTTGGATTTTTTATCCAAGAGAAATATGATTGAATAATTTTCTTAGTGCTTTTGTTTTTTGAAATAAATATATTAATATTTTTATTTAATTCTTTTCTCCAATCTATTCCTAAGCTATTTACTTTTTGCTTAACAGTTAAAAGGTATTGTGATTTTCCAGATTTACCATTAGTTGAAGAAAGCTCTTCTGCGTTTTCAACCATTCTTTTTGCAGATATTTTTTTATCATTGTTTGTTTCATTAGTTTTAAAGAATTCATCTTCTTCTTCATCTATAAAATGCTTTTCTTTAAAATACCCGCTTTTAAGCCACTTATGTTCTATTCCAATTCTTAAATCATTTGGATTTAAATACATAATATAATTCTTGTCAAAGTCTTCTATATTATTATAGACCTCTTTACCATTTGGCTTCTTAATTACAAGAGAACCATTCTTTATAGTAGCTTGAAAGAAATCTGGAAATTTACCTTCTCTTTCTTGAACTTCAAAATTAAAGTTGAATGACATATTAGATTTTTCTGATATAGAATTGTTAAACTCTTTATTCTTATTAGTTAGCCAATGGAAAATATCTTGGGAAGAATAGCCAAGCTTTTCTTGTTGTCTATTTTCTATTTTATAAGTAGTAGGAACAAAGAATACCCCATAGGGGAATTTAGGTTGAAGTCCATTATAGCTAATCTTTTTAAGCTCTGAATTAATAACACAATCTTCTGCCACATTAGCTACTAAAGGATTTTCGTTAAAAATCTTTTTATTTATCTCTATATGCTTTTTGAATACATGTTCTGCTTCGTGAAGAACTATAAAGAAAAGCTCCTCTTTAGAATATATAAAAAATATTTTTGATTTGAATATAAAATAAGTTTTATCGCTTCTACTTATAACGCCAACCACACCATCTTTTAAGTATTCACCATCTTCGTCAATTATATAATTAACATTCAAAAGAAATACAGAAACAAGTGGTTCTCTTGAATATAAATATAAAGCAAGATTGTAAAAGAAAATGGGTATATCTACTTTTTTCATAATTTATTATAGCTCTTTAATTTTTTTTAATCAATAGAAATTATTTGGTTTTGAAATTCACTAAGTCGTAAAAGTATTTTGGGTTCTTAAGAAACAAACTTAAGCGTGGAACTATTTGTTTTGGGTTCTCAACAGAGAAATGATAAAGAAGATATAGATCAATTTTGCTTATTGATATCCTTACTATATCTAAAACATCTTCACTAAGCTCTAAGAGATTGTCATAATCAGATTTTAGATTATACCACTCTTTCATATTTATCCATGGCTCTTCTATTTTTTCTCTTATTGATATAGGGCAATTCTTAATAAATAAATCTAGTTTTTCTTTATAGAAAGTAAGTATTTCTTCTATAGCATATTCAGGATTTTCTTCTTTCTTTTTATTTATTTCGTTGTTGTATAATTCATTTAATTTATTTTCTAGAGGAGTTAAATCATAGACTATTCCATAATTAACCCAACCTTTTTCTGTCTTTACTTTTCTTTCATAGAAGTCGATAAGGCCTTTTTCTTTTAAAGACTTTCTTCTTCTTTGCATAGTTCTTGAGGAAGTTTGAGCATCTATTTGTTCGTCTCTTAATGTCCAGCCAGATGAGAAGCGAGAAATTATAAGTAGAAAGCTAAGCTCTCCATCGTCTATTCCTAAATTATTTCTTTTATCTATTAGTAGGTTTGGAACTATAAAATAACCATAATCTTGTATATGATTGCCAAATTTTATTTTTCTCATTTCTTCCTTTTTCTACTTAAAATTTTATCCTTCACTTCTATTATCAATTCAGTTTCATATCCATCAAGCTTATCTAAGTTCTTTATGTTGTCTTTAGAATCCAAAATTATTTGAAGTATCTCCACTCTCTTCTCATCATCTAGCAATTGCATTTTTAAGATATTAGAATAAGCATCGTTAAATCTAATCAAATAGTTGTCTGCGTTAAGAAGCAAATACAAAGTAAGTAATGCAAAAAATAATATTGCATAATTAAAAGTATGAAGAAAGCAAGAAATAAAACTATTAAACTTCCATCAATATTTATGGTGAAGCTAAAAGCCTCTGACATAAAAAATCTGAACTTGCTGTCCATCCCTCTTGCGACTTTTCTATTTGATATGTCGTTAGGATCTCCTGTGTTTAAAATTTTTTCATTCAGTATTATTGATAAGCAAAATACTATATAAAAGAGAAAGATAATTTGAGAGATTAAAAAAGAGTAATTAATTATAACATTTGTTTCATATATATTATGGAAAGCATAAGTTATAATAATTAATAAATTTATTGTTATAAAAGTTATCGTCAATTCTTTTTACCTCTCATTACTTCTAACGCACTGTCTAAATCTCCGCTATTGACGTTAAGAATTAAACCAGAAACTTTTCTATAAACTTGATTAAGTGCAACTAGCCTTGTGTGAATATATGATATGTTTTGTTTGTGTAAATTTTTATACATATCAAAAACAAACATTGATAAATCTTCTTGTGAACAATTTAGCATACCTATAATTTTTGCTATAGAAGATGGATAGTCTTGTAGAATTACTTCGTCCTCTACCTTAAGAATAAAATGCAATATGCTTTTCAATAGACTAACAACGCTACCTCTGTTATTAGAGGTTTTTTGAAGTTTCTCTTTGTAGTTTTCTGGATAATAAAGAAGATCTTCTACTGGTATCATTGAGTTAAGAAAAGCTATGTAGTTAGCAATTATACTATCAATTATTTCGTTACCTAAGAAACCAAACTCAAATACATTTCTTTGTAAGAACTTTATTTGAGTTTCAGGTTTATAGAACCATTCTTGGAAAGAAATATTATTTAACCCAATATTCTTAAAGTGTAAATAAGCATCTTCTAGAATAGCATCAGAGGCTAGTGTCCAAGCTCTCGGAGAGAAAGTTGAACCTGCTTCCTCTGAATTATCAGAGTTCTTCTTTGGAATTAAAAAAGGATACTCTGGACCATTCTCAATATATTGTTGATAAATATATTGAATAATAATAGGAATTATTCTTAGCGGAAGAATTTCTTCTTCAAACTTAAATTCTTTAGCCGCAAAATTTTCTAGCCAACTCTCTGCGTCGTATTTATAATATACTCTTCTATGCCATCGTTCATCAGTCGCAATATCTCTATCGTTAACAGAATTTAGAGAAGAAACATTTTTTTGTTCTCTAGGATTACCAGCACCAATTACTACAGTTCTAGCAGGTAGTTTATATTTTATTGACTTAGAAATTTTTTCATCATAAAAAGATGAACCACCTATTTCTCCGTTAAGAATTAGGTTCATAAAAGAAGCTTGTTCTTCTGTGTCTGCTTTGTTAAATTCATCTAAAAATAAAACCCATACATCTTGACTATCACTAGGTGGTAGATTTGTAGGAGAAGTTAGAAGAGTTTTTCTATCGCTGTCTCCCTCCTTACCGGACAAATAAGGAAATCCTATAACACTTTCAATTGGAACTTTTTGTATTTCTAATGAGTGAAATTTACAACCTAGCTCAATTGCTATATTTTTAACTATTTCTGTTTTTCCGTTTCCTGTTGGCCCCTCTATAAAAAGAGAACGAGGCAAGCCTTTTGTATCAATAGTCTTTACTTTTTCTATTAAAGAACCTATCTCTTCTTGCAGTTCTTTTGAATTAATGTAAGGCTTCTTTGTTCTTTCAATATATATTTCTTTTTCTTCAAGTTCGAGTAAATCATAGATTTTATCAAATAACATTTAAGCTCCCTAAGATGATTTTATTATTCATTATAAAAGAAAAAATTTTTCTTATCAATAAAAATTTTTGAGTGTTCTTGTTGGTAAAGTTAAAAATAGTAAGATTTACTTAAAGAAGGAAATCCAATGAAGGAAATTTTTAGAAATATAACATACAGCGATGAAAGTTTGTTCGTTCATAAGAACGATAAAGTTTCGCTAAAAGAGTATGTTGATAACATCGTAGCATACGCATCTTTTGATCAGACATTTGATCTTGATTATTTCTCTGGAACAAAAACAGCAACAGGTGGCTCTGTCTCTCTATTAGAGAATTTAGACGCTACTCCAATGTCTTTAGGCGGGAAACATTTAGTTCTCTCTGATGAAATTTTATATAATAAAAATAATTTTGTCAACTTAAAAAAGCCAACCCTAAAGTTCTATCTTAGACCTTGGTATTCTAATGGTTACGGACAACAATATTTAAAAAATGCTAGTATAGTAATTGACGCAAACTCTGCTGGTGACTATGAAATAACAATAATAGTAGCAGAAGAACTTCTAGGGACATTTACAGTTACTTTAGCTGATGGAGATACTCAAAATATAGTTTGGGGAAAAATCGCTACAGCTATTTCTTCTGTGTCAGCTAGAATAACTTTAGCTGAAGATGCAACTTTATCAAAGCTTTATTTTAGAGGTTCTTTAGTTGGTGAGGGAGTATCTGTAGCTATAACAACAAATGCTATTGATGGTAGTGTTCTTAGTTTAGAGGAAGCAGTTTTATATAATACTCCAACAACAGATATAACCCTTATTTCTTTTACCAATGAAGTAGACAACTCAAGAAAATTTGAGTTTATTCACACAACTGATGGCTGGATAAAAGTAAGACTTTATAGCTCTACCTCTTCTATAGTTTTTGAAGAAAATGTCATTAAATGGAGTAATCATCACAATATCTGGGATTTCTTTGAAGTTCATATAGAAGATGAAAGTTTAATTTTCTTTCTTAATGGTAGATTAAAAAGGTTTTTTGTTTTAGATAATTATTTCTGTGATTTTTCAGATTTATATTTAAAGCTTAAAGCAGATCCAGTTTATCAATACAGATTTGATAATTTACTTGTTCTTAGCGAAATAGATAATATGAGATCCTATGAGGTTTCAGAATATCCTCTTACCAGATACACAACTTCAAGACCTTATATAGAAATTGATTTTGGTTCTGGTTTCAGTAATGAAGCTATAATGGGCATTTCTCTATTAGCATCTGAAAATACTAGATACATAATTCAAAAAGATACTGACTACTATTTTTGGTTTGGAAATTCTTGGATAGAATCCGATGGATCTTTCTCGCAATCTTCTGCTCCAGAATATCTGGAATCTTATATAAATGATTTTATTTTTATAGAAGATGCAGAAGTAAAGTTTAGAATATATTTCGACTCTGATGGCCTAAAAGATGCTTGGGTAGATGCAATAGAGTTTGATTATATTAGAGACGAAGACACAACAGCTAAAGTTCTTGGAGCAAGAATAGTAGATGCGACTACTGATTTATCAGTAGATAAAGAAATTACAATAACTACCTCTACAGGAACTTATGTTGTAGATTTATCTTCAGAAGCAATTGATGATACAGCGGTAACTAGAGAAGAAATTCTTCAAGCTATTGATGCAGCTGAAATCGACGATTTAAAATTAGCAAGGTTTGATGGATATAATAGATTATTCCTAGAAACAGAAAGCACTGGCGAAGAAGCTTTTATCTCAGTAAGCGCAGGGGCTAACACTAATGCTCTTCCTCTCGTATGGGGATTTGCTGTAGAGGATAGAGGCGAAGATAAAGAAATAATAGACAAGCCTATGGATTTCTCACCTGTGTATCACTACATTAGAACTCAGCTTGGTCATCCAGTTACTCCAGTTGAATTAACAGACGATCAGCTTTTAAATTGCGTTGGAGAAGCTATCTATGAATTTAAGAAGTGGAGAAACTTTAAGGAAGAAATGATATATACTAGACTTAATGGAAACGTTAAAGATGGTTACGAAATTCCTTCTATCGTTGGTGGGGAAGAAAATATAATTGATGTAATCGTAAAGCCAAAATTCCATCTTGGTCACTATGCTTTGCAAGATGAGCTTATGGATAATATCTATGTTCAAAGATTTTTTCATCAAAAGAATATAATGGCTAACGCCGCTGACTATCATATTTCTTTGATGGCTCAAAAAGATTTAAGAATAGCATTAAATCAAGAAACAAAAATTGAGTTTATTAATAGAAGAATTTTTATTCATCCAGAACCATCAAATCTTGATATAGCAATAAAATATAAAAGCCCTCTTTCTATTAGTGAAATAAATAACGAAATATATGTAAGAAGACTTGCTTTGGCTAATGCTAAGGTTGTTTTAGGAACTATACGATCTACCTTTGGAAATGAAATTCCTGGCGGAGAAAGTATGATACGATTAAATGGCGATGCTCTAATTCAAGAAGGAAAGCAAGATATTACCGCTATAGTAGAAGAAATGAGAAAAAGCACTTCGGTTTACGATTGGCTTTTTGAATAATAGGAGTTATTAATGAAAAGTTTCTCAGAGCACTTACTTTTAAAAGAAGAAGAAGAAATAGATATTCAATTAAATGAAGATCCATTTACTGTTATGTCTCTTGTTTTTGGATACTCTTTAAATGTTTTAATAGTAGGATTTGGAGCAAGACTAATGTTTGGGGATGGTGGAATAAGTAATGCAGTTTCTTCTGTAGTTAAATTCTTTAAGAGAAGCGGAAAAAATGTTTCTAGACAGGATGCAGAAAAAGTAGTAAGAAAAATGAATATAGATCCTGTTGTAGATAAAGTAGATCAACAATTAAAAAGTGAAGAAAAAAAGTTTGACCAAAAATTCTCTGATGTTGTAAAAGCAATAGAAAATAAGAATGCAGAAGAAGCTTTAGAGCAAATAAAAGATCTTCCTCTAAGTCTTAGAAAATCTCCAGAGCTTAACAAACTGGTGGTTGTAAAATCATCTGAGGCGTTTGACGAGCCACCTATTCACTTTGGCAACACTGGGAACGAAACCTATATGTTTATAAAAAAAGTTCTTGGAATAAAAGAGGCTAAAGCAGCTGCAGAGACAGTAAAACTAGCTTTATCAAAATATGCTAAGAATTTAGTAGAGGAAAAAGATGCCAATAATTAGTCCGAACAAAGACTATATTTCTTATATGAATGATTTTTATATAAAGAATAATGGTATAAAAGTTCTAATATTTAAACTAGATAAAAAAAGAACTCAAATAGACGATCTTTATATGGAAGAGAGAGGTGGAAGAATTTACCTTCCGCCATTTGAATTAAATGCAATGTATTTTGATCCAAAGTTTCAAGGTGTTCTTGGTCTTAATTTATTCTCACAAGAACTAGTTGCAGGCTCAGGAAATCAATTATTTTATTTTAACTTTGATACAATGGTTAAGAAGCACTTTGAACTTAAAAATGGATTAGTAAAGACAAAACTTATTATAACTTATTCTGGAAGTGAAAAGTTTGAAATAGAAGCAGATGGACAAAGTTTCAGCGTTTATAAAATAGATGAGCAAATAGCAAAAGTTGAATATAATAGTTTTAGAACTATAGAGAAGTTAGTAAATAATTTAAATACTATATCTGGAGTAACAGCAAGCTTTGAAGGGGAAAACTGCCCTTCAAAATTTATTGGTATATTTTCTAAAGTAAATATTACAAAAAGAATAGCTGAAGTAGAAATAAAAGATGATATTTATAAAAACATAACAGACGTTGTTCAAAGTGGCGATATAATTATAACAGAAAAAAATGATGCTTTTGAAGCTGTTGAAGGTAACTTAGAAGGAAATTTTGGTTGGAAATATGCTACTTATAAAGTTACCTGTAAATCTGCTGATATTAGACAAGCTTCTTTACCTGGTTTTTCTGCAAATAGCTATACAAGAAATAGAAGCGGAGTTACTTCTTACATAGAAATGGAGAAGTAGATTTTGAATGAACTATTTGAAGCATACACAGATTTTGTCTCAGAAACTTATGAGTATCTTACAGAACAGAAGATACAAGTTATAGTTGCAAAAATTTCTACTAATGAAAATGTTAAGTCAGCAACTTTTTATGCTGGTTTAATTGAGATAGAATTAAATGATGAATTTATAGAAGATAATAAACAATCTATTATTGACGTTTTCTTATATGGAGGGGTTTTGAGAAAGAAGGTTGGAGAAGACATACAAACAGTCAGAATAGAGGGCTATGGAGCGTTATAATGAAGACTAAAAGACCTAACTACCCATTATTCAAAGAATACACAGAAGAGATAAGAAATTTTTTAAGAGAGACCTGCTATTTTGAAGGTGTT
>Ga0100379_10006321_pt1 | contig 10027 bp, 8 predicted proteins | sample CryGeymeta201503_FD_80418 | JGI IMG/M metagenome (GOLD analysis project Ga0100379, IMG submission 80418) | Groundwater microbial communities from Crystal Geyser aquifers in Utah, USA - Crystal Geyser metaG 2015-03 | ecosystem: Environmental > Aquatic > Deep subsurface > Groundwater | place: USA... | reverse complement strand
TGGATCAAGAGATATTCTGAGACCATGGGAAATGAAAACTCAGATTGAACAATGCCCACGGAATAATTTTGAAACTCTTGCAGCAAAGATGATTGATGAGCTGGAACAGAAATAAAACAAAATCGAAAGGCTCAAGTGATACTCGAATCTATCATTGAAATTTTCTTCTCAGAACTTCAAAAGCAGCACTTGGAATTTACGAAAATGAGAGATGATTATGAGAAATAAAATATTGTTGGTTTTTCCATGGATTATAGCGGCTGCATTCTTTGGTTTTTCAGCCTTTACCTGGCATTCATATGTTCAGTTAAAAGATGAAACTGTTGTGCTCAAGGCAACGAATAAAGAGATGCTGAATTATACGAAAAGAATTATTCAAGGGCGTTGCCCTTCAGGTAGGTAAGGTGTATTTGTGAAGCAATATTTATTTTCGATCTTTATGTTTGCTGTTGGAATTCTTGTTGGGATGAATCTCAGTTTCACTCATGACAAGTCACTCGAAGAAATGGTAATGAAGGAATGCTTGTTTTGAAGCTTTCTCGCTACAACGGCATGCCTTGCTTGATAAACAAGGTAGGTGTGAGTTGTGATTTGAGGTATTTGAGAAAGGGAAAATAATCTAACTACCCTCTGTTTTTTTTCTTTATTTCGATTGAGAACTATTGATTGCATCTGAGTTCCCCAAGATACCCCATGTGCATTTTCAAAAAGTTTTACAAATGGAGTCACTTTGAAAAAACCATTGATAAGAACAAAAGCTTGCCACATGGTGGCTTGAAGTTCTTTGTCAGCAAGTTCAATATTTAATCCATAACTCTTAAGTTTTGATAATTTGATAAGGTGAGGGGTCTTGAATGAAGAAGGTGTTCAGTGTAATTTGAAAAATACTCGACAGTTTTTTCTATATCATCTTTTTTAGTGGATTCCCCACCGAACATATATTTCTCAAGCCAATCAGTTACAAGAATTTTAGAAAGTCTTTCCGAGTCTTCACAGAGTTCTAGTAATTCTATAGAGTATTTTTGTATAAGCATCATGGACACGTTGATTTGCATTCTGAAAATTGTGAATATTTTTTTCATTTCCAAGCCGAATAATTGTGAGAGTTTTTTCCATTTCGTGTTGTACAGATTGAAGTTGTAATTCAGATTGTTTTTTTAGTTCAGTTTTCTCACTTTGAAGTGATCTTTGGGTTTTTTCATCATGTTTTGCCAGTTGTTTTTGCATTAAAGCTTTAAATGCTTCTTTGAACACGAAATGCAAGATGACGCCAATAACGCTTGTCAGTCCAAAAAATTCAAATACCTGTTCTTTTATCATAACGAATCCACTGCCTCTTTAAGCTTATCATCTAACGCAGTTGCATACCTCGTTGTCATTTGAATTGTTGTATGTCCTAGCAGTTGCTGTACAGTTCGTAAATCTCTTGTGTTGTTCAACACGGTTGTCGCAAATTGATGTCTAAATGTGTAAGGCGTTATTTTAGCACCTTTAACACCTGCCAGTTCAACAGCTCTTATGAGTGCCCCTCTTAAATTAACTTGGTGTTTTGACTTATCGTGACGAGAAGGAAAGAGATAGTCTTTATCAGTACGACCAAGAGTAAGCTGCGTGACAATCTCCATAAGGTTTTGGTGTACTGGAACGCTGCGATAACGCTTTGTTTTGCTTTTTCGGACAAGAATTTGCTTGTGAGTAAAATCAATGTCACGCGCCTGCAAACGCAACACTTCTATTGGCCTAAGACCAGTGTAATAGAGAATTTTAAATTTGGCGATACTTTCAAAACGAAAACCATTCTCAGGAGTCATAACTGAAAAAATTTTCTCGATGATTTTAGGGTTAACATGTTTAGGAGGAAGGACAGGCAATGAAGGTCTTTTTAATTCAAGGGATATATTTCTTTTAAGATATTTTCTTTGAAGAGCATATTTATAGATTGCTCGTATAACTGCAATTCGCTTTAGTATCGTGTTTGCTTTATATCCCTTATTATTCCAAAGGGCTTCAAGATCTTCTACGACTATGCTTTCAAGTTTTCGTTCTCCTAAAGTCTTTATCATAAAATTCAACAAATCCTTTTCGTTGTGCATGGTATCTGCACCTTTATAATTTTTTGCCCATTGAAGATATTCTTCGGAGCATTCGGCGAAGGTGATCCTGCTATTAGATTGGATGTCAAGCTTGAGGTAGGTTTGATCGGATTCGTAACGAGCCTTAACAGCCTTTGCTTCAGCTTTGCTAATTCGCCCTAATTTAATCCACTTCTGTTTTCCGTCGATGCGATCAACGAGATACCAGGTATGTCCATATCGTTTTGTAAGAGAAGCCATGTGCCGCGGGAGAGACTCGAACTCTCAAGGATTGCTCCACTTGATCCTAAGTCAAGCGCGTATACCAATTCCGCCACCGCGGCGATTCCAATTTTTGGAATAATTTGTTAGCTATCTGTTAGATTTCACCTTTGGCTTATCTTAAAAAACAATACATTACAAGTGTTTAATGATTGATATTTGTTAAAATCTGTACATCCTAAGTCTGGCGCGTCTGCCAATTCCGCCACCGCAGCACTCAAAAATCAAGGAAACTTCGAAGAAAGTGCATTCCATTTATTCGAAGCGGCGGCCTATCTATCGGGTTTTCATTTTGCTGACAAGCGAAATATGTAAGTTCTTGCAAAAGGATAACCCAGGTTTTTATCTCCTCTTCCTTGAAGGAGTGGATTAAGGTGAAGGCGAGTTTTTTGATTCCGATTTTCACCTTTTTTCCGTTTCGCGAAGAGAAAAGATGGTAAAAACGTCCTATAACGCAAAGAAACTGCCGAAAATGACCAAAAATGATAGAACGTGCTAAAAAGTATCTGCTTTTTCCCCTTTTCTTGATATCATTTACAACTCCCGCTAAGGGTGTGCCCGCAAGTGCCGGCCTTGTGCATTTTTTGGCTGGATCTTCAGGGAAGAAGATGGAATAAGCGCGCGCAATTACATTTTACGTCAACAGCATGAGAGGGAAATTATGAAAGCACATGTAGAAACTATCAGCAGTGTAAAACAGGCCATCAACGTTGAGGTTCCTGAAAAACTCATTCAATCCAGCCGCAAGAAAACCTTGCAACGGTTGGCCAAAGAAGTTCGTATTCCCGGCTTCCGAAAAGGCAAGGTTCCCACCGCCATGCTTGAAAAGAAACTTGGCGCCGAAATGGACCAAGAGCTGGTGAAGCAAATTGTGCAGGATACCTATCCAGAGGCAGTAAAAGAAGCAAAGGTGCAGCCCCTTTCCGAGCCACGCATCGAGCCAGGCATGTACGAAAAAGGGAAGCCGTTTTCATACCGTGCGCTTTTCGATGTTTTTCCAGAGATAAAGGTTGAAGATTACAAAGGCATCAAGCTTGAGGCTGAAGAATGTAAGGCAAGCGAAGAGGACCTTGAAAATGAACTTACGGTTTTGCAAAGACAAATGACACAGTTGGAGCCGCTTGAAGAGGGTGAGCTCTCGGGTGAAACCATGGCGCTTATTGACTTTAAGGGCACCGCCGATGGCGAAAGCTTCAAAGGTTCCGAAGCCAAAGACTTTGTGGTTGAATGTGGCACCGGCCAGTTGTTGGCAGTGTTTGAAGATCAAATTAAAGGAATGAAAGTGGGCGAGACGCGCACCATTCACTTCGATTATCCCGAAGATTATTTCAATTTTGATGTTGCCGGAAAAAAAGGTGAGTTTGAAGTAAAGCTGAAAGAACTCAGGAAAAAAATAGTGCCGGAACTTAATGACGACTTGGCAAAATCTTTAGGCGATTACAAAAACTTTGCAGCATTTAAAGCTGATCTTGAAAAGCGAATTGCAGAGGCAAAAAGTGAAATGGATCGTCGCCAACTCCACAGAAAAATCATCGAACATTTGTGCGAAAAAAATAAAATCGAAGTTCCAGAAGTAATGTTACACACCGAACTCAGCTCTATGCTTGAACAGCATAAGCGAGAGCTTGAGTCAAAAGGGCAAAGCTTTGATACAGCTCACTTTGACGTGCAACAGTTTATTACCGGAAATCATGATGAAGCCATGCTTCGCACCAGAGCTTTCTTGTTGGTGAACGCGATTGGCAAGCAGGAAGACATCAAAGTGGAAGCAGCCGAAATTGAAGCGCGCATTGAACTCATGGCAAAGCAAGCTGGCAAGCCACTTCAAGAGGTGAAGGCTTTTCTACAACAACAAGGTTCATTGGGACGTGTAGAATCTGAACTTTTCTTGGAGAAAGCGCTTGATTTTGTGCTAAATGAAGCTAAAATAAAACGAGTAGCTCAAAAAAACGAAAAAAATACAAAAAAACCAAGCAAAGTTAAAAAAACGAAGTAGCTTTCATAAAGGCAAAAACCGTGAAAAATGAACTAATCCCAATGGTTGTTGAGCAGTCTGCTCGTGGTGAAAGAGCCTTTGATATCTACTCTCGCCTCTTGAAAGATCGTATTGTTTTCATTGGGGAAGCCATCACCGATTCTTTGGCCAATGTGGTAATAGCCCAGTTGCTTTTTTTGGAGTCTGAAGATCCAGAGAAGGATATCTTTTTGTATATCAATTCCCCAGGAGGTGTGGTTACTTCAGGGATGGCCATTTACGATACCATGCAATACATCAAACCGCAGGTTTCAACTTTGTGCATGGGGCAGGCTGCAAGTATGGCCGCTGTCCTCCTTTCCGGCGGAGCCAAAGGAAAGCGTCATGCGCTTCCGTATGCCAGAATTATGATTCACCAGCCTCTTGGCGGGTTTCGTGGTCAGGCGAGTGATATCGATATCCACGCGCGAGAAATTCTTCGCATGCGTGAAGAGCTCAACGGTATTTTAGCGAGTCACAGCAATCAGGATATTTCGCGCATAGCCCAAGATACTGAGCGTGATAATTTCATGTCCGCGCAGCAAGCAAGAGATTATGGGCTTATTGATGAAGTGGTTACATACAGAAAAATGAAAAAATAACGATTTCTACGAGGCGAGTTTTTTCGCCATACACGAGGAAGCCATGTCGCAACAACCTCCAATCGATGACAACTTAGACCTTTGCTGCTCCTTTTGTGGAAAAAGTCAGCGCGAAGTCAAAAAGCTGATCGCTGGTCCAAACGTTTACATTTGTGATGAGTGCATCGACTTGTGTAACGATATCGTTGCCGAAGAAAATACACGTGGTCTTCAGTCTGGAGAGAAGCTCAGTGTTCCAAAGCCAGCTGAAATTCACAAAGTGCTTGATGAATATGTGATCGGTCAAGAGATGGCGAAAAAAGTGTTGTCGGTTGCGGTTCACAATCACTACAAACGGATCGAACAAAAAAATCACGGCTATGCCGATGATGTTGAAATTCAAAAATCAAACGTTTTGCTTATTGGCCCAACAGGAACGGGAAAAACTCTTTTGGCGCAAACTTTAGCGCGTCTTCTTAAGGTTCCCTTCGCTATTGCAGATGCCACAAGCCTCACCGAAGCAGGTTACGTTGGAGAAGATGTTGAAAATGTGGTGCTTTCTTTGCTTCAAGCTGCAGATTACGACAAAACGCAAGCCGAGCGCGGTATCATCTATATAGATGAGGTAGATAAAGTTGCGCGTAAGTCTGAAAATCCTTCCATCACTCGCGATGTTTCTGGAGAAGGTGTTCAGCAAGCGCTGCTCAAAATTATTGAAGGAACCATTGCAAGTGTTCCACCCAAAGGCGGAAGAAAACATCCACAACAAGAATTTATTCCTATCGATACTTCAAATATTCTTTTCATTCTTGGCGGAACGTTTGTGGGCTTGGAAGAAATAATCGAACGACGATCTGGGGAAAAACGCTTGGGCTTTGGTTCAGATGTGAAGTCGAAGAAAAAAGGAACAGAGAACACTATTCGCGAAGTACAAATTGAAGATCTTCAAAAATTTGGACTCATTCCAGAATTCATGGGACGAATTCCGGTTATTGCTACCCTCGACAACCTCGATGAAAAAGCGCTCGTCGAAATTTTATCTGAGCCAAAAAATGCATTGGTAAAGCAATATATTCGCTTGCTCGAAATGGAAAAAATTAAACTCAGCTTTACCGAGGGCGCACTAAAAGCCATTGCAAAAGAAGCCATTCGCAGAAAGTCTGGTGCTCGAGGTTTGCGCGCCATCATCGAGCAAGTAATGTTAGATGTGATGTACGATGCACCTTCTCAAAATGACATCAGAGAAATTGTCATCAACGAAGATGTTATTAAGAAAAAGTCGAAGCCTTTGCTTGTCTTCGAAAAGCAAGCTGAGACTGCCTGACCAAGACGTGTTCTACGTTTTTCTTAACGATCTTTCAATCACGGTGTTTTTTCCATCTTCTTTCCGAAGAGGGAATTTGAATAAAGGGGAGACTTTATGCCTGATCAAGAAAATGAAAATAAACCAAGTGTTCCAAGTAACACACCAGTTTCTGGTTCATCAGTAGTTCCGCTTTTGCCACTTCGTGATATCGTTGTGTTTCCGCACATGGTGGTTCCTCTTTTTGTAGGCCGAGAAAAGTCGATAGCTGCGCTTGAAGAAGCGATGAACAAAGAGCGAGATGTTTTGCTTGTTGCTCAAGTGAACGCAAAAACCAATGATCCAAAACAAGAAGATATTTACAAAGTAGGTACGCTTTCATCTATTATTCAATTGCTTCGACTTCCCGATGGCACTGTCAAAGTGTTGGTAGAAGGGAAGAAGCGAGCACGTGTTGTGCAGTATTTAGAAAATCCAAATTTCTTTTTGGTGGCAGCTGAAGCTGTTCAAGATGCCGATATCAACACAGTTGAAATTGAAGCGTTGATGCGCGGTGTGAAATCAACTTTCGAACAATACGTAAAACTCAACAAACGCATTCCGCCAGAAATGCTGGCAAGTGTTTCTACTATTGATGAAGCTTCGCGTCTCGCAGATACAATAGTGGCGCATCTTTCCTTAAAGCTTCCTGATAAACAAAAAATTTTAGAAATTGTTGAACCATCAGGAAGACTCGAACGTTTGATGAGCTTGATGCAATCTGAAATTGAAATTTTGCAAGTTGAACGTCGCATTCGCTCGCGTGTGAAAAAGCAAATGGAAAAAACACAGCGTGAATATTACTTGAACGAGCAAATGCAAGCGATTCAAAAAGAGCTTGGAGAGCGAGACGAGTTCAAAGCTGAAATTCTCGAAATTGAAGAGAAAATGAAAAAGAAAAAACTCAGTAAAGAAGCTCGAGAAAAACTAGAAAAAGAAATTAAAAAATTAAAAATGATGAGCCCAATGTCCGCAGAAGCAACAGTGGTGCGTAATTACATCGATTGGGTTATCGGACTTCCTTGGGGAGAATGCACAAAAGATAAAAACGATTTAAAAGAATCTGAAGATATTTTAAACGATGATCACTTTGGTCTCGAGCAACCTAAAGAACGCATTCTTGAATACTTGGCTGTGAAGTCGTTGGTGGACAAAATGCGCGGACCAATTCTTTGTTTGGTGGGGCCTCCGGGAGTAGGAAAAACATCTCTCGCTCGTTCCATTGCAAGAGCTCTTGGAAGAAAATTTGTTCGCATTAGTCTTGGCGGCGTTCGTGATGAAGCTGAAATTAGAGGACATCGTCGCACTTACATTGGAGCTATGCCAGGAAAGCTTATTCAATCAATTAAAAAATCGAATTCTTCAAACCCAGTTTTCTTGCTGGATGAGATTGATAAAATGAGCATGGATTTCCGTGGCGATCCAAGTTCCGCTTTGCTTGAGGTGCTTGATCCAGAACAAAATGAAAACTTCAACGATCACTACCTCGATTTAGATTACGATTTGTCAGACGTGATGTTCATCACAACAGCAAATACATTGCCGAATATTCCTGGTCCACTTCGCGATCGCATGGAAGTGATTCGTATTCCGGGTTACACCGAACTTGAAAAAGTAAAAATCGGAGAAAAATATCTGGTGACCAAACAATGTGAAGCAAACGGTCTCGATATAAAAAATATCGAATTTACCGAAGATGCTCTCAAGTTTGTGATCCGCCACTACACAAGAGAAGCCGGCGTTCGTAACCTTGAAAGAGAAGTTGCTTCGGTGTGCAGAAAAGTTGCAAAAGAAGTTGCTTCCGCTGGAGAGAAAAAGAAAAAAGTTCGCATTACTCCAAAGCGTATCGAGCTCTTACTTGGCGTTCCACGATTTTCATTTGGAGTTGCCGAAGAAAAAAATCAAATCGGTGTGTGTACCGGCCTTGCGTGGACCGAAGTTGGTGGCGAATTGCTGACCACTGAAGTTTCAATTATGCCAGGAAAAGGAAAACTGATTGTTACCGGAAAACTTGGCGATGTGATGAAAGAGTCTGCTCAAGCAGCTATTAGTTACATTCGTACCAGAGCTAATGAACTTAATCTCAGCACCGATTTTTACGAAAAAATTGATATCCACATCCATTTACCTGAAGGTGCTATTCCAAAAGATGGTCCTTCTGCTGGTATCACGATGGCCACAACCGTTACCTCGGCATTGCTTCAAATTCCAGTTCGAAAAGATATAGCCATGACAGGTGAAATTACACTTCGTGGCAGAGTATTGCCAATTGGCGGTTTGACAGAGAAGCTGCTTGCGGCGCATCGTGGAAATATCAAAGAAGTGCTCATTCCAAAAGAGAATGAAAAAGACTTGAAGGACATTCCGAAGAAAATTTTGAAAGATTTAAAAATTATTCCGGTTGAGCATATGGATCAGGTTTTAGAAAGAGCTCTTATTCTTTCAAAAGGCCAAAAACTCTTTCACAAAAAAAACAAGAAAGATGCTTGGAATCACTTGCTCTATCAAACCGACCACAAAACCGGTGATATCGTAAATCCGCACTAAAGATTTTTCTCCACTCTTAAAGCCGCTAGTAAAATGCTAGTGGCTTTTTTTTGTATTTCGGATGCTATCCTTGACATTTAAAGAAGGCTTCATCATAGACCAGGCTTCATTCACATTTTGATCCAAAAAAGAGGTTCTTTTCTATGGAGAGAGTAAAAAAGCTATTTGCGATGAGTGCAGGATCTTCTTCGAGAGCATTCGCTTTTCTGAAGCAGATTTTTACTTCAGGTACGGCAACTCAAAAATTTGTAGCTCTCTCTTTGCTTGTGGGCGTCATTACTGGTTTTGCTTCCTATCTCTTCAACGAACTCTTAAGTTTTCTTTCGGAATACCTTCTTCATTTTGATTCACACGGTGTTCCCAAAAGATCGTATGCTCTTTTTTTCATTCCTGCTTTGGGAGGTTTGATTATTGGCCCCATGGTGACGAAGTGGGCAAAGGAAGCAAAAGGGCATGGTGTGCCCGAAGTGATGTTTGCAGTGGCGAGACGGGAAGGCAAGATTCGCCCTCGCGTTGCGGTGGTGAAGGCAATTGCAAGTTGTATCTGCATCGGGAGCGGAGGCTCAGCCGGAAGAGAAGGCCCTATCGTGCAAATTGGCTCTGCATTTGGATCTGCGGTTGGTCAGCTTTTTAATATGTCGGGGCGTGTAACCAAAATGTTGGTTGCATGTGGCGCTGCTGCAGGTATTGCAGCAACCTTTGGCACTCCTATTGCGGGGGTGCTTTTTTCGCTTGAAGTGATTCTGCAAAAATTTTCGGCCAATTCATTTTCGATGGTGGTGATTTCTGCGGTGACAGCGTCAGCCGTTGCCAGGCTAACACTTGGTGAAAGTTTCTTTTTCACTATTCCAAAATACGATCTCAACTCGGTATGGGAGCTTGGGCTATATGCTCTTCTTGGTGTTATTGGTGCGGTGTGGGCAAAAATTTTCACCACTGTTCTTTATGCATTCGAAGATTTCTTTGACGAAAAAGTAAATGTTCCTGATTGGACGAAACCTGCTATTGGTGGGCTTTTGCTGGGAGTGCTTGGTTTTTTAATCCCAGAAGTTTTGAGTACTGGCCATCACATTACAGAAGTGGCGCTTTGGGGAAAGCTTTCCTTCGGAGCGTTGCTTTTGTTTACCGTGGCCAAACTTTTTGCCACTTCATTTACTCTTGGTTCTGGCGGATCGGGTGGAATTTTTTC
>Ga0100379_10006314_pt1 | contig 10034 bp, 10 predicted proteins | sample CryGeymeta201503_FD_80418 | JGI IMG/M metagenome (GOLD analysis project Ga0100379, IMG submission 80418) | Groundwater microbial communities from Crystal Geyser aquifers in Utah, USA - Crystal Geyser metaG 2015-03 | ecosystem: Environmental > Aquatic > Deep subsurface > Groundwater | place... | reverse complement strand
TAAATAGTATATTTTTTTCTATTCCTTATCATAAATGATTATACTGATTTTTAATAAATAAATAAATGGGGATTGGGGATTGGGGATTGGGGATTGGGCCCAATCCCCAATCCCCAATCCCCAATCCCCAAAACTATAAGTATTATTTATATTACTTTAATCTCAACAAATAAATATTATATCTAAATTAATTATTTATTTATTTATTAAAAATCAGTATAATCATTTATGATAAGGAATAGAAAAAAATATACTATTTCTCAATAAGTACTATAAGTACTATATAACAGAAAATAAATTAATAAATTAAAATCAAATTCAAATGAATAAAAGAAACATTGCATTATTAGGAGGTTCTTTTGATCCAATTACCATTGCTCATTTACAAATTGCTACAGAAATATACAACCAATTCGAAGATATCGACGAAGTCTGGCTTGTTCCCTGTGGAGACGCAAGAGAAGATAAAAAACTCACAAAAGGAGTACATAGAGTCGAAATGATTAACTTAATGCTTAAAGACTCATTATTCAAAGATGTACCTATTAAAGTAGAAGACATTGAAATAAAATCAAATAAATACATTCCTACTTATGACTTATTGAAGTTATTATCAGAAAAACACGAAGACTGCACTTTCCACTTTTGTATCGGATCTGACTTATTAAAAGGAATTAGATCTTGGAAACCATTCGGAGAAAGACTTGTCGAAGAATATGACTTTATTGTTATGAATAGACCTGGTTATATAGTATGCGAAGAACTTTTACCAACTAAATCAAGATTCATCAATACAAACTTCGAAGGTTCTTCAACTATTATAAGACAAAGAATTAAAGAAAATAAAGGAAAAAATGGTAAAAAGAAATACTTTGGAATAAATGGTTTAACAACAGTTTCAGTTATAGACTATATAAATAAAAATGACTTATACAATGAAGAAATAAAGCCAACTGTCATTAAAACTGAAAATACTGAAGAAGACAAGAACATGATTGACACTGAGAACAATTCCAAACAAGAAATTATGTTAAGATCAATCATTAATGAAATGTTAAATAAAGAAAAAATGAAAACTATCGAAATGGTTTTTCAGTTCGTCATAGTGTAAATAAAAAATAAATAATAATATTTATTATAGTATATTAATAATATTAACTAATATTAAAACTTAATTGTCTCGTTAATAATTATTATATTAGTAATTAATAATATTAACTTATAGATTAACTTATAACTAATATAAATCAGAGTTGTAAGTTTATTATTATATTTATATTATATTTTATGATTGTAATAATAATAAAATTAAATAAAATAAATGAAATCAAAAAAAGACATCAATTATAATACTAAAAATAAAACAAGGGCGAGGTTGTTAAATTATTCCCATATAGAGGCAAATGAAAACAAAAAATTGTTGCAGACGTTTAAAATCAATTCAACACCGTTAGCAGAGATTATAAACAACTATGAAAAGGACTTGATTATTTATATTGACAGCACAGGTTCTTCAAATTTTCATCATATTGACAATGATGACAATAATGATAAAGGTTTGAAGAATAAGAAAGATAGTAATGATAATAAAAAGTTATTTATATATAATGAAAAAGAAGAATTAAAACGAAATGATGATAGAATTAAAAGGATATTAAGGTTTAAAAAAATAGTATTGTCAAATTCAAAACTTAATTTTAAAAAGTTTAATAATTACAACGTAGATGGCCACAAAAATCATGAATTAAATTTCTTTCAACCTGAGGGTGAAATAACTTTCAATAAAGTTAACACAGATGAAATGTTAAGTAAAAAATTACTAATATGTAAAAGTATTTTTAATATCTCAAAAATAACACTTGCTCTAATAACTAACAGAATACTATACGACGAAAAATACAACGACGATGATGATAGTTATAAACGTAATATTCTTAAGGCTTTTACAACAAAGGAAAAAACAAAAGTCCTTAAAAGCGAGCTACTAAGAATTACTTCTAACATTCCAGATTATAGTTTCTTAACTTCTTTCGCAGAGGAAAGAAAACATGCCTCCCTACTAGGTAATTCCGAAAAAGGACTTAATGACTTATTAAATTCAAATTTGATTGTCAATTGTGATTTTAACAACCATTCAAATATAACAATTAATAGTCAGTTTATTCCTTATTGCGCTTATTCGAATTTAATCTCAACAAGTAACGAATTGTCACTAAGTAAAATATTGTCATTGTATGATGTTTACGGAGATTTAAGTGTGTTATTAAAAACTAATCAAAACAATCAAAATAAGTCTTTAAACTTTAATGATGAAATAAAATCTAATAATACCAATAATATAATAAATATGTCTAATGATAATAAAAGTGTTTTTATAAATTCTCTGAATGTTCATAATTATAATCATAATCATAAAAATTCAATAAGTTCAGATATAAGTATTAAGTTTTCAGTAGATAGTAATATAACAAATTCAATACCAAAAACGTTTAAACCTCATGAGTCTAATGTATCGTTAGAAAAGTTGAATATGATATTGATGGATAGATCAAATGAAAAAGACTTCATAGAAAGATTTTCATCCCCAGTGAGGTCCCCTGTGAGATCACCGGTTAAATCGCAATCAAAATCGCCAGTTAAGTCACCAGTTAAATCGCCGGTTAAGTCACCGGTAAAAACTTCAATGTATAACACTCCTAAAGGGAAGATAGTTGATCCGATATCAATAATTACTGAGAACTCGTTAGAACTTAACTTTTCGAATAGTCAGCTTAGTGATGATGACTTCGATTAATGAATTGTATATAGATTTTGGATAGTAGTAAATATTTTATTGTTATATTAAATTACATTTATTATAATTCAATTTGTTTTTTTAATATTATTACTACTATTAATTTATTAACTTATTAAAGTTATTTATTGACTTGTATAATAAATACTAATATTTTACTTTTAATATCTTCAATGATACATCATCTTAAGTCATCAAAATAAGGCTATAGACATTAATAAATTAATTAATAGAAAAATAAAAACTTATACATGACTTAATAGTTCTCCTGGAAATAGTCTTTTATTTGGGTCCCACACTATCAACTTTTCAAGCATGTCTACTCCTTCAAAACATAAATTATTGCAAACAGACCTTAAACCACTTTTACTGCTTTTACTATTTAGACCTTTTATATCAAATTGAGGCCAATCACATTTAAAATTTGGTAGCTTTTTAAATTCAGGCCAGTCTTCATCAGACGGCCACCCTAGGATACTACCTATTTTAAATAACTGTCCTATTTCGGAATCTCCGCGAAATAAAGGTTCTTAAGAGAATTATATTGTTATTATATTTACATTATAGTAATATATTTTACCATTGTGAGAAAGTTCGTAAAATATACAACCTATTGCCCAAATATCAACTCCTCTACTATATTTATTAATTCCTAATAAGATTTCTGGAGATCTATACCACAATGACTCTATAATTAGTTATTTAATTAATTAATTTGGTTAAGCTAATTCATACGTATTTCTACTGATAAAGGTCTTAACGGAATTTCAAATTTTCTTGCTAAGCCAAAATCTGCTAACTTTATTAGTTTAGTTTGAAGGTTGTATAATAAATTTGAAGGTTTCAAATCTCTATGTAAAACTCTTTTAGAATGACAAGCGTCAATTACATTAAGTAGCTGATACATAATCTCCTAAGTATTTATTGTTTATATTGTGTTTATACTTATTTAATAAAATTAATATACTTTCACTACTAAATTAGGAAGGCGCGAATCTTTATATGGATTTTTAGCATAAAGTAATGAATGAACATCTAATTCAATATATTCTAAGACTAAAAATAGTCCATTTGTATTACTTATTATTTCTACTAATTCTACAACATTAATGTGATAGTTAAGCTTTTTTAAATAGGATATTTCTCTTAAAACAGTTGAAGGGATTCCGTCATATTCAACTCCTTTTCTTTTTATTTTGAATTCTTTAATAGCAACTATTTGCCCATTAATATTATTTTTTGCTTTCCATACTAGTCCATATGTTCCTTCACCTATTTTTTCGATAAATGTATATCCTTTTAACTTTTCTTGAGTTTTATCCATGATTTAATTTACTTTTAAAATATTTTAATTTATATATTCAAATATTCAAATATTTATTCAAATACATAATAAAAAATATAGTTTTAGATTGTTTAATAAACTATATATTTTATTTATTATTTTTTATAATTTCTAAATGAATGGCTCATTTATCGAAACATTTCTAGAAAAATCTACTAATATTCCTAGAGATATCGCAAGAAATTTCAAATTAGTAAAAGAACTTGACGACAAAGCTAACAGTAATATATATTTAATAACAAATATTCTTAAATTCTTACAAAATTAGAGAAAGAATTAAAATTAGAAGAATTACGTAGAAAATATTTAGCACAATTAAAAATAAATAAAAGCCGAAGTAAAAAAAATACTGATTTTAGCAAAAGACGACATAAAAAATGATCCTGATTTAGCAGAAATTGAAAGTGAATATCAAAACAAAGTGAATCTTATAAATCAAAAAATAAAAGTTACTTCAGAATGTTATGATTTAATATATACATTTATAAACAGAACAATAGATCCTATCATATTCGAATTCGAAAAATGTGTAAAGGATCTCCCACAACATGAGAAAGTAGATAAAAAACCTTTACATTTTATTAGTGAAACTAATAACAATATTAATGGAGGAAGTAATTAAAACACATAATAACTAATAATTAATAACTTAATAAAACTTAATTACTTATAATTAACAACTTAATAACTATAGAAAAAAGAGGAAATGATTATATTACTTCAGGAGAAGAGATCAAAGAAATATATCTAAAAAAGAAAAAAAGTATTGTTAATTAACTCCCAACCAACTAAATAACTAATAACTAACTGACTTATTATAATAGATAGACCAACAACTAAAAGTAAACAAAATATGGTTGAAAATGACTTAAGTTTAAATCAACAACAAAGTGATTTATTATTGGAGTCAGATGTTATTGATAAAAATGAGGAACTATATTGCTATTGTAACGGGGTGAGTTTTGGAGATATGGTTGGGTGTGAAAATCCAAAGGTATATAGTTGTTATTATTTATATAATTTATATAATTGATATAATTTATAAAATGAAATAGTGTAAAATTGCTTGGTTTCACTTTCTTTGTGTTGGTTTAACTGAAACTCCAGAAGGTAGTTGGTATTGCAAAGAGTGTTCGGCAATGCAGAATACAAAAGCTAAATCGAAAAAGAGTAAAAAGTAATAGAAAATAGAAGAGATAAACAGAAGGATGGCAAATGAAAATAAGTTATTTACTTATAATTAGGATTAATTGATTGTAAATAAATAAAGATAACTTATACTAATAACTAATCTAAATAACACTTAAACTGTATTAGCTTAGTTCATATTTATAGTATTAGTATGTAGTAGTATTCTTATTATAGTAATAATTATATTTTGCTTATTTTAATAAAAGTAAAAGAAGATGTGAGATTAATGTAACACAAAAAGTAAATCCTATTCACCCATGTTGACTCTAATCTTGTAATTTCAGTTATATTTATATGCGAAATCTATTATAGTAATTCAGCATTTGTTAAAAATTAAACCTTACTTTATTGTATATTATATTAGCTTTATTTTGGTTTCATAGTTATTTTATGGTTTAAATTAAAAATTATAATAAATATATAAAAACAATATAGAATAATAATAAAATATAATAATAAAATATAATTATAATGAATAATAAATTATTAAACTGCAATTATTATGCAAAAATGTAAATAATATTAATAAAAAAATTATTTAAATTTAAATAGTTAAAGATTTGTTGAAATAGCATAAGGATCTTGATTTGGATTCTTCTCTGCTTTTTGAATTTCTGAAATTAAAGCAACAGTTAAAAATGCTTTAACTAATAGAGATATAAATTTAATAAGGAAAACAAAACCTTTCAAAAAGTTTTCAACTCCTCCATCATAATCGGTTCCAAACTAAAGTAAAGTTAATTAAATTAAAACTATTATTAAAATTATTACTGCTGAAGCAAAAAATAGCCAAAATATATCATAAGCAAATAAACATAATGTAAGTCCATAAAACTGATTCAAATACCCAAGATAGTTCAAATTTAATGTAGTAGAAATAATTAAAAGCATATAACCTGGAACTAAAATATCAACAAAATTGGCTTGGGCAAAAGTAGATAAAAATGCTATTGCAATTAAACATAATAAAGTATATCGAATAAGTGGTAACCAGACTAGATTGTCTCTTTTTAATATATCCTTCATTTGTTTTTCAACAACACCAGTAAGAGAAGTTATTCTATTAGCCGTCAATGTTCTTTTAGTCATTTGATATAACCCTAAATCAAACACCTTCTCCCCGGACTCAGCCCCGGAAAGTCCTTTACTTCCTCCTCTGTAAAAATTAAATGGATCTAAAATTAATGATATTAGTAGTGTATTAGTATTATACCGTTAAGTGTGTCTAAAATATTATTGCTTTTTCTAATAGTTTCGTTGTATTTCTGTATTTTCTTTTCTGTTTTATTAATCATATCTTGACTGTACTTGAATAAGGACCAGACAAATTTTATTTTACAGTTAATTTTAGCAATGAGTTTCTTAGAGTTTCTTTCATTTACTTCTAATACTACTTCATATTCTTCCTGAGATTCAACTGCTCCTAATCTAAATTGAATTTCTCCAAGTACCTCGCCTTTACTTCTTAATTCAAATAGAATAAAGCTCTTTTTTGTAACATTGCTATATTAATTATATTAAGTTATTATATTAATTATAATTATTACAATTCAAACCCTCCTTCCCAGACATAGCCTGAGTTCTGTGGACCTGTTGCCTTACTATCGTTTTCATATTTCATATTGATAGATATGTTTGGTATTAATTCAGGATTCGCAAATTGTACAGATAACCTATTTATGTTAAAAGTAGCTTTCTTTTCATTAATTCCTTCTTGATTGAGAACCTCGTTTTTATTTTCTGCTGCAATTTTATTATAATTAGCTAAGTTAATGGTTTCTGATTGAAAGTTTGACTGTATTTCTTGAATATTAAGCTTTAATTCTTCTAATATTTGTATGTATGTATTAGTAAAGTCAAAACTATATATGTTATATAAATATATAAATATTACACTGAGATTTGATCATCAGAACTTTCTAAAACACTCAATATCTTTTTAGCAATACTTCTATCAAATTTCTTTCCACCCTAAGTAATATAAAATTATATTAAGTTTTTAATTGTTTTTGTTTTTGTTTTAGTTTTTATTAGTTATACTTATATCAAACAACAATTGTAGCTATTAGATATATTATAACTTACTTCTAAACATCCGTCTAAAAAGGCAAGAATTTGTTCGCTGTTCATTTTATCTTCTAAATTTTTATTGACTTTTGTTTGAAATTTTTTAAGGATTATTTCTTGATTTTGTTTAAGTTCTTCTTGATATATTTCACTATTCAAATTATGATTGTGAATATCAAGATTTTCATTTTGACTTGCAAACATCTTAGCTAGATCCATTTTAAGTTAATTATAAAATAATAATAAACTTATTAAATATTATAATAGTAAAATAATTAATTTAAAAATGTTTAAATGTCTACTATAATATTATATTTTAATGTTGACATTTAATTCTATAATTCTTCTAATTGTTGTACATTTTATATATTTTAGAACATTTAAAACAATTACTAATTCAACTAATGAGAATATATACCTTTATTTACTACTATATATTGATTTTTAATGGCAATAACAAATAAATTATCAGAAAATACAGATATTTATGTATATTTAAAGTTTTATAATTGTTTATAATACTATTATAAAATATATTAAGTAATTAATTAAAATGTTTCATGCTTAAGCACTTGAATAAATTTCTCTAAGTCTGAATATTTGCTCTTCATTTCAATTAATGATTCATATTTGCTCATTATAGGATGTGATAAGACTTCTTTTATACTCATTCTTTTATTAATATCCTTTTGCAATAAACCATTGATTAAATTTTTTAAACCTGGAGATATATCGACGGCTTTTTTACAGAATCTTAGTTTATTATTCAGAATTTGATTTAATATAGCAGAGCTGCTTGGACGTTCCTGTGGTTGATTTAACTCTTTTTTGAAATGCCTCATACCTAAATTAAATGGAAAATAACCATATACAAGTTTGTATAAAACTATTCCGAAGGACCATAAATCAACTCTTTCTAATAGGCTAGAAGCAATTATTTTATTTTGATATTGCTCAGGAGAAATATATTGAGGAGTTCCAGTTGAATATAATTTGACTTCTTTTAAATGAGAGTAATCCCTACTTATACTAAAATCAGTAATTTTAGCATTGAAGAAGCCATTGATAACTATATTTTCAAGCTTTATATCGAAATGACAGATTTTTAACCGGTGTAAGTGTTCTAGTCCTTTAATAATCATACCGCTGAAGTATATGGTCATACTTTCCGTTAAGTTAGTCATATTTAAGTATTTTTTATTAAAATGGCTGAGATCTCCGTATTTTTCAAATTCTGAAAATATTAGGAACTTATTATCAATTTGAAACAGACCATTAACTGTGGTGACATACCTGCATTTACTTATATAATGAATAAAAAATTCATTTTGTATGATTTTTTGAAAGTGATTAAATGATAAATTCTTCGTAAGAGATGAGCTGTTTTCAATGTTCTTCATGATAAATTGTTTTCCCGGAAATTTTTCACTTTCACAGATAAAACAAGTTGCAGAGCCGCCTTTTGAGTAATAATCCTTAACATATATTGATTCTTTTATTAACTCTGGTTTATTATTCAGTTCTATTATAATCTTAGAATTAATGTCTTCCGCATTAATATTTTCAATTTTATCAATTATTATTTCTTCTTTAATGGGAATTTTGATTGGTAATATTGACAAGTCTTCTATTTGATTGATTATTTTCGGTTTTAAAATATCATTTATCTTCTGTGCTTTCTTCGATTGATGGTTTTGACTAAAAATGTCAGAGTGTTCTATAGGTTTACTATTCATATTAATATATTATAATAAAGGTAATAAATAAGAAATCTAGTTAATTATTATTTTAAGGTGTCATAATTTATGGAATAAGTATATTTATATTTTATTTAAATATTAAATTTTTTTTAGTGAATTGTATATAAAAGCATTATAATTTATTTTATTATGAGTTTCTTTCAAATAGAAAGTAAATAAGGAGTATAAGAAGCTTTTAGAAACTAGTTTTAATTAGAATTATAACTTGTTTTATATCATTTAAAGTTAAGAAGTCGTAGTTTATGATCGTATTTCACTTTTACAATGATTCCTATAAAATGTGTAACATTTATAAATACTTACTAGATTACTTAATCTAAAATTATAATAATAATATTATTAAATATTTTTTATTTAACTTGTCTAATTTTATACAGAATATAACTTTATTATATAAAAATTAGTTAATTTAATAAATTATTAAGAATAAAATATATAGTAAGCAGTTTAAGATTATAATTATTCTTAGACTAAAGTAATAATAAAATAATACCTTCTCCAAATGTTTACGCATGATAATATGGATAAAACTTTACTTCTAATAAACTTGAGGAGATATCCAAATAAAGAAAAATTATATTAAGTAAATATATTGAAATATAATGAAAATAATTTTAGGTTTATTTAACAATGTTTAACTAGAAATAGTGATTAAGTAAGTAAGTATAGTAATAATATAACTATAAGATATAGCTTAATTTTTGATTAAATTCTATCATTGAGCAAGTAAACTAACTAGATAGAATTTTGGTTATAACCATTAAAATAATTTTATAAATATTTTACTTTAAAATAATATATTTAATATTATATAATTTACTTGAATTGTTTTATACTTAATTTAAATATGATTCTTTAATATTATAATAATATTATT
>Ga0100379_10006313_pt1 | contig 10035 bp, 9 predicted proteins | sample CryGeymeta201503_FD_80418 | JGI IMG/M metagenome (GOLD analysis project Ga0100379, IMG submission 80418) | Groundwater microbial communities from Crystal Geyser aquifers in Utah, USA - Crystal Geyser metaG 2015-03 | ecosystem: Environmental > Aquatic > Deep subsurface > Groundwater | place: USA... | reverse complement strand
CGGTAATAAGAAGATGAATTATGTATCCTTAAACCAATTATATAATAATAACGTTGTCAAAGTAGAAAAGTGGATAAGACCTTTAAATTTCCAATTTGGCAATTTAATTAGTGGAATTGTAACTCATTCTGGAGTTATTGTTACTCTATCAGGTGGTGAAAGGTATTTAATCCATAAAGGAAATGAATTTGGAAAAAAATCACAAACAGTTATTACTTATTTAGATTATATGATAGGTGATTGGAAGAAAGAATCTGAACTTGCTGTGAATAAATCAAAGAAGGTAATAGTAGGAGATTTGATTAAGTTAGGTGGAGCTAATTATAACGTATTTAAAGATAATTGTAATGATGCTTCTGAAAGAATAATGAACTATTGCAAATAATATATAGTTATTATTTGTTATGTTATTAAGTTATTTGATATTAATTAAGAAATATTAATATTTTACAAATAAACTTTTTAATTATTTATATTTATTCATTTTTAATATAATATTTAATTAATGTAATTTTACTAATTTATTAAATAAATGAAGTTAAACATATTTACATCTATTGCTATTTGTAGTTTTATTGTTCTTCTTTTTATATCTGAAGTCAAAAGTGATTTACCTGTACATTGCTTAAAAAAACAAGTAAAAATATTTATTAATTAAAGATTGTTGGAGAATGGAAATTTATGACAACAACAGTTACTAAACAAACACGTGAACAATTATATCAACATAAATGTGGACATACATTACCATCTCATGAGAAAAACGCTTTTAAATCTCTTAGTGATAAATCTAAACATAAAATTGAAGTTACTGTTACTTTAAAAAATAACGATCAAGCAATTATTACTACTCATAATAATGGCCAAACTCGTAAAAAAGTTGGAAAGTGGACAATGGTTTATGATGAAGGATTTGATATTACTATTGGAAACCAATCTTACTTTACCTTTAATATGTATTCTCCCAAAAAAACTCCAGCCGGCGGTAAAAAATGGGATAGTCAATGCTATGCTACTTTAAATGGTTGGTATCATATTGGAAACTCATGGGGATGTTTTTATGCAACCAAAAAAGTAGCAGATCCATTTAAAATAACTAATGGTGAAGTTGAAGACAAACAAAACGTTGTCGAAGGATTTAAAAGAAAACCAACAAAGGCTACAAAGATAAAAGTAAAGCATGTTAATAACCCAAATGGAGGAACTCCTACCGAAATTAAAGATTTAAATACTATTTCACAAGAAGTTACTAAATTAGAACACGAAAAAGATAATTTGACTGTTAATACAATGAATTTTATGGAAACAGAATCAAAACTGGGATCAAAACTTAGAAATAAAATGAGACTTAAATCAAGATTTACATCACAATCTACATCAACTACAAGTTTAAAATTAAGTTCAGCATTTAAAGAACATGATAAAGTTGTAAATAGAATTAACAAACTTGACTTAGGATGGAAAGCATATAATTATGATCAATTTAATGATTTGACTATAGGTCAATTAAATAAACTCTCAGGAAGACAAAATCAAAGAGTAAAATCAAAGAAAAGAAATCCTACCAAAACACAAACAACAAATAAAAGTGCAAGTGATCCCAACTTCAAAGATTTACCTAAAGAGTTCTTAGACTGGAAAGAATTTGTTGCACCAGCTAGAAGTCAGGTAATTCTAATTTATTATTAAATATAAATCAAATTTAATACTAATATTAACTTATAATAGGGAGGATGCGGATCCTGTTTTGCTATTGCAACTATTCAAATGTTAGAATCAAGATTAAAAATTAAACACGGTTATAAACAAAGAATTTCTTTAAATCATATTCTTAATTGTTCAATTACAAATCAAGGCTGTGATGGAGGATACTCTTATTTAGTTTCTAAATTCGGACATGATTTGGAGCTTCTTCCAGAAAGTTGTGAATCTACTACAAAATGTGAAAAAAAATGTAAAGACCCAGCAGATCAGAAAAAATCAATCAAAGTTAAAAATTACAAATTTGTTGGAGGAAGTTACGGAAAAAGTAATGAAGAAATGATGATGAGAGACATAAAAGAAAACGGACCAGCAGTTTGTAGTTTTACTCCAGGATACGCTTTTAGTATGTATAAAAATGGTATATATAACTCTATCTCTAAAAAATCTTGGAAAATGCTAGGATTATCAAAACCACAATGGGTTAAGGTTGAACATTCAGTATTATGCGTTGGCTGGGGTAATTAACAATATTACTTACTTATATTAACTTCTTATTTTAGGTTATGATGAAGTAAAGAAAATGAAATATTGGTTAGTATTAAATTCATGGGGCAAGAACTGGGGAGATAATGGTTACTTTAAAATGAGAAGAGGAGTTGATTTAGATGGAATTGAAAGTATTGGAGAAAGTTCAATCCCTTATATTGAAGAAACACATTAATTAGCCACTTTAAAAAAATCAGTTTAGTTGAATATAGATGTTAATAGACGTTAACTATTTAATCTTAAGTAATTAAAGAAATTATATATTTTATATAATATAATTTTAATTATATTTTTAAGTTTTTATATGTTTTGTATAAAATTAATTATTATAAGTATGTAAGATTGAAGTATATAAGTATGTAAAATATTATAAAGATATTAAATAAAATATAATGGTAAAACTATGGCAAAATATGAATAATGCTTGAATTTCTTATTGTTAAATTATTCCATTAAGTAAATAATCAAAATAAACTGTATTTAATTAATAACCACTTACTAAATTCAAATATAATTAACAATTTTATTAATTAAAATTCATTTTATAAACTCAATAACTAAATAACCTTGCAAAGAGATAACTAAAATATGAAAAAAACATGTTAAAATTAAAATTAAAATATCAATTCCCTTAATTCTTAGCCAGAACTTATTTTCTGCGCTACTTACAGCTATTAATGTCTTTTTTACCATGCTACATTATTTTAATTTTACTACCAATGAAATTCTAATAGAGTCTTTTAATTCAATTAACTATATAATTTAATTCTTTCAAAAATTATATAATCAAAGATATGGATAATTTAAAAAAAGAAAAAGAAAAAGATAATAGCTCTAGAAACAGTGAAGGTTCTAAAATAAATAACGTAAAATACATTACTTAACATTACTTTAGCCAGAAAATGACATTTTAGACAAAAATAAGTCACTTGAGACAATTGAAGAACCTTTAAAAAGTAAGCTCGAAAGAGAAAAAGAATTAAGAAAGTTAACTCAATATCTCCCTTATAAAAATTGCCCTAGTCAATATATTAAGAAAGATCTTGTAAAATGCCCTGAGTGTCAAGAAGAAGGATCTAAAACTAATCTTTTTAAATGTTTTAGCTGCAGTATAGAAAAATGCATCGAATGTGCTAACAAAGATGCTGAAGCGAGCCAAGTAAAGCTTAATTTTTCGACTTTTATTTGCAAAAAGTGTATGGAATCTAAAAACAAACTAAGGTAAAATAACTTTCAAGTTCTTTTTAAGTTGGAATTTGATTTCATTTTTAAATTACCCTTATTTTTTTAACTTACTAATCGTCGTTTTAAAATAATTTAATAAAACTTTGATAAACTTCTTATTTTAACTTATAGAGAGAATAAAAACTTCGAATTTAATGAAGATTATTTGGATGATTACTATAACAACATCAATCTCACAAGTAAAAAACGAAAACGAGACCCTCCACGTGATAATAATACTCCCAATAATAATATTTCAGTATCTGTAGATAACTCGTCTAAAAAAGTAATAGGAATAAATATTAATAAGGAATATAAAAGGTAACTTAAAAATAATAATTTATAGTGATATAGCATTAGCAGATGAGACTCCTACAAGTCAGAAAAAGTCATCATCTAATTTAAAATTCACTAAAAAAAATATGAATAAAGACCTTCTAGACATGGATTATATTTATGAGAATGTTTCTCCACCTTCAGAACTAAATGAAGCAACAAGTAAAATTAATTAATTAATATATAAATACATAATTAATTGAACTAAAAATAAATATAGGGGCTAGCAGAAATAAGCATCCGAAGGCATGCCACCATTGTGGAAAAACTCGTAAGTCAGCGAAAATTCTTTTTTGCTCTAAGGAAAACTGTGACCAGTGTTATTGTTACTCTTGTATCAAACGGTTTTATTTTCCTCATGATAGAGCTCATCTTATGAATGTGAGTCCTAATACTTATATTAATCTTCGCTCTTCCAAAGAACGGGAACGATGGGTCTGCTTCTTCTGTGATAAAAAATGTAAATGCAAAGCATGTCTAAAACTAAAAGCAATAGAACGTAAGAAGAAAAAGAATATGTTAGAGGAAAAGAAACCTGAAGTAAAGGTAGGAACTAAATACGAACTTGGAGAGTTTACTATAATAGAGGATAAACAAGATTCAGATGAAAATGAGAATAATGAAAAAGACATTGAAGGTATAGAAGAGGATGAAAATGAAAACGATGAATCGGTCTCCAATTTAATGGGAAAGCCAAGCTCAATTATTAAAATAGAAAATGACGAAAATAGGAACTTAAATGGAATAATAAATATTGTTGAAATTGCAGGAAAGAAAAATAAGCAAATAAGAAAACAATGTTTATGTTGCAAGATAATAAACTTCAATCAAGGACAAATCTTCATCTTTATCAGTTTTGAAAACTTTTTAACTTACTTAAAGCACTATGTTGAAAATAACAAAAACTTAATAGAACAAAATCGAGAAAATCCTATTAACCTAACAAAAAATAAGGAAAAATTAGAAGAATTTATAGAAATATTTAATAAAAATAAAAATGCGGATAATAATATATTCAAAAAGCCAAAATATTTCTGCAAGCAATGTATTGATAAAAACTTCTCAGCTAAGTCTGGCTTCGATATACTTATTAAAAACTTGAATGTTAAGAGTATTAATGCTTTATTAGAGTCCCAAAAAGTAAAAGCAATTGGAAAGAATAATACAAATAATGACAATAGTAATAATAAAAATAATGCAAAAGTTAATCAAGTTAATAATAATAAAATTACAATTGGAAATGGGATTATAGGAGGTAACGTAAACATGAACACTGTGAATAACATGAATACTATGAACAACATGAATACCATGAACAACTTTAATAACCAAAACAACGCAAACAATATGAATAATATGAGCAATATGAAAAATATGAACAACATGAACAATATGAACAATATGAACAATACAAACAATACAAACAATATGAACAATATGAACAATTTTAATAATAATCCTAACAATCCTAACAATATTAACTATCAAAATATCTTAAACTTTTTAAATCAAAATGGTCAAAATTTTAATAATCAGCTTCCAAATAGTAATAATATTAACATTGGGTTAATCCAAAACATTTTACAAAAACTTAAAGAAAATCAAAACTTAAATTTTAATAATAATCCACAAGAATTTAATAATTCAAATAACGTTATGTTTAATCAAAATTTAAATAACACAAATAACACAAATAGTAATACTGGCCAATCTCATGGACAAATTTTTCCAAATAACTTAAATACTCCACAAAATAATAGAACTAACAATAACATTTCTCAGAATAGTAATAAATCATCTTTTGGCAATAATCCAAATAAGAATTTACCAAATGGTGAAGTTGAGCCTAGTTATAATAAACTCAATAGTAATTCATCAATATATAGCTCAAAAAATAAAAATTATGAAGATAACTTAGTAGGTAATGCTGAAAATGCTTTAAATAATATTAATCATATTAACCAAATTAACAAAAATAATCAAAATAATCAAAATAAAGAAAGTGTATCTAATCATTCTCAAGGGCAAACACATGTTAATCTTAATCCTCATTCTTTAGATAAGTATTTTGTTGAGTTGAAAAATGAACTATACTTTATTCAGTACTCATCGATTATTCAAAAAATATTTATATCGTATATTTTTAAGAAGCTAGAGGAGCCTTTAAATGATCTTTCTAATAATCAGTCGGTGAATGAAAGTATTATAACTAACATTCTCGAAAGTATTAAATCAACAGATTTACCATCTATAAAAGAGGACACAAAACTTATCCTTTCTGAAATACAAGGTTTAAAAAATAATTTTGAAAAGAATAATGATGTATTAGAATTAGTTAAAAGAATATTTGATGAGTTAAAATCATGTGGTCAAAAGTTATTCATAAAACCTGGACAAGGTGAAGGAGTTGTTTCAGTAATTAAGAAGTACGTTGGATTACTACAAGGTATATCAGGTGTAAATAAACCAGAAATTTCACACAAAAACAATAATCCAATACAATTTGGAAATAATGTTGCTAATAATGCTAATAATCAAAACACTCTCAATGCCTTTTTCCAAGGGTTAATTAATACAAGTCAAAATAATAAAAACTTCGATGAAGAAAATACAGGTGATATGAATAATAAAAATGAAATCAAAATCGATAAAATTCCTATAAATGATAATAATCAATATCAACATTTATTAAACGATGTACCCAATATGCAGCCATTAATAAGTGGATTTAATAATAACAGCAATAGTAACTATAACAGTAATAACAACAATGGTTTAAACAATTCAAACACTCCTGTAAATAATCAAAATTTATTTGGTAAGCTTAACAATTATAGTAATAATTACTTTAACCAAAACCCTTTTATGTCTAATCAGACTACCAATCCAAACAATACTAACACTACTAATAATACTAACAATACTAACAATAAGAATAATACTTCTGGAAATATGAATCATATGAATATAGGAAGTAACTTTAATCTCAATAATTATCCTTATTTTAACAATAACAACAATCCCAGTATGAATCCCAATCAGAATAATCAGAATCAAAGTATTAACAGTAATCAAAATATTCCTCAACAAGTTAACCCTAATGAAACATTTGGAAGTAATTTAGGTAATATACCTCCTGTTCCAAACTCTAATTATAATTATCAACAACCTTTTAACTTTAACAATATGAATAATCAAGGTCAGCAAGGACAAAGTCAGAATCAAGGTAATTTATTAATAAAATATAAACTAAAATATTAATTATTTAGATAATATCAGCAATCAGATGAATCCAAATAGTAATATGTTCTATAATCCTTACAATAATACAAATAATAATCCATATATAAATTCTAATTCTAATTCAAATAATCCCTATGAGAATATGCAAAATCTTCAAAATATGCAAAATAATCAGAACATGCAGAACATGCAGAACATGCAGAAAATTAATCTACAAAATATGAACTTCATGAATCAAAGTTATCAAAATTTGTTAAATAGAGAACATGGCATAGGAAATATTCAAAATCAACACAACTTCTTCAATAGTAACCTTAACAACTATAATAGTGATTTTAATAATAATCAATTCAATAATTTCCCAAATAATGGAAACTTCCAAGCAAATCTCCCTAATTTTAATACTAATAACTACACAAATGAAATGGCCGCTAATAACTTAAATAATAACAACTTAACCAAGAATAATATTAATATTAATACAACTTACAAAGAAAAAAGTAACAGTTTTGATGAAATTAATAAACGTATTTTATTATTTAATTTATTAGAATCTAACTTGAGCAGTGATAATATTCAAATAATATCTGACGATAAACATTGCAATAACCCTAATAATCAAGCTTCTGATCCTTCTCCAATCTTCAATGAGTTTAACAAATTAGACAATAAAGCGAACTCTTTATCAAATATATCAGTTGTATCTTCTGTTGGAAATCAAGATGATGTAAATAATGTTAATTTATTAACTTCTTATATTATAGGTTGAGAAAGCAACATAATGATTAAGGATAATTCAAGTTAAATAGTTATTTTGTTTGAATTAAGTTTTATATTTATTATTTTTAGTAATTTTTTATTATTATATTTTTAATAAATTATTGTATTAAATTAATATTTTTTAAGTTTAAGCTTAATAAAGTTTATTTAAATAATAAATTTAGTAATTATAGTTCATTTACTTAAGTTATTTACTTATGGTATTTACTAGTGTTATTTACTTATATACAAAAATAGCTTCTTTATAAATAAAGATCATTAAATAACATTGAACTTTACAACTCCATATCCCACTCATCTTCACTTGGTTTTTTAAATATAAAAAATTGCTGCTTAGCATCACTTACGACACAACTTAATTTAAACTAAGCATTAAGTAAAAATCATTATAAATAAGTAAAATTAAGTAATATAGAAACTTACTCCTTCTCCCATTAAATTTATCTTCATTGTTATATCATTAATAAAATATTCATCGGGTGTTGTTGGGGTCTTATCAAGCATAGTGACTAAATAGTCATATGATATTTTAACAGGATTCTTAAACATTTCCAAAGTATCAATTGAATCTAATCTTAATCCTCCTTTTGGTTCTAAATTGTTAAAGGATAAGATTAAGTATTAATTTCTTTTATTATTATTGTTTCTTACTTGCATTATTGCTTTTTCTTTCATTCTTTGCTACAGGACTACTGTTACTAGATCCTTTTACTTTTGAAGCTTCGAATATATAGTAGTAAACCTTTTCTATAATTATTAAGTTATAGTTGGTAATAAATTATTATCTTTTTTAATTGACTTACTTACTATAATCCCACTGACATTACTATATTTTCTTCTGAATGCTTCGTCATCTAAGCTTTTATCATTCTTTTCAATCTCTATATAATCTATCATTATTCCTTTAAGTATTTTATCTTTTTCAATTTTTAGTATATTATCGATTCTTAATTCAGATAAGTCTCCTCCTTCAGGGTCAGCAAAAACTGAATAAGAAATAGAATCAGAACAATTTATTTTTGACTATTTTTATGTTATTTTAATTATTTTTAAGTTAATGTCTATTACTTATATTTTTTTAATACCTTTTTAAATACTAATTTGAAGTTTCTCTTATGCTTTTCACAATCGTTTATGATTCCTAAGAACACAAAATTCTTTTCTAGTCTTGAACTGCAATTATTAATATAAATTTGATTAAACATTATAAGTTATGTAAGTAATATGTAAGAAATGTATATTAGTTTAATAATTAGTTAATAATGATTACTTTAAATCTGACAACAGCTGAATTTTTATTTTATCTGTATTATTAGAACATATATTGAAGGTATTAACTTTATAATCATTTACGTAATTATCTTCTTGCTTCTTTTTATTGTATGGAAAACTCTTAAATGATTATGAATAAATGAATAAAAGAATAAATATTATAAGTTGAATAATAAACAGAGTAATTAATAAGATTTTATGACAACATTTATATACATTTTCCGAAGAATTCATTGTATTATCAATATCTATTGTTCTTCTTACATTATTATGAAAATTAATTGATTTCTAATAATAAGTAATTTAGTAATTTAAGCTAATACTCTAGTTTGATTATTATCATTTAAATTGAATTTAACGCTTAGTTGCTCCTTAAATTGGTCATATCTTAAATAAATGAAAGTCGTCTCTTTTTTTGAAAGAAAATTACTAATGAATATATTGTTATAGAAGACTATTTTCTGATTGATTGTAAATTTAATATTTTATTTGTAAAGATGTAAATATGTAGTATATAATTATGCAATAAGTTACTTCTCCTAATTTTGGAATTTTCAATAAATCATTAGTACGAAAAAAGTTCTCGAGTAAATCGGTATGAATAAGACATACTCTATAATTATCTGAGTATTTGTCTTTATTATTAACATTGTAAATATTTCATTTGTAATAAATAAATACATACCATAAATCATTTGTTTTGAAGTCATAGTAAAATTTTCTATTTCCGCAAGATGATAAGGATTTGGATTTGGAGTAGTCTGGTCAAGGATTGATTCAGCTTCACAGCCTGGACATGGACAACTCATTTCATTTCCCATATTGAATAGTAATTTAATATAATTTCTATAACTTAATTAATATGGTATAAAAAAATATTATAGTGGTATTAATTATTTTTGTATAATTAGAGATTAAATATAAATGAAT
>Ga0100379_10006308_pt1 | contig 10037 bp, 10 predicted proteins | sample CryGeymeta201503_FD_80418 | JGI IMG/M metagenome (GOLD analysis project Ga0100379, IMG submission 80418) | Groundwater microbial communities from Crystal Geyser aquifers in Utah, USA - Crystal Geyser metaG 2015-03 | ecosystem: Environmental > Aquatic > Deep subsurface > Groundwater | place... | reverse complement strand
TAAAATTCATTCTATTCTTACTTCCTCTTCGGTAATTTTACCTTCTACAATCTTAAACGACCTTATGCTTGGCTTACCTCTATCCCTTATTGAAACGATTACATAAGAAGCTTCTGGATAATAAGCTAACTCCACATCATGCGCCGAGGGATAAGCCTCTGTTTCTAAATGAGAGTGATATATCCCTATCATCTCTAGGCCTAAATTTCTTATCTCCTTCATTGCCTTTAGCTGCTGTTTTGGCTCCATAAAAAATGTCTTCGCGCTATTATCTGTATTAATCATCTCATAGACTTTTTCTACCCTATGATTTTTGCCAGCTAGTATCCCACAAGCTTCATTGGGCGCCTCTCTTTTCGCGTGTTCCAGCAGCTTTTCTTTTTGGCTTTTATTTAAATAAAGCATTTACACCCCCTGCTAATATATAAGAAATCAAGGTTGCTATTATCGGCGTTACGATCCAAGTTATATATGTCTTCTTTGTAACAGGATTACTGAATGTCAGTTTATGTCCGTTCTTAAGCCCACTTATAGCAAAGAGTGACGCTACCTTAATCATTACAAAGGACTGGGGAACGCCTAACAAAGAAGCGGTTATCATTAATGTTCCGGTTACAATACATATAATGGTCGCTGTCAGAAGCCCTAACGGCACGATCTTTTCGCTTGCTGTTTTTAACGGCCCTCCGAAAGCAAGGCTTCCTAACCCAAAAATAGGGGCAATAACTGCCAGCCCTAACGTTTTACCTATTAATCCAGCTCCTGCTAACGGCCCTACGGCGTTAGCCACATTATTAGTTCCGACAGAAAACGCGTTGTAACAACTCGCCGCGATTACGAACACCTTCAATCTTTCTTTATGGTTTACCAGTTTTTCGTAAATACAAAAGTTTCCTTTATGCGGAGGATATATTAGTTTTCCCAATAAATAAGTGAGGACATACCCTAAAACAGGCAAAAGAATCCAGAAGGGGATTAAATATAGAAAGGTTTTAGAATATACCTGATTAAAATATAAACCCACCCCCGCTATCGAACCAACGGTCACTAAGCTCGTCGATTGCGGTACATGCAGCAAATTCGCTATAAACAAGCTCAAGCCAGCAGAAAAAACAATAACTATTACATTCTCTATGGTAAAAAGCTCGGGAGGTATTATTTTATTACCCAAAGTTTTAGCAACCGGCTGGCCTACCAATACCGCTCCCAGTAAAACGAACAATATAAAAAGAAACTGCGCTTTTTTCCTGCTCAAAATTCTGCCGCCATGCGCTGCCGCGAAAGAAGCTGCAAAATTACCCCCTCCCATATTAAGGGCAAACAGAACTACCAAAATTATCAGAATCCATAATTTAACCAATTGCTACTCCTTATATGCCGTCACCGTTGACGTTTGTTTTTAAAGGCCTCGTATGTATGCCGCATTCCCCGCCGCATTTACTGGTCCCGATCCACCGGCCCGCGCGCTCATTCTCATCTGTAGTAATATTCGTGCATGGCCAGCAACCTAAAGAACGGTATCCTTGCGCATAAAACGGGTTAACCTTAACACCATAAAGCGCGAGATACTGCCATACCTCTCTTTCTTTCCAGATAAGAATAGGGTTTAACTTTACAAGGTCCTTATCGCGTTCCTCTACCTCTTTAAAGTCAGTCCGCGTTCTCCCTTCCGTGCATCGAAGCCCTGTAACCCAGCAGGCAACTTTCATTTCCTCAATAGCCCTGCGCGTCGGCTGTACTTTCAATATATCACAGCATTGATCAGGATCCGTTTCGTAAAGTTTTTCCGGTATTGGCTCATCGTTCTTGTAAACCTTAAGCTCGGGATATTGCGCTACTGTCTCTTTCATAAATTGAATCGTCACTTTTGGCTTAAATCGTGTAGTAACAATAAAGCCGCGAATCTTTGGGCTTACTTTTTTTGCCAGATCCCAAACACAAACAGAGTCCTTACCCAAGCTGTTAGCCACTACAAGACCGTCGCCGTATTTCTCGTGAGCTTCTTTTATAAGCGCAAGGGCCCTTTCCACCTTTTCTTTAAAATTTAAGTTTTTTACAAGTTCTTTTACATCATCCCTATTCTGTAGCAAACTCATGTCTTCTCTCCTCCTTTTCGCCCCGTTAGAAAACTCTGTTTTCTAACGAGGTTTACATATCAATAATGCTTATATACTATATGCTAATCCTATTTGCATATTAAGGGCAAAAAAATATCTACTTATATTTGATAAATAAGCGCTTTCTCCTTCCCTCTTACTTTGTTTACAATATCCTCAAATGTCACCTTGTCTAAAACTTTTGCCATGACGCCTTCGACCTCTTCCCAAATAGCCGCAAATGCCGATTCGCTCTTTACGGCTGTTTTTGCCAGCGGTAAGAGCGGCCCTCCGGTATCGCGTATTACCTCACCCAGCGTTATCTCATTAGGATGCCTTGTCAAATTATACCCGCCCTGCTTCCCTCTCATACTCTCAACGAGATTCATTCTCTTTAGCTGAATTAAAATATGCACTAAATACTTCGTCGGTATCCCCTGATGATCAGATATGGTATGCAGTTGCACCGGCTCTTTACTTGGCCAGTGTAACGCAAGCTCCAAAAGCGCCTTACAGGCATAATCACATCTTGCTGAAATCCTCATTGTATCATATCCTTATTAACCTTATCAACATAGTAAAGTATACTCTACTTTCTTTACCTTGTCAAGTGCAAAAATAAATTTTTTTGTTTTAAGTTCCTCGTAACGACCTTGTGGTAGGAATATTGGCTTACTTAGTGTCGATCCACTTTTCTATCTTACGTTTTATGGCATCGCGGACTTTTCTTGTTTGTTCGAGCTTCTCTTCATGCGTTCCCTCAAATTTTGAAGGGTCTGCAAAACTCCAGTGAAGCCGGTCACCTTTATCCGGAAATACCGGACATGCACCCGACTGAGATTCATCGCAAACGGTAATGACATAATCATACTGCTTACCTTGCTTATAGAAATCAAAAACGCTTTTTGTTTTATTCGGAGAGATGTCTATACCTACTTCCTTCATCACCTCAACGACAATCGGATTCAACCTTCCAGGTTCAAGTCCTGCGCTCTCGACTTCAAATTTATCACAGGCTAATTGCTTTAAAAAGGCTTCTGCCATCTGGCTGCGAGCCGAATTGTGGACACATACAAAAAATACTTTCCTTTTATTCATCTTGTGCCTCTCTGATTAAAGCAGAATTCTTTGTAAAAAATTGAACATATATCCTATTAGAATGATAGCTGCCGTAGTAACGCCGAAAAAAATAGCTATCAGCTTCAATTTCATCGCCCGCCTCAGCATGATTGCTTCCGGTAAACTTAAGGCTGCGATAGCCATCATGAATGCAAGAGCCGTACCGAGAGGAATGCCTTTCTGGAATAAAACAACGGCAATCGGCACTATGGCCGCGCAGCTTCCGTACATGGGGACTCCTAAGAGAGTGGCTATGGGAACGGAAAAACCGCCGGTTTTGGCAATTATGCCTTCCATTACTTCCTGGGGCACGTAATTGTGGATAATCGCGCCAATACCGACACCCACCAACACCCATACCCAGATTTTTCGCACAATGGAAGTCGATTCTCTATATCCAAATCTTAAACGTCTTATAAATGTAGGATATTCCTCTACGTTATTATCGTTGTTGTTTCTTCTCTCGATAAGATCGGTTACGAGGAATCTCTCTAATCTCATGCGGCCCAAAATGACACCCGAAATTACTCCGATTAAAAGCCCGCTTACGACATACATGGCTGTAATTTTCCATCCGAAAAATCCCAGCATCAATACAACCAGATATTCGTTAATGAGAGGCGATGTAATCAAGAACGAAAATGTCACGCCCAGGGGTATCCCGGCTTCCAGGAAACCCAAAAATAGCGGGATTGACGAACACGAACAAAACGGCGTAATGGCTCCAAAAATAGCAGCGAAAAAGTTTCCTATTACTCCTTTCCCGCTCATCCAGCGTTTAATCTTATGTTGAGGCAAATATGTGCGGATGAAGCCAATTATGAGGATCAGGAAGAAAAGTAACGATATGATCTTCACTGAATCATAAATGAAAAAGTTTACTGCCCCACCCAAATGACTTTCCGGGTCTAAGCCTATAACCTTGTAAGTAAGCCAGCCGGCGAATCTCAACAGCATGAGGATCCTTTCTTTTTAGCACTACTATCGCAACAGGGCGTTTTCTTCGCTTTCTCTTCCATCTTTTTATCCAGCTTATCTATCAGTCGGGAGATAAAACTTTTTTTCTTTTTGTTCGCCTTTTTCTCCATACCAGCCTCCTTCACCCCTCGATTTTACTCGGGATAAAACATTGAGCTTGTCAAAGGGTTTTATTTAACAATTTGGTTATATAAATTAGCTAAAAAAATTTTACTTACAACAGAGTTTAGTACGGTTGACTTTATTGAGCTTCCTAAAATCTAATACGGTAATCTTATCCTCTTTAAGCCACTTACGTAAATATTCCATAATGATTTTCGCTTTTCTATCTTCGCACTTTATAAAGTAATTCGTCCAAAAACCGTCTTGTTCGTCCTGGATCAGTCCGACCTTCTTCATGCGTTTAAGGTGCCTCGATACGCTCGGTTGGGTTACGCCCAGGCAATAGGCCAACTCACATACGCACATCTTGCGTTTTGAAAGTAGGCCAAGTATACGCAGACGGTTTTTATCGGCTAAACTTTTGAATAAATGTTCTATCTCTTTCATATTTATATAACCAGATTGTTATTTAGTATAACAAACATCGCATGTAATGTCAATACAAAATCCACAGTAAATCCACAGTAAATCTTTGACTAAGACACTCCTTTTTGCACACCTTCTCCCAACAACTGCCTCATATCTTCTTCCGGAGCTGTTATGGGTTTTATACCGAAGGTATCCTGCAGTATCTTTAAGACATTTGGCGTCACAAAGGCCGGTCAATCTGTCAAGAGTTTTTTATCGGTTTATGATAAATTTTTAAGGAAAAGGTTTTAGTTCCCTTGTTTCCCGAGTTGTTTTTCCTTAATCCAGCAATATAGCACCGGAACTAAAATAAGGTTGGATAATGTCGCGGTAACCAGGCCCCCTACTGTCGGTGAAGCCATTGGTTTCATAATCTCAGAGCCGGTACCAGTTGAAAGCATAACCGGCATAAGGGCTATTATAGTCGTAGCTGTGGTCATCATTGCGGGCCTTACTCTTAACAATCCCCCTTCGATAACTAAACTTCGGATACCCTCAATCGTCTTTGGCGCTTTCTTTTTAAACAGATCTTCAAGCGTTGAAAGCAAAACAACCGCATTATCTGTAGCTACGCCAAAAAGAGCTATAAAACCGACCCATACGGCGGTTGAGAATCTGAACCTCAAAAGAAATAGAAGGATAATGCCGCCCATAAGTGATACTGGAAGGCCTGTAGATAAAATTAGCAATATGCTGAAATTCTTAAATGCCATATAGAGAAGGATGATGATTACGGCGAGACATATTATAAGTGACGGAATGAGCTTTTTACGCGATTCCATTTCAGATTCAAACTGTCCCGACCATGAAATAAAATATCCAGACGGTAGTTTAATATCACCTGATTTTATCTCACTGTCGACAGCTCTTTGAGCGTCCTTTACAAAATCAACCAGCCCTACTTTACTTTGATCGACGTTGATAAATACCCTGGCGTAAGTTAGAGTGTTTTCAGAATTGATAACGGCGGGTCCAGGCACCTGTTTTAACTCGGCGATTTGCGCCAAAGGGATATATTCACCTCCTGCAGCCGGTATAAAAACCCTGTTAAGCGCCTCAGGCGTATCTCTCAACTCTCTCATATATCGTATACGTACCGGGTATCGTTCTCTACCCTCTACGGTTGTAGTTAAATTCATCCCGCCAATCGCTGTCATAATGATATGCTGTATATCACCGACTTTAATACCATGGCGGGCCGCCTTTTCTCTGTCTATTTCAATTTCAAAATAGGGCCTGCTTGATGTACGTTCAGCGTATGGGCTTACAGCTCCATCTACCTTGCCTACTATTTTTTCTATCTGCGTGGCAATTTCCACAATTTTATTTAAATCCGGCCCGAAGACTTTAATGCCTACGGGTGTCTGAATACCCGTTGCCAGCATATCAATTCTATTACGTATGGGCTGGGTCATTATAGGGCTCACCCCGGGCATTTTTGTCTTTTCCTGGATTTCCTGAATGAGCTTTTCTCGTGTCATGCCCCGACGCCAGAACTTTTTATCCTTAAGATGGATTATTGTTTCAATCATCCCTACAGGAGCAGGATCAGTAGCGGTTTCAGCCCGGCCCAGTTTACCTACTACCCATTCCACCTCTGGAAATTCATTCTTTATGATAATATCCTGTTTCTTCATAACATCCATTACTTGAGTCAAGGAGGCGCCGGGGAGAAGCACAGGCATAAACAAAAGATCACCTTCATTAAGAGGAGGCATAAATTCCTGTTTCATTAAAGCGCCGCATAATAATCCTATAATTATTACTCCTATAGAAATAAGTACGACTATTCCTTTGTGCTTAATAGACCATCTTATAAGAGGATTGTATCCTTTGAATAACACTTGAGCTGTTCTATTCTCTTCGACCTGTTTCAATTTTCCTCTTAAAAAGTAATAACAAAGCGTAGGTAAAAGCGCCAGCGCGATAATAGCAGCGGCCGCCATAGTAAATGTCTTTGTAAAAGCAAGGGGCCTGAAAAGTTTCCCGGCTTGTCCCGTTAAAACAAATACAGGAATAAAGCCTATGATTGTGGTAAGAAGCACAAAAAGAACCGGCTTCCCAACTTCCTGGGCGCCTTCAACGCACGTGTTCAAACGTTCTTCTGTAGGAAGCTTCTCCACATTCAATTCTTTGCGCCGAGTTACAAGTCTCCTGTAAATATTCTCCACAAGAACGCAGCCGGAATCTACCATAACCCCTATGGCTATAGCAATGCCGCCTAAACTCATTATGTTCGCGTCTACACCAAACTGCCTCATGAATATGAAAGCGATGAGAATTCCTATAGGAAGGACTAATGATATGACAACGCTGCCCCAGAAGTGCAAAAGAAAGACAAGAATAACAAAGATAGTAATGATAATTTCCTGTATAAGGGCTGTCTTCAACGTGTTTATAGAACGCTGTATCAGCCCTGTCCTGTCATAAAAGGGGACAATTTTTACGCCTTCCGGTAATCCTACGGAAAGCTCTTCTATTTTTTGTTTAATCCTCTCGATAACTTTTAGAGGGTTCTCCCCATAACGCACAAGGACAACGCCGCCGGTTACTTCCTTGCCTTCTTTATCAAGGGCGCCTCTTCGAAATTCAGGGCCTATAATGACGGTAGCAATATTTTTCACATAAATAGGCACACCTTCTTTTTCGCCAATTACGATATTTTCTATATCCGAAACATTCTTGATAAAACCTATCCCCCGGACAATAAACTCTGCGCCTCCTTCTTCAAATACCTTTGCGCCAACATCTATGTTGGATTTTTGGACAGCATCTATGACATGGTGGATTTTAACATCATGGGCGATGAGTTTATTCGGATCTATATCTATCTGATATTGTTTTACATACCCTCCGACTGATGCTACCTCTGAAACCCCGTCTACCGCGGTCAATTGGTAGCGGACATACCAATCTTGCATAGAACGAAGTTCGGCAAGATTGTAACCATCGCCTTCAACGGTATACCAGAAAATTTGGCCTAGGGCTGTGGCATCCGGCCCTAAAGTAATAGTGGCATCTTTCGGGACATCCTTCCTCGCGAAGTCCAGCCGCTCCAGCACGCGGGTCCTTGCCCAATAAAAATCAGTCCCATCCGCAAAAATCATATTTACCAAACCAAAGCCAAAGGCTGAAGTAGAACGCACTACCTTGACCCTCGGTGTTCCCATTAGTCCGGTTGTTAAAGGATAGATTACTTGATCTTCTATATCCTGCGGGCTTCTACCAGGCCAATCGGCGTAGACTAAAACCTGAAGCTCTCCGATATCAGGTATCGCGTCAACAGGAGTCTCTTTCATGGATGAAAACCCCCATACGATGATAAGGGCAAAAGTTGCTATTACCAAGAATCTGTTCTTAAGACAAATTTCTATAATTTTGTTTATCATGTCGATACCTCACAATATGCTGATTATGCTTAAACGATACAAAAAGTATCAATGCTGATGTATTGGTGGCGCTTTTTTCTCCTCTGACTCAAGTGCGCCGCCATAGACGCTTGAGGCAATACCGGATATCTGACTCTGGGAGTCTATAAGAAAATTTGCTTCCGTTACTACAAGCTCTCCTTCGCTTACGCCCTTTGATACAGGATAAAACTTACCTTCTTTTCCATCTACCGTAGCGGTTGCCTCCGGCCCGATTTCAATCAATCTTCCCTCGTACTCTCCGTCTTGTTTGTCAATCCAAATTATCTTACGCGTACCCGTATTGAGAACAGCGCCTTTTGGCACCGCCAAAACCATGTGTTCGCCGCCGGGTCCCATATACATACTCTGAATCACTAAATCCACATACATCTGGGGTTTAAGCTTTAGCTCTGGATTTTCTATCTCGGCCCTGAATCTTACCGAACGTGTCTTTGGGGACAGGACAGGATTAACGCTGGCTACGACTCCACGAAATGTCTCTCCGGGAAGGCCGGAAGCGATAACTTTAACTTCTGAGCCTATTTTAACCCAACTTAATTCATACTCATACACATCTCCATAGACCCACATCTTTTCTTCGGGCAAGACAAGGCTTGTCTGAATTTCCCTGGTTCGCGCAAGCTCATCTATTTGCTCATTGCTTAGACCTAAAAGTCTTAACTTTCTCTTTGAAGATTCAACGAGGCTCATAGCCCTTTCTTTGATTTCTGAAATTCTGCCTTCTTCTATCTTATCTAACACTTTTATGCTGGAAATGAATTCCTCTTGGGCAATCGCAAGCTCCGGATCATAGGCAACAGTGCCGACAGTCCGGATTTCCTTATAGAGATGCATCTTTTTCACAGGACTTGTCTTAACACCGGCAAGCCTTGCCTGTTCTCCCTTTATCTTAACCCGGCTTACGACACCTTTCAATGTGTCTGCCTCTCCTTTTGTCAATTTCTTAAGAGGCATTCCGCATACAGGGCACTTAGTCATGCCTTCAATCTTCTGGATCAGAAAAACATGCTCTTCTCCCTCCATCCCGCAACCATAATATGAAATTTCTGCTTGTTCCTCGGCGGAAAGCACAGGCACTAATTTCATATTGCAAATGGGGCAGTTAACCTTGCCTTTATTATACTCCACGGGAGAAACCTTCACGGAAGGATGCATACCGCAGGTGTAATAAAGTATTTTTTCTTCCGATGACATTTCCTTTTTCTCATGGGACGATTTTCCGGGTTCATTCTTACCGCAAGAGGTAAGAGAAAAGAGAATCATTATTAAAACAATGCTCATCGCTAGTCCTGTATACTTATTGAATTTCGAATTTGAATAGCACGTCATTTTTTTAACCCTCCTCATAAATCAACACCCACAACTCTTTCTAAATAGGCGATTGATTTCTGATAATCAGCTATCGCTTTATAATACGCCAGTCTCGTCTGTAAAAGAATCCTTTCGGCATCGAGCCAGTTTAAGAAATCCACCTTGCCTGTTTCGTATCCGGTTTTTGCCGCGTCAAAAGCCTGTTCCGATTGCGGTATCAACGCGGTCTTATATAGTGAAATAATGTCTTTATAGGTTAGTATCTTAAAATATAAATCCTCTACTTCATAAGAAACGTTATTGCCGACATTCTCATAATTTTTCCTGGCAGCCTCTAACTGCGCCTTTTTCTCTTTGGTTTGAGCGTTTAACTTATCAAACCATATAGGAATATTTACGGCGACAGTACCCATCCACGCGTCTTGGCCGTCATTAGGCATTGTGGTCTCTCCGCTGCCTACTTGAATATAATCAACACCAAAAGTAAAGTCAGGCAGGTAATCCATCCTGGCCAAAGATTTCTCATACTCCG
>Ga0100379_10006305_pt1 | contig 10038 bp, 6 predicted proteins | sample CryGeymeta201503_FD_80418 | JGI IMG/M metagenome (GOLD analysis project Ga0100379, IMG submission 80418) | Groundwater microbial communities from Crystal Geyser aquifers in Utah, USA - Crystal Geyser metaG 2015-03 | ecosystem: Environmental > Aquatic > Deep subsurface > Groundwater | place: USA... | reverse complement strand
TTGGGGATTGGGGATTGGGGATTGGGCCCAATCCCCAATCCCCAATCCCCAATCCCCAATAATATATTTATATATTATATAAATATTTTATGAAACAATTTATAATTAATAAATTAAAATTAAATTTATAAGACTTAAATAATTAAATTGTTTATTTATAAATAAACTACTGTTTAATGCCATCTAACATAATAATATTTATTTGTTGTTGCCACTTTATAATAATTAATTATTAATGAGTATTAAAGACATTATATCTTTTTGTGAACTTAAGTCTTTGTTGAATATTTACAATGCAAAACTCTTTAACTATTGTATAAAAGATAAATTTGAGGAAATTTCAACTCAGAAAAATAGAATTAAAATTTTAGAGAAGCAATCATTTTATAAATTCTTAAATCTTCCTATATTTATGTCAGAAAGACTTTATGATCAGCTAATTGATTTAGAAAAGGGAAACTTGACTGAAGATTCTTTTTCAACCTTTATGAATATTCTTTATTTAGGGAGCTTTCATCAACTTGCTAATCTCATTTTTAATATTTACGATTATGACCAAGATGGCTTAATTACATTAGAAAAAATTAAACACTTATTAAAATTAATTCTTATTTCTTTAAAAAGGGATGAAGAAACCAAAGAAAATAGCTCAGAAGAGTACCAACTAAAGATAATTTCAGAGATTGAATCGTATTTAAGTTCTGACTTAACTACCATTACACTTGGCAGAACAATAAATTTTGAGAGTTTTTTATTATTAATCAGAGAAAAGTCAGATGTCTTTTTACAACCTCTATGCTTTTTATATCTAAATATTCCTATTAGTCAAAATGATATATGGTTCTACAGACACTTATTAGATGAAGACTCAAGCCAAGAAGAGCATTTTATAGCAGAGACAGCCAACGACTTATTCTGCAATACCAGAGAACTTTACCCTGTTTTAAAAATTTCCGCTTTTCAAACTTTGTATTCAAAGCTTAGAACTAAGAACACAGAGAAAAGATTTAAGCTGCTTAAAGAAAAAATTGAGATAATAAATAAGATTACCCTTAACAAAAAAGCAAAGGAAAATAAACATTCAAAAAAAGGAAAGAAAGGTGCCAAGAAAAACCCGAAGAACCCAAATTTGATTTACAACGTTGATAACTATGATGGTGATGACGATTGTTTGATTAACATCGAAATGCTTAAGGACGAAGACTATAATGTAGAAGAAGATTTTAGAGGAGATGATCATTATGACGTTGATAATTGTTTTGATCAAGAACGCTCCGATAGAGACTTACTATGCTATGGAGTCATAAAAAAATTTACTCAAGTCAAATTTTCTAAAGAGGTCTGCGACAAAGATATGCTTAATTTTCATGAAGTACATATGAATAGCTACTTTACTTACACTGATTTTTCTTCCGATTTAGTTAGTAGTACTACTCTGTCTTTTAAGCTTAATAAAAGTTGTACTGATATTAAAAATGAAAACAATAATTACGATAAAACATTTGACAAAGTAAAAATTAACCATGTTAACTTCAATACCAAGTTAGAGTTTCTATATGATGAACAAATGAAAAGGATTAATTCCAAATATTTTGATTTGCAAAAAAGTGAAGATCAAGAGAAAATAAGAAAAATTGACTTACTAAGAGCATTTCTTAAATGGAAAAACGTTGGAAATTCTATAGAAAATCTACTTAAAAAAAATATTACGAAGTCAAATGTTAACTTTTATGAAAAATACAAAGACAAAAGCTACTTCAATGAAAAGTTTGTTGATGATATAATATATTATTCGATTTATCACTACATCACTAATGAGTCTTCAAAGGACATTAACAATGATTATGACTTATTTGATGAGAATGTGCTAGGAAAAGGCTCTTTTAGTACAGTTATTAAAGGTATTAAGAAAAATACTAAGGAAGAAGTCGCTATTAAGAAAATAAGTAAGACTGAAACTAAATTTAACTACTTTGAGGTTAAGAACGAAGTAGATATCCTTAGTCTTATTAAGCACACAAACATCGTCAGTTTCATCGATTTTTATGAGAACAAAGATTTTTATTTTATAGTTACTGACTATATCAAAGATTTAAGTCTTGAGCTTTTCTTAAAAAGCATTAAAGATAATGTTCTAAGCGAAGAAGTAGCATCGAGGATATCTTATCAGCTTGCAAGTGCATTACATTACCTAAACAAAATGGGCATAATACATAGTGACTTAAAACTTTCAAATATTATGTTAAGTTTAATTCCGAAGTCCCCAAAGTCCAAAGACTCAACAGACTCAACCGTCTCAACTCAATCATCTGACTCAGCTGAAAAAGATGATAAAAGCAACATAATTACAACTAATCCTAAAAATATTGTCGTAAAAATTATTGATTTTGGACTAAGCAGGCTATACAGTTCAAAACTATTCCATTCAAAACTATGTGGAACTCAGTTTTATTTTGCTCCAGAAGTAACCATTAAAAACAATATCTCTGACTTTCCAGTTGATATATGGAGTTTTGGATTGATTTTATTCAAAATGACTACTGGAGTATGGCCTAGTATATCATCCATTGAAGATAACTTCAAAAATGTGATTGAATTTAATTCGAAAAGTAATGAACTAAAGGATCTTTTAATGAAATGTCTTACAATAAAAAAAGAAAAAAGAATTAAGATTAAAGCCATTTTAAGTCATAAATGGTTTTCAAAATTCTAAGAACCTGAATGCGGAATTGAAAAATTCTGAATTAGTAGTATAATGATCAGTTATTAAAATTGTTTAAATAAATAGTATGAGTAAGTATTATTTTATTTTGATTCATTTATATTATAATAATAATTTAATAAATTTTTTCTTATAATTATTTCATTATAATTTAATTTTTGTATAATTTATTAAGTTATAGTTATACAAGTTAAATAATAAATGATTAGTATAGTAATATGGCAAAATAATTTGTAGTTGAATTAATTCGTGAAAGAAAATAAATCCAACCATTATTATTTCATAATAACTTTCAATAATTTTAAATATACTTATTTTATATATAAGAACATTATTTATAAATAAATTATTAATTAATATTTTTGTTAATTAATAACAAATAAGTATTTAAAATATTTTATGAATTAAATAAATAATTAAATATATTAATGGAAGGAAGAAACTTTCAATAACTTAATTGCTGTAATATAAGCCAATTATAAATGCAATACAGAATATTATGGTCAGCACAACTTAAAAGCATAATTCTCTACTCGAAATAACTTTCAAAGTTCCAATTTCCTTATTTCTTTCAGCTGTTTCAACTATTATAATGGACAATTTTAACACAATTCATTACATAAGGTTTTAAGAATATTTTAGAAAATGATAATAAATAATGATATATTGTTACCATGAGGAATGCATGCAAAATATTTTAATGGTATTAAATATTCGATGTTACACCTAAAATTACTTATTGAAATTAAAAAAATACAACAATACACATGAATACCTGTTAATAGCACTTCTATTCGGATTAACCAACAATTTAAAGAGAAGACAAAATGTATGTTACATAATTAAACTACATAATAATACATCTATAGAAAAGCATAGTTTCCCTAAAATATTCACAAAGTTTACTTCTATGATTTCAAAAGTATATCAGAATATACATTTTTATATTATATAAATATTGTAGTTTACCTAACTTATTGAGTGACCAATATAGCCTTAAGGAAAGGGAAAAACTAAAATTAAAGAATTGAAGTAGATAAAGAATACATAGGATAATGTATTCCTTACATCAAATTATGGTTTATTACTATGATGGTTTTAGAATTAACTATGTTTTGTTATGATGATAATGGAATTTTGTTTAAGAGCTATATAAGCTATTTCAGATTTTTGATATTGCAGACATATTTAAGTAAGACTATAGAGTTGAAACATCGTAAATAATGTTAATTATCAAGTAAATGAGCATATATTACTTACTATTATTATGATAACATTAGTAATTAACAATTATAAGCAATTACAGTATTATTTTAATATTAGTTTTATTTCTTATTTTAAATATTTATCATATATTGATGTAATAAAATTTATATTTGTTCAAATTAAATATGGATAGCATAAGTAATAAAAACATTCTACTAGGCAAAAAAACCAACAGATCTAACAACAATATTTCAAAAACAGAGAGTGAAGTAGCGCCAGAACATGTTCTCGATGTTGATTTACTACACTCAGAGGTAGATCCGCCATCTGACACTGACATTAATCCGCAAAATGACGCAATACCGGCTACTAGTAAAAATTGTATTTTTAACTTCAGGCACATCAAAACAAAATCAGAAAAGTATCAACAATATTGAAACAATACTACTGAGGAACTTCAAATCTCAAAACGTTCATTGTAAAAAATGCAAGAAGATAGATAGAAACACCAATATGATTACCTGTAATAATGATAGCTGCAGGGAATCGTTCTGTAGCGACTGTATCAATGAAATTTTTGTATTTATTTTATTAACAATAGGGTCATCGTGAGACTGGCAAGCTAAAAAACTACGAGAAGTTCTCTTGGACGTGTCCTTGTTCTTTTACAAATACCAGCATCTACAAAACACCTGTGGCAGTTTTAAATTATCTTCAAGGGTCTGGAAGGGATAGAAAAAACAGGAATAGGACTAAGAAAAAGTCAAGCAATGTCAATACATCTGTTGAAAAGAAACCCAGCCAAAAAACAATAGAAAAAACAGTGAATACCCCAACCGCGCAAAATATAGTAAAAATTGGAGATTTCAGTATTTACGAGGAAAATGACTCTAATGATGAATATGACTTTATTGTTGATACTGATAACCAAGGATTCCCTATATCTGATCAAGTCAAGACAATTATCAAAAATGTAGAGCAAGAGAATTCAAAAAAATGTACCTCATTAGGATGCTTAATCTGCAATAAAGGAAAATTAAGTAGTAATGATGTCCTTAAATTCAAAACTTTAAACGAGTTCTTCGTCTATTTAGAGTATCAACTAGGGAAATATCCGTTAGATTCGAACGTGGAGGTTGCTAGAAACTGGGAAGACTACACAAAACTAAAGAATCACCTAAATGAAAGTTATGATAATAATATTGAGTATAACTTTAAAAGTCATAGATATATCTGCAAGTTCTGCTTTTCTTCCTTAATTACTCACACGGGAGGCTTTAATAAAATATTTAAGACTTTAAATGTTAATACAAGAGTTCTTAAGAATAATTGCTACCAAAAGAAGCAACAGGTCGAGGAAGGCGTTGAAACAGAGAAGGAAAATTCTAATGATGTAGATGATACTAAGAAGGAAGACGATGATGACAACATTAATAAGTCTGAAATTGGTATATTTTTTTCATTAAACTATAGATAAAATAAATATTAATCACAGTATTAAGTCTGAAAACATTAAGAAAGGAAACGTTAGCGAAAAGGAAAATAATGCTCCAAACGAGATCGAGCCTAAAAATTTAGTTCAAAAGTCAAGTGATCCTAATCTAGTAAAATATTTAGAGTTTATGAACAGTCTTAAGTCCCAAAACATAAATATTACTTCAAATAATAACTTAAATCAAATTAATCAATTTAATAATCAATTTTTACAGAATAATAATTTAAATCAAAATGTCAACCCCCAAACGAATAGCCAAAATCAGCAAAGTAATAACCAAAGTCAATTTAATTTTCCTAATAATCAACTAAATCCTCCTCAAAATCAATATAATAATGCTAATAACTCTAACAATGCTCAGAATTCACATTTTAATTCAATGAATAATCTTAAACACACTAGTCAGACTCAAAATGTAAGACCTAATTATCCTAATTTTATCCAGCAAATGAATTTTCCAAATAATCAGTTGAACCCTATGAATCATATGAATCACTTGAACACAATTAATCCTATGAATAATATGAATCAATTTAACAATAATACTATTTCTAATAATACTAATATACCTAATAACCACAATAATAACCCTAATAACTTTTTAAACATGCAAAACCCCAATAACCAAAACAATAAGAATCTATTAAACTCTAATTTTAATGGTTTTAATCCTAATATGTTCAACTATCCTCAACTTGGAAACATGGGAAATAATATGGGAAACAACATGGGAAACAACATGGGAAATATGGGAAACTTAGGTGGTATGGGAAACTTAAGTGGCATGGGAGCAATAGGAGGTATGGGAGTAATGGGTGGCATGGGAAGCTATAGTAACTTGGGAAATAACCTTGGAAGTAACATGGGAAATTCTGGAAATCTTGGATCTTTACAAAATATCTTACAGAGTATGCAACAAAACAATACAAATTTCCAAAATATTAACCCAAATAATATGTTAAATAATAATAATCTTGGTAACTTAGGAGTAAATAATAACATGAATCTCAGTAATGCTCTTGGAATGCTGAAAAACAATTTTCCGAACATGATAAATAGTATGTCAAATATACAAAACTTAACTAATATGCCTAACATTCAAAATATTCCCAACATGCAAAATATGCCAAACATGCCTAACTTAAATAACATGTTGCAGCAAAATAGTAATCAAAACTTAATAGGCTTATTAACTAATAATTTGCAACAACAAAAAGATAGCCAATCAAATAATAATCTAAATTTATTAAATTCAATGAATAATATTAACCCTATTCCTATTCAGTTTAACAAGCAAATGCAACAAAATCCTAGCAACTCTGCTAATTCAATACTTTTAAATAATATCGCCAACAAAATTCAAGAAAATATAGATAATGAGAATAACGGTGTTAATGTAAACTTACCTAACTCACATAATCAACTAAATCAAAAAATAAACGAACTAACAAACTTAATTCAAATTGAGCAGGAAAAAAGAGAAATTGACAAAATCGAAGAGCTTAAACAAAACTTAGAAAAGACTGACAATCAAGAAGAAAAGCCTAATATAATAATCAACAATTTAAATATTTTATCAGATAATAATATTGATCTAAACAACGAAATAAAAGTTTTAGAAAAGGTAGACACAGATGAAATAACTAAAGAAGTAATCGCTGACAAGATAGCCGAAATTTATGGAACAGAACAAGAAAAGGATTATGATAACAAAGATGCTCAAGTCTCGAATGATAATAATCTTCTTAAACTAAATGATTCAACAAATAATCTAATGAGTATTCCAAATTTACAAATGCAAAACATCCTTAATATGGCCAATGTCAATATTCAAAACATTATTCCTATTAATAACATTAATAACTCAACTAATAAAGCTGATGATAACAATATAATTATAGATAGTGACAAGAATAATGTTAATGATATAACTACAAATGTTAACATAGAAAAATTGGATTATGATTTAAATAATAACAATCTTCATGATGAAGACCAAAATAATATCGATGTCGGTATTGAGAAAGAAAAGCAAGAAATGGAAGTAGAAGACTCCAATGCAAACCCAAAAATTGAAGATATTAATAGCGGTGAAAACAATTACAAGGAAGAAAATCAAGATGATAACAATGGTAACCCAAACTATTACGATACAAATGTACCTCATATTAACTTTAATGAATTTAAAGACAATGTTTGTGCTGACTTAAAAATGCATGAAAAGAATAATGATGAAATAAGAGAACAGACTACAAATATTACTAATATAATAATGAACTTCGAAAAAACAAGTAAGAACCCAATTAACTATTATATGTCTGGTGTATTAGAAGATCTAAAAAAGCAAATATATTCAATTCAGTACTACTCTTTGTTACAAAAATTGTTTATAAATTACATTTTCAAAAACTTACAAAACTTTGTTGAGAATATAAATAATCCTAATAGTTCAAATATGGGAGTAAATAATGGAATGCCTAATGGGCAATTTTCTGCAGTGAATGAGTCTAATAATGTTAATAAAGCTGAAAATCCGAACGAGAATAATGAAGAATTAAGAAACTTTAGTAAAAAGGAAGATAATCATAGCGAGAGAAATAGTGTTAGTCAAAATAATAAAACTGGAAATACTCTTAATGCACAAAATATTTCAGGTATGCAGAATATTTCTAATTTTATTAATATGTGTCATATGTCAGGTAGTAATCCAAATATGCCTAATATGGCAAACATGCCAAATATTCAAAGTCTTATTAATAATATGCAAAATATGCCTGGAATGGCTAATATGCCAAATATGCCTGGAATGCCAAATATACCTGGAATGCCAAATTTACCTGGTATGCCCAATATGCCAGGTATGCCTAATATGCCTAATACGCCCGGTATGCCAAATATTCCTGGAATGCCAAACTTATCTAATTTAATGAATAACCCCAATATACAAAGTATATTAACAAATATGCAGAATATGCCTCAAAACCTGAATAATATATCATCTATAGTTAAAAATATACCAAATATGCCTAATATGCCTAATAATGCACAAAATAATTCTCTTAATAATAACATGCAGAACACTTCAAATAACATGCAAAACCATGTGCCTAATAAATCCAATAATAATACAATTAATCAAAATATGCCAAATGGTATACCAAATATGTCAAGTTTATTTAGTATTCTTTCAAATAGTCAACAAGTAAATCAAGTAAATCAAGGAAATCAACCACTAACTCAAATGAATGATATTGAGAAAATGATGAAAAATCTAAATGGCAATATGAATAATCAAGCTTCTAGTAATTTTATGCAAAATATGTTGCAAAACAACACACCCCAAATACAACAATTAAATATGTCTACCAATAGTTCTAATCAAGCAAATTATAATCAATTAAATATGCCTAATTTCGTACAAATGTTAAGCCAACAACAACCTTTTCAATCATCTCAGTTCAATAATACAAATAATTTTTCACAAGACTTCAAAAATAGTGGAAATAACTCAGTAATAAATGAACAAAAATTGAATACAAATAACTATGACATGAATAATAATAAAAATATTAACCATAATTATAATTCAATAAGTATAAATGTTAAAAATAACAATGAAGACAATAAGAGTGCTAATCATCATATGAATGTAGATAATGATGAAGTTGCAAATCACTACAACAGAGATCATGAAGATAATAAAGAAAATGAAGATAACAGAGAAAATGAAAATAATAAAGATACCATAGATAAAAGAGATAATAATCAAGATCTTAAAGAAAATGAAAATAACAAGGTTGTTATGAATGATAATAGCCAATTGATACAAGAAGACCAAACTAAAGAAGTGGAAAATCCAATAATGTAAGTTTAACTCAATAATCCTTAATTTTATTAATTCTTTATTAATTCTTTTATAGTACTCAAGAGACTAACTCAATTAATAATGCAAACTTTATGTTCAATTTAATGAATAAGAATAATCTAAACGTACAATACAATAATCTAAACGAAATTGAAAAGGAAAATCCAAACGTGAGTAAAGATATGAACAATCAAGGTATAATAACATTCTATTAACCAAATTAATTTTCTTATAATTTTAGCTAATTCAAATGATCTTATTGTTATTAAAGAGAAAGAAGACAAAGATTATTGTCAAGTAAACGAAGATTTTAAAGACAGGCTAATGGAAGACATAAAGGAGGTATTTTTAATATTTAAGCTAGTATAATCAGGATGTAAAGGACAATATTGATCGAGCTGATAACATAGAAATAGATAATTACAAGAATGAAAACGAGCAAAAAGATAAGGAAGAAGAAATTGTTATTACGATTAATAATTCAGAAAAGGAATAATTATATTTAATAATAATATTATTTCTTTTTTATAAATTTGATTATATTTATATAATAATAGTTATAATATAATATTGCTTATAATTATTTCTAAAATATAATCACATATTTAACTTATTTAACTTAAACTGAAGTATTTAAAATTTACTTAATATGTTATTAAATTGTTCATTTACATTTACTACTCGTTCATAACAGTTATCTAAAAAAGTTTGATTAAAATTCTTTTTCTCTAGCGCTAACTCTACACAAAC
>Ga0100379_10006295_pt1 | contig 10052 bp, 6 predicted proteins | sample CryGeymeta201503_FD_80418 | JGI IMG/M metagenome (GOLD analysis project Ga0100379, IMG submission 80418) | Groundwater microbial communities from Crystal Geyser aquifers in Utah, USA - Crystal Geyser metaG 2015-03 | ecosystem: Environmental > Aquatic > Deep subsurface > Groundwater | place: USA... | reverse complement strand
GACATAAAACATGATTTGTTGCAAAAGAACTTTCCACTTTTTGAATGCTTCAATTGTTTTGGTCTTCTCCATATTTTTTTTCCACAAACATTACATCTTACAAATTTTCCTTTTAAAGAAGCTTTATGCTGACATTTAGTAGAACAAAATTTTCCCCATCCACGTTTTAATTGGCTTGGTTTTGTAGAAAATTTTTTCTTGCAAACTTTACAGGTGACAATAGGCATAATAATATTTCTTTTTTGAATTTTAAATAATCTATAGATTCAGGTCTAAATGATTCTTTTGTAAAATCAGTGTTTCTTAATTCTTCTTTGATTGTTTTGGACTCATAACCTGCATTTTTGAGGTCATGGATAGTTTTGAGTTCTAAAAGTTGATTGCTTTTGAGTTCGTTGTAAGCCATAGATTTTTTATAGAATAATTTTTTGAAAAACACGGTTTCGTATTTTTAAAATAGGTAGTATGTTCTTGCTTTAAAGTTTTTAGAACTACTTGTCGCTAAAATAGTTTAGACGAAATTTTGCACGAAAAAAGCCTATCAAAAATTAATTTGATAGACTTTTGTATTTTATCTTTATCAGAAATTGAAAGATTTAAAGATTACTTCACAAATCCACTACGAATTCCGTTTAAAAGTGCGCCAAGTTCGGCAGCGTGCTTATCGCTCATTGTGAAAGTAGTAGTAGTAGTACTTTTTGTTACAGGGCCATCTTCAGTAATTACTGTTTCCGTTTTTCCTTCAGTAGTCTCTTCTTTTACATTACGATATACTTTCTGTACTTCCTTAAGCTGTGCAATAAGAGAGTTGAATTTAGGCTGAGTTTTGTGAGCATCTAAAGCCATCATAAGACGATCAAGAACCATTTTTTGTTCTGCCAAACGCTCTTTTAATTGAGCATTTTTAGTCTTTTTGTGCATATCAGCAAGCAAATGAGTAGATTCAATCCAACCACCTGTTACAAACAAAACGCTCAAATGTTCACGCTTTTCAGTTTGAAGTTGTTCGTTGATGTCTTGTAAGTTACGAGTAGAACTACGGATGAGTTCTTCTAAGTTATCGCTATTAGATGTAAGCTCTTTCAATGTTTCAGCGTCAAAGAATTGTCCGATATTAAGACCGTTTGCAAGTTCTTTGATAGCAGAAAGATAATCTAATACGTCTTGGTTTTTGTTATAAATACTAGCGAAACCTAAGTCTGTACCATATACACCTAAGTTGAGCGCACGCTCATAACTATCTGTGTATTTACTAGCAGAAGAAGAATTTGCAAGTTCACTTTTTACATATTCTGTACCTGTTGCTTTGATAAGAGTGGTAAGTTCTAGTGGGTTAGGAATCGATTCGATGATTGATTTGATAAAATCATCTTTTGGGCTCATATTCATTGTTGCAGCAGTGCTGAACATCAAGAAAATAACGCCTACAATACCAGCATATACTTTTGTCATAATGGCTATACAGTTTTAAAGTTTAGAATAAAGATTATTTTTGGAATTAACTTGTTTTGATTTTTAATAGAGTCAAGCTAAAGTTAAACTAATTAGAATGACCTTAGAATAGAGTGCTATTGAAAATGTATTTTTGAGATATTTTAATAAATTCTTAGATTATTTAAAGAGATATATAGAGAATATACAAATACATTACCAACTTTCTATATGACTAGGAAACTACTTGAAAAATGTAAAAATAATTATTTCTTTTTTAGTTTATTTTAGCTTACCCTAAAATTATTTATCAATTAAATCAATTGGTTGAGTAAGATTGATAAATAGTATTTTGTGAGTTTTGCTTAATTAAATTTTTAAAGTTATTAGCTATATTACAACTGTCTTGCCAAATAGGCAATTTATTTCAAAAGGTGCGAAATATTCTTTCTATTAAAGATGTAACAGGGTTTATTATCGGCAAACAAAATCGATAAACTAATAAACTAATAACAGATTTCAAATTCATGTTGAAGGATAGCAAAAAAATAGGCTTTATATAGTTTAGTTTTGATAAAATAGTTAAATGGAAACAAATAAAGCATTCTTATCATTTTGTCTTAGTATTTCTACTTATTACAAATTCAAATCTCCAACCTTTACACCCAATACAATAATATCATCAGTCTGTTTTTGATTAGAAATCTTACTCCATGCCATTACTTCTTCATCTAATATTTCCATTTGGTGTGCCATTGGTTTTTGATGAATTTTGTAAAGTAGATTCTTAAAACGTTTACTTGAGAAAACACGTCCTAGTTCTCCTCCAAATTGATCTTTATAACCATCAGAGAAAAGGTAAAAAATATCATCTTTTTGAAGTTGGATTTCGTGTGTAGTAAGTTGTAGGTTGGCTAGTTTCTTCTTACGAATTTTGCTTACACCACCCAAAGATGCTCTATCAGCTTTTATTTCTGTAAATTCGCCATTTCTGAAAAAGTACAAAGAACGGTGTGCTCCTGCATATTTCATCTTGAGTGTATCTAATTGAATGGTACACAAAGCGATTTCCATTCCATCTTGGCTATTTTCAGAGTGTTTGTTTTGGTGCAATACTTTTCTAATATCATAATCTACCTCTTCCAAAACGATAGCAGGTTCTATTTCTCCTCCAATAGTTACTACGGTTGTCAATAAGTTGTTGCCAAGCATAGACATGAACCCACCTGGTACTCCGTGTCCAGTACAATCTCCAACAGCAATCAATAAATGACGTTTGCCATCTTTTACAATCTCATCAAACCAATAAAAATCACCCGAAACAATATCACGAGGTTTGTAAAGAACAAAAGAGTTGGGAAAATATCTATTAAAAATATCGTGTTCTGGAAGTATCGAACGCTGAATACGCTCGGCATAATGAATACTTGAAGTAATGGACTTATTTTGTTTTTCAATTTCTTTAAACGCCTCTCCAAGCGCACTATTTTGCATTTCAATTTGATATTTCGAAAGCTCAATTTCTACTTTTTGTTCATTAATCTGTACATATTTTGACTCTATACGTTCATTGATGGCAGCTAATTCAATATTTAGTTTATCTTGTTCTCTCATTTTAGCTTTGAGCTTGTTCGCCATTTGTCCAAAACTCTGCGCTAGTTTTCCTATCTCATCTTTTGATTTTATATTTGGAACGGCTTCTAGGTTGCCCTCTCCCATTTCTTTTGCTGATGCTGTAAGACTTAGAATAGGTTTTGCAAATAGACGAGCTACTACAAAAGCTATAAGTGAAGCCACCAAAATAATAAGCCCCAAAGTAACTGCAATTTGTTTACGCAAATCATAAATAGGCTCATAAACTACATCTTCTGGTAAAGCAATGAGCAGAATCCAGTTGTTTCCAGCATAACTCAAATAGTCTGTTTCTAATGTGTAAAAATAAATTTTGTTTCCAAAGAGATGGTATTTTTCCTTATTATTTTCAGCAAAATAAGTAAGCAATTCCATATCGTGATATTTTTCTTTTAATACACCATCTGGGTTTGTATTTGAGTATAAAATTGTACCTTCTTTATCCAATAAATCAATATTTGCATTTCGCATTAGTGAATCTGTAGCAATAGATTCTTCAAAAATACTATTAATCCAAGACAAGTCTGCACGAGTAACTACTGTACCAACACGGGTTCCCATATCATTTCTTACAACAGCTGCAAAGTGCATAACAGGAATTCCTAATGAAATAGATTGTGAAATATCCATAGTAACCTCTTGTTGTCCTTCATCTATTTTTTCCCAGTAGGTAGTAAGGTCATGTGTTTTTCCAATATTTAGGTTACGAGAATCAGCCAAACGAAGACGAGTAGGGTCAAAGAATGAAATACTTTTATACATTCCATTTTTGAGTTGAAGTTCTTTTATACGATCAGTAAGTTCAGCTTGATTGATAGATTCATCTGCTAAAATAGGGTCTTGGGAAAGCTGTTGAATATCTGTAACACGTTCATAGATAAAACGATCTATATTACCAATGGCAAAAGAGGATTGCTTTTCAATACGTGCTGTGATTTGTCTTTCTAATGTTTTTCGTGATTCATAATCTACAAAGACAAACACAGTTCCTCCTGTAAAAACAACCATAAAAAGACAAAGTAGTACAAGTTTTATATATATATTCATTATTCAAAAAGACAATATAATAGCAATTTTTTGGGATAGATTATTCTAAGTACTCTAATAATTGACTAGGAATATAAAACGATAAAAAATAATTTTTTATTATACTTTGGTTTATTTACTCATTACAGGCTGGATTAAGATTGTCTTATAGTCTGTAATAAGTTTTATTCTAGTTTTTTTATTCTAGTTTTTTTATTCTAGTTTTATTTGAGCTAAGCAAATGACTATGCAATATGCGTAAAATTTCTCAAAAAACACAAGGAATTTTAGAAAAATAGAAATCTGATGACTGTAAATAGATGATTTTAGAAGAATCAAAATAAATTTTTCAAGAAACTAAAAATCTAGTGTAGTTTAATAACACCACTTAATTATACTTAGAGTTATGCTGAAAATTCGTGCCTATTCCCTAAAAAAAAAGAAATTTTATACAAAACGGCTTTATTTTTCGCTCAATTAGCCTATTTTTACTACCAATCAAAAAGTTATCAATTTAAAATCATCATTATTTATTTTATGTCTGCTATTACCAAAACGCCACTAGAATTACTTATAGAAGCTGAAAAAAAAGCAATTCAATTATTTTCTGAAATAGAAAAACGAAACCTCATACAAACAGGAAAATCAGAAGAAGAGCTAAGTCAAGAAATCTATGAATTAGCAAATCAACTCTTTGAAACTACTCGCTACTGGCATACACGTATTGTTCGTGCAGGTATAAATACACTTTTGCCTTACTATGAAAATCCACCTTTACTGAGATTACAAGAAGATGATATTTTGTTTTTAGATTTAGGCCCTATTTTTCAAGAATGGGAAGCTGATTTGGGCAGAACCTATGTCATTGGAAATAACCCAAAGAAACTCAAACTCAAAAATGATGTAGAAAGCATTTGGAACGAATGTAGAAATTGGTATTTAGAGCAAATAAATAATTCTATTGAAGTTACAGGCGCACAACTTTACCAAAAAGCGACAGATTTAGCCAATCAAAACGGATGGGAGTTTGGAGGAGAAATAGCTGGACATATTGTCGGACAATTTCCACACGAAAAACTATCACAAGATGACAAAATGCTTTCTATTCATCCAGAAAATCATGCTTCTATGTTGAGTAAAGACAAGAATGGAAATCCTAGAAACTGGATTTTAGAAATTCATTTAGTTGATAGAGAACTAGGAATTGGTGGGTTTTATGAGCAGCTTCTTACTGAAAGTTATTAGTGCTATACTTATCTAGTTGAAGTTTGAAAATATATTTAATCAAATAAACTATAGTATTTTTTCAACTATTGAAAGTTCTTTCACAAGGCTGTCAATAGTTTGAAAAATAAGGACTTCTGCAGCAAACTATTGTCAGAGTTATTTGGGATTACCAAAAAACTACTGACAAAGTTTTTATAGACATGCCCTAAATAAAAAGGGATAAAATCTTGTACAGACTAGAAAACTTCAGCCAAAATAGCTAATCTGAAAAGGGAGTAGTAATTTAAAAAACGTAAACTTTATAGATATAAAATGCGTTAAACCAATATAGACATTTTGTAGTTACTAAAAAAAGTCGTATTTTGATACATATTACAAACTATAAATGTATTTATTCTGACAGTTTTCAAACTATCAACTACTTTCAACTCGTAATCAATTCTCATTTTAAAAATAAATCAACTCTAAATTTATGGAAAATTTCTTATATCCTCTAGCGTATGGTGGGCTTCTGCTCTCAGCAGCCGTTTATTTCTTCTTGAAAGAACGCCAACACGCAGCAGGTTTTGCACGAAACAGCTTTTTTGTTTCAGCACTTCTTTATACTCTTTCGTTATTCTTTAATGACGGTGGACTTATGTACGATCTTTTAGGTGTTCTTACACCCGATTTAGCAATTCTTACAGTTGTTATTTTGATTTTCAACCGTCTTGCTCCTCGTCCTAAAGTTCTTTACTTTACTATTTTTGCAGTCATTGCAGGATTAAAATTGTTATTTTTTGATGCAGGTAGAGATGCAGTAGTAGATATGTATGAAAATGGTTTTACTTGTGGAACAAAATCAAATGAAGCTAAAACTATCATTGGTGATAAAGAAACAGCTACTTTGCCTTCTAATCTTGATTCAAATGGCGAACTTCTTTTAGACTTAAATATGACTAACAAAGATGGTATTGTTCCTGTTTTGGAAAAATATAATATCTCTATGCGTAGAGCACTTCCAAATTTACAACACGATGAGTATTCTGAATTAGAAGAATATTATGTTTTAGATATTCCTACTTCTCAATTAAAGAACAAGGAAGCAATCATTGGCCAACTTCAAAACTCGGGTGCAGTAGATTATTTAGAAAATAATGAAATCTTAGAACTTCCAAAAAATCCAACTACTTCTTTTGATGTAGTACCAAACAAACCTTCTTTTGGAATCAATGATCCGAATTTGAAAGACCTTTGGGGATTTGAGAAAATGGGTGTAGCTCAAATGTATGCTTCTTTGAAAGAACAAAAGCCTAAGAAAAAAGCTAAAATTGTTATTTTAGATACAGGTGTAGAAGCTGACCACGAAGATATTACTTCAAATTACCTTTCTCTTGAAAAGAAAAGTGATTATGACAAATTAGGACATGGAACACATTGTGCAGGAATTGCAGCAGCAGTAACCAACAACGGTAAAGGAATTGCTTCTTTTTCTCCAAATTCTGAATTTGTAACTGTTTCTAGTATTAAAGTATTAAATGATGCTGGTTTTGGTTCTCAAGAAACTGTTTTGGCAGGAATTATCAAAGCAGCAGACGCAGGAGCAGATGTAATTTCGCTTTCTTTGGGAGGACCTTCAAATGATGCGCATCAAAAAGCGTATTCAGAAGCTGTAAAATATGCAAATGCAGCAGGTGCGATTGTAGTAGTAGCAGCAGGAAATTCTAACAAAAATGCAAAAGATTTTTCTCCAGCTAATGCTCAAGGTGTAATTACTGTTTCGGCTATTTCGCCCGATTTGAGTATTGCGCCATTCTCTAACCATGTACAAGATATGGAAATGGGAATTGCAGCACCAGGGGTTCAGATTTTTTCTACGTATCCTAAAGGAACATACAAATTCTTAAATGGTACTTCAATGGCAACGCCTTATGTAGCTGGTCTTTTGGGTGTAATGAAAGCATTAAACCCTGACTTAGATACAAAAACTGCTTACGAAATCTTGAAATCAACAGGTAAAGAATTAGAAGCTGGCGAAAAAGCTGGTAACTTTATTCAAGCTGACAAAGCAATTAATGCAGTTTTAGAACAAGAGTAAATTTCTAAACGATCTCGTTGGTGGAAATACCGACAATGGCAGGTTCATTTTTCTAAAAGTAAAAGTCTATTCAATCTTTTTGATTGGGTAGGCTTCTTTTATTGAAAAGGAAGTCTTTTTTTCTCATTAAACAATACACCTACTATTTCAATAACAAAGCTGTGGCAGTGTCATTTCTCTATGGCTATAAAAAATGGAGTAAAAGTAATACATGGAAAATATTTTACAAACTGACTTCACTATATTATTAGACCTTTTAGGTACATTTGCTTTTGCAATTAGTGGTATTAGGTTGGCATCAGGAAAACAAATGGACTGGTTTGGAGCATACATTATTGGATTGGTAACTGCAATTGGAGGTGGTACATTGAGAGATCTGCTACTTGATTTAACTCCTTTTTGGATATTAGACCCAAAATATTTTCTAACTACAGGAGTTGCCCTTATTGTTACACTATTGTTTAAGGAGAAATTATTCAAGTTGGGTAGCACTTTATTTATGTTTGATACAATTGGACTTGGTTTATTTACTATAGTTGGTATCACCAAAAGTATTGATGCAGGACTTCCTATTTGGGTATGTATTGTGATGGGAACTATTACTGGCTCTGTGGGTGGTATTATTAGAGATATACTGCTAAATGAAGTCCCTTTGATATTTCGTAAAGATATTTATGCACTTTCCTCTATTGCTGGAGGTGGAGTGTATTTTATTTGTAATTATTTTAATCTACTAACTGGACTTACAGAAATAATAGCTGCTTTGACAGTAATTATTGTGCGATTGATAGTCGTAAAATTTCATATTCACCTGCCACAGTTACAGCCATTAGATACTAAAAAAGAATAGAAAGGAAGACGTTGGTGGCGATACCGACAACGACAGATTCATTTTTCTAAAAGTAAAACTCTATTCAATCTTTTTGATTGGATAGGCTTTTTTTATTGGAAAGGAATCGTTTTTTTTATAGTTTTATTCTTTTAAAGAAATTAAAGTTTTTTTGATTACATACAGAGATTTATTAAAGGTTTACGAAACTCAACAATGAACAAAATTATAAAGCCAAGCAAAGTATTAAATCCTTCTTATCGCAAAATTAATATTATTAGAAATGAAATAAATAATTTCAAAAGTGCATTGAATGTCTGTTTGGAGCATATCAAAATAAGCGAAGAGAAAAATGAAAGTGAAGAGAATATAAAAAAATATGTAGGCGATTTTTTACACCAAGCATTTTATCAAGAGTATTTAATCAACACAAAAGATAAAATTGATTTGGCTATTTATGCTGGAAAAGATGCAAATAGCCCTGTAAGTGTGCTTGTAGAAGCAAAACGACCAAGTAATACAAGTGAGTTTTTGAGAGAAGATGACATTAATAAAAAAGCATTACAAGAACTTTTGCTGTATTATTTGAGAGAACGAGTAACGTTAGAAAATAATCAAATCAAGCATTTAATAGCTACAGATGGCTATAAATGGTATTTTTTTAAAGGAGAAGATTTTTATACTACATTTTATAAAAACAAAAAACTACTCAAAGAATACAATGAATTTGTAAATAATCAAAAAGACTCTTCCAAAAATGAATTATTCTACAATGAAATTGCTAAGAAATACATTGAAGAAGTAAAAGACGAATTGCCATTTTTGTATATCGATATAAAGAGTGATTATGAGCAGCTTTTACCTTTATCGAATACAAATGATGACAAATTAGTGTCTTTGTACAAAGTTTTTTCGCCTATTCATCTTTTAGCACAATCCTATGGAAATGATGCTAATGAACTAAATCAAGACTTTTATTTCGAACTTTTGCATATTATTGGACTTGAAGAAGTACAACAAAAAGGTATAAAATTAATTCAAAGAAAAAAGAAAAAAAATAGAAATCACGGTTCTTTATTAGAAACAACTATTTTTATTTTAGACGATAGAAATTATATAAAGAAAGTCAGAAATCTTGAAAATTATGGAGAAGATAGAGAAGAACAATTATTCAATGTTGCTTTAGAGCTTTGCCTGACGTGGATAAACCGAATTTTGTTTCTCAAATTATTGGAAGCTCAACTGGTAGTCTATAATAAAAGTAAAGAATATGAGTTTCTTAATATTGATTTTATCACTCGTTTTAATGATTTGGAAGATTTGTTTTTTTCTGCTTTGGCAAAGAAACCCGAAGAGAGAAACGAAGAACGCATAAAAGAAAAGTACAAAAATATTCCATATCTAAATAGTTCGCTTTTTGAGCCGAATGAATTGGAAGATGCAGCTCTGCAAATTTCGAATATAAATGGTGTAGAATTAGAAATTTATGATAAAACAGTTCTAAAAGATAATCTAAAGCGTTCTAGTGGCAAAATTCCTCTTTTAGCTTATATTTTTCGCTTTTTAGATGCATACGATTTTAGTGGAAAAGACCAAAATAAAGTAGATGAAAGCAATCAAGGAAAAGCTCTTATTTCGTCTTCCGTTTTGGGGCTTATTTTTGAAAAAATAAATGGCTACAAAGAAGGGGCATTTTACACGCCTGCCTATATTACAATGTATATGGCTAGAGAAACGCTGCGTAAAACGGTCTTACAAAAACTCAATGCTCATTACGGTTGGGAATATGAAAGTTTTGATAACTTAAAAGACATTTTCTTTGACCATATT
>Ga0100379_10006286_pt1 | contig 10064 bp, 14 predicted proteins | sample CryGeymeta201503_FD_80418 | JGI IMG/M metagenome (GOLD analysis project Ga0100379, IMG submission 80418) | Groundwater microbial communities from Crystal Geyser aquifers in Utah, USA - Crystal Geyser metaG 2015-03 | ecosystem: Environmental > Aquatic > Deep subsurface > Groundwater | place... | reverse complement strand
TTTGTTATTTAATTCATATAAACATGTTTATTATTTACAATTCCATTTAAATAAATAATAAATATTGACTAACAATTTATATGGGGATTGGGGATTGAGGATTGGGGATTGGCCCAATCCCCAATCCCCAATCCCCAATCCCCAATTAATTAGTAAACTCTTAATTATTATATAAACTAATTAAATTATATTAAAATACTATATTTAATATAAGTTAAAACATTTACTAAAGTATAATTTTATGTTTATATATTTTATATTAATTTTATTAAATTCAATAATTACAAATGAAGTTTGACTTGTATTTTCTAATTTTAATTTCGCTATTGCTATTTTTCAATATAAATACAACAAAAGTTTTTAAATCAGAAGTCGAATTTAAATCATTATCAACTTTTAGATCAATTCTTTCACTAAATAAAGACTTATTTGAAGAAGCTAAAGCCAAAATTAATCCAAACAAAAAGGACATGAACTTTGCTAAGTTATTTTCTTTTAAATCAACATCAACCCTTAAAACAAAAGCAAAATTAAGAAAATCAACTTCTCAAGTAAAATTAGATTTATCAAATCCTTGCATAGTAGATGACAATAGTTGCCCAAATTTAATGATTGGCTGGCTTAAATTCCTAGAAATAACCGAAGTTCTTCCAGATGTCCCTAATACATTTATTAAAAATAAGAAGTTTTATATTCAACAAGCTCAAAACCAATCAATGAATACAGTCGTCAAAGATAATTATGGTTTTATTAATATCCCAAATGAAGATTATTTTTACTTTGAATTAAATAAATATCAATTAAAGGTGTATACTGCAAGAGCTCCAAGGTATAGAACTTTATATAAGACTTTAAATATTCAAGAATTAATTTCAGAAACAAGTTTAAATCCATGTAAAGGAGGGGTCGAGGATGTAGGAAACTTTTCAGAAGGATTTTGTTTTATGTTGAAGTTCTCACAATTTAATAGATTTTTCATATGGGAAGTATGTTCAGATAATGCTTTTGAAAAAGATAAATGGATGACTACACTTGCTAAATTAAATGAAATGAACAAAACTGGGAATCTTCCTCTCCCTAAACCAATTTTACCACACAGTTTTATTCATAAAGAAGAACATAATGTTCTTCCAATTCAAAGTATTACTAGTACTATGAGTGATAATACTATAAATCCTTTACCAGTTTTACAAGGTTATGGTAGTTATGCAGGTCTTCCAGTAATTAATTCTGCAGGAGGAGCTATAGAAGTAGCAGGAGCTGTTTTACCTAACCACCTAACATCAATGGGTCCAACAGTTTCAAGTACAGTTCTTACTAATAATGGAAATGCAATAACAATTGAAGCTCAACACGGGCCAGGCTGGGTCCCTGCCTCTGGATGGTCACTTTGCTCAGAACCATGCGGGCCAGGAATACAAACTAGAAAACTTAAATGTATTTTAGACGATGGTTGTAATGGAGCTGACCAAGAAGAAAAAATGTGTAAACTTAAAGAATGTAAAAAAGATTTAGAAAATCATTTAATTAGACTAAACACAGTAGCAGAATGCGGACAATGGAAATTATTAGGAGACTGGACCCCATGTTCAAAACCTTGTGGAGGTGGTTTCCAATTTAGAAAAAGAGAATGTATGCCAGCTAACTTACCATGTGTAGGAAAAGCTCAAATAACTCAGCCTTGTAACACTCAACCTTGTAGACCTGAAGATCAACCTGACTGTAAACAAATTGAAGGACAATTGAATATGATTCTTGAAATGGGAAAGAACCCAGTACCAGTTCATCTTATTATTAACATCAATGAAATTACAATTTCTCAAGAACCTTTATTAGCTCCTTTAGCACAAATTCCTCTTTCACAAATTGATAATCTAAAATTGTTAAAGTCAAACCCAGGATGTTTTGCCTTATCATCAAATAATCAACAACATCAAAACTTTTCATTGTGTCCTGAACATAGAGAACTAAGTAAGTATTACAAATATATTTTTATTGTTTAATAAAATTAATAATTTAAATTAAATCTTCTTAGCTGAATGTGAAAAATGGATGAATAAGATTCAAAAATTCAAAGAAAACTGTAACAATAAAATTCTTGAAAGAATAACAAGTGATATTGAAAAAGGAAACTGCGCAGACCCTCAAAAGAAATTAGAAGAATTAAATAAAAACGCCTTATTAGCAGAAAAACAAAAAACCGCCTCAAAAATACAAGACTTAGACAATAAAATGAATGATTTCAAAAGACAAGTTAACGAAATATTAGACAAAGAAGATGCATATGAAAAAGGTTTAGAAGAACAAGAGAAAATAAAAGAATGCAAAGAAAAAAAAGCTACCGATGACTTAATAAGAAAACAACAAGAAGCTGCAAGAATGTTATTAGACGATATGACAAATCTCAATAGACAAGACAATGAATACAGCTTAAGAGAAAAAGCAATCAAAAGACAGATGAAATCAATGATGGATGATGTTAAGAAAAAAATAGCTGATAAAAGAAGTGGACTAGTAAGCAAAATCCAACGAATGAAAACTATTCATGATTTAGAGCAAAAGAAAGCCGCACATAGGTTACTTGATATGAAAAAGCAATTCGGAAAACAAATAGGTGACTTATCCAAAAAAGGTAACCCTAATGTTTGCTTTAACTTAATGGATCAACACTCAATAGATAATTATTGTGATCACACTTTTAAATCAGGTGATTTTAATCTCGACTGCAAAAGTCATAAAAACTTCTGTTACTTATGCTGTGACCATGAGGTTGGTAGCTTTGACCATGAAAATTTAGAATGTTGTTATAATAGATGTGAGGCTGTAAATGCTAAGCGTTCTATGTCTGGAAGTCAATGTAATGGATTTTTAGAATCATATCATTTACCTGATGTTGTTACTAGTGTTGCTAGTACTACAAATTGTGCTGGAGGAAACTGTGCAAATAATAGTGCAATTGCTGCTCAAGCAAATAATTTATTCAATTAGATTTTGATTAGATATTGATAAGATTAACATGATAGAAAATAAAATAGCTTAATATTATAGAATTTATATTACTTTTATTAAAATTAATTAATTTCTTGTTGTAAAATAAAGTTAATGTAATAATTATTAATTATTGTTATTTCATGTTTAAAAATTTATTAGTTTAAATAAATATATTAACATAACACAATACTGTTATTTAACTATTGCATGTTTTGTTAAAGTCTTTATTATCAGTTAAAGTCCTAGCTTTTTGTCTCTTTCTTCTTTTTCTCTTTCTAATCTTAGTCTCTCTTGATGTTTTAATTCTGCCCATATACGCTGTTTTGCAGTAGCAGTTTTCTTTAATACTGATTTGTCTTTAAGCTCGTCGAGCCCTCCGTAAAATGTTTTAAGTTTCTTTTCTAGATCCATTTGATTTACAATAGTTTTTTCAACAACGTTTTGTTTGAAAAAAGTCATATTCATTTCTTTCTCAACTGATTGACTTATAAAAAGCATTTGTTTATCCTTTACTGTAGAATTCCTTATATCGAATTCTTCTTCAAGATCTCTTTTTCGTTTTAGTATTTTTTCTAAATTCTCCTTTGATTTCTGACTTTGCTCAAGTATGGATAATCTTTTACTTTCCTAAAAATATTTTAAAATTATATTGAAAATATTGTCAATTACCTCTAACTCAAGTCTTCTAATTTCTGCATTTTCTAAAGCTTTTTTAACTCTTTGTGCCATTTTCCTATCATAAATTATATATGTTTAACTTACATTCTTTCCTTTTCTAAATTTTGTCTATTTTCGTCCTTTCTCTGTTCATTCTCATTTTGTTTTTGCTTTTTTTCTTTCTCTTTTATTTTCATTTTACGTAGGTTTAAAAACTAAATAATAATTAATATAAGTCGTATTAATTTTTTAAAATCATTACTAATCTTTCAAACTTTTCAAATCTTTTTACTACTAGTTTTTCATGTTTTTCATTACCTTCACTTTCAACTGTTCGTATATTATTAAAAAAATGTGTTTGGCTTTTACTCATTCTATCTTTCAAACTTTTATTTTGAGATTCCATTGTTTTTAATCTAAACTTTGAAAATGTATTGACTAACAAAATTAAACATAAATTATTATATTACGCTTTTCATCAGTTTTAATTTTAAATTTGATACGTTCATGTTCAACATGTTCTTTATGAGCTATAATTTTCGATTCGACATTTTCTTTTCCTTCTTCGGCAATTAGAATTCTTTCTTCAATAACTTGTCGATTTCTTTCATCGATGTCTGTTTTTAGTTTTTCACTAAATATGATAATTAGTAATTAGTTTAGAATTAGTTTAGTATTATTAATTAGTTTAGTATTTGTTTAGTATTATTACACTGTTTCATTTTTCTTTATCATATTTTTTATAATGCTTTTCCGCTTTTGTGTTAGAACATTTTCTTTTTTCTTATTCATATTTTCTACATTTTCTTTCCATTTTTTGTTTTGTTTCATAAATTCGATATGCTAATGACTATTAAAGCTACTATTTACTTTTTTTCTATATTTCTGTTCTGCTGTTTCGTTTGCTTTAAATTCATGTAACATACAATTATAATCATAATCATTGACCCTTTCTAAACTTCTAAGTACCATTGACAAGGCAGTGTCAATCTTGTTTATAAAATAATAATTACATTTTTAGTAGATTTAACGCTGAAATTAATCATTTTTGGTTTATAAAACTCTTCTCTCATTAAACACTTAAATGGTAATTATTATTAAATTATAACAAAAACATAATTATGACAATAATAAATAAATATTAAAAGAAATAATAAATGTATGTGAAGAATATTATTTTGTTTTAATAAATAAAACTATATTATTTAAGCTTGTATAATTGAATCATATCTTTAGAACTGTTTTGGCCAATGTAATGATATGATACTTTAATATCTAAAGCTCTGAAATTAGTTGTCGACTTTCTGCATGCAATAGATCCCTTAATCATTTCACCTAATAATTATATAAATTAGTTAGTATAGTTATAACTACCTTTGTTAACGAAGATATCTTTATCAGAGTAGAGAATAGTTTGCTTCCAATGAGTCTTTGGAGAAAAAGGACCTTAGATAATTAATTTTATATATTATAATTAATATACATACCAGTAGAAAATTGAACTTTGTAAGGAAGTTTATCAAAGAAGATATCAAACCATATAACGATGCCATTAAAAGTATCATTTCTAAAGAAGGTTATTTCATAAGATTTAGAGAAGTCAAGTTGCTCTTTCTTTACTGTGTATAAATCAATTTCGAATATGTTGCATACATTAGTATTAATCATTCTTTTTTCACAATAATCAATAAGTGGCTCTTTAAGAACATATGGTTTAAGGACATCCATATTAATATCATAAACATTTTCCCAGAAGGTTGATTTATTACGTTTATAGGCGTTATCTTCTATTCCTGCTACATGCATAGTTGCTCTGTCAGGGAGTATCTAAAATAAATAATTATGATAAGTTAAGTTATGTTTAATTAAATAAATGCCAATATAAATAAAGTTATTACTATTCCGTCTGGCTTAAGCCATTTATCTCTGGCGAAAAGGACCGAATCAAGCATAGACTCATATATTAAGCAATATCCCATCCATTCTGAAATGATTATGTCTACTTTTTCTGGAATGTTAGCTTCTTCAACTTTTGACTTAATAATAGTAACTTTATCAGCAAAATTATTCTTTTTAACAATTTCATTGGCCTAATAGTTTATTATTTATTAAATTATTATACATAATCAGCAATATCAGCAAATTCAACACCGTATACCTTTCTAGCTCCAGCTTTAGCAGCAAATATACTTAGAATACCTGTTCCGCATCCTATATCTAAAACAACTTTATCTCTAAAAGTTTCTGGGTTATTTTCAATAGCGGCCATATAACTTTCTGTTCTAACCTACATTATAATATTTAATACTTTGTCTTTAATCATCTCTTCGTGAATGTAAAACTTGCTATATGAGCTAAAATAATAATCTTTTTCGTTTTTATAGTCCATATTTCCAGGGAGATTTTTTAAATATTCTTCATCATTAAACCAATTATCTGTTGCTCCAGTAAAACCGTCTTCTTTTGATTTTTCAATTTTTTCACTATAATTTTAAATATAAAGATGTTACCCTTTCTTCATAAAGGTTTCTGGGTTGCAATAGTCGTCCTTAATATAGTTTGTTTCGTATTTCGTTTTTTGCATATTTTAGAAATATATAAAAAAATATAATATTATTTGTTAAATATTAACTTAAATATATAAAATTTATATAAAATTAAATAAAATAAAATTTATGTATAAATAAATAAAATAATATTCAAATATAATCAAAACTAATCAAATTTAACAAAATTAATTTATAAAAATAATACATGAATCAAGCAAATGTTCAGGATACACCAAAGAAAAAGAAATTCAAAATTGATTGTAAGCCAATTGTTCCAAATACTCTTAAAAAATTTGACATAATGTTAACTCTAATAACTAATGTAACTAACAAGAAACAAGATGGTGAAAAGTGCATTTGTAGTTATGATCCTATATCTCACAATGTTCATTATGAGAATGAGATTGTACCTGACATTGAAGTAAATCATAACACAGAAGGTAAAATTAAGCTTTCTGAGGTTATAATAAAACTTAAACAATTCGGATACCCTTTAACAGGCTCAATGATTAGTGTTTTTTCTAAAGTCGCTAATAGCTTCGTCTCATGCGGGGCAGATCCTTTAGACAAAATAATTATTTTAGATGATAATGAACATATTGATTTTGGTATTATTAAAATTAGGTGTACATGCTTTATTGACCATAAGCATTTAGTAGATGAGACACTTTTAGACATCAGTCTTCAAAATAGTCCTAGTTCTGCTATATCACCTCCTCAGTCATGTTCAAATGATAAAAAAAGTAAAAGGACAAAAGAGCGAAAAATAGGATATATAATAGAAAAAGTAAACTTATGGAGGAGACTATACAACGGATTTTACAATGAAGAGGGTGTTTTTATTAAGAATTCATTAGATGAAGCTGCTAAGCTTATAAAAATTTCTAAAAAGTCTTTAGATGACTATTTATTGCAGTTAAGATTAGGACGTAAGTACGGTTTTAATTTTAATGGTAACAAGCAAAGTAAAGTGGGAGTTTTAAGGTCTTTTGTTAAGAATAATAGAATTAAGAACGATAACCAAAAAAACGACACTGATGACGACTTATAGATAAATACTTTAACATGATTAGCTTTAGTTATGATTCATTACTTTGTTAAATTTATTTTATAATGACAATATTTATAATAAATTACTGAGGTATTAATTATGGTATTGATAATAATATAAATTTTTACTTAATTTATCTTAAATAATATAAATATTATATATTATTACTAAGGCATATACAATTTTTTATTTTTACTTATTAACATTTAATTAGTTTTAATTATATTCAATAATAAGTAATTAATTTATTAATAACGTTTCTTATTATCAATAATCAACGCAATTCATATAAAGTCATAGTCTAAATTTCTCGTTCTTTATTATGACTATTCAAACTTTCTTTTAAGTAGTTAATCAAGATATTTGAGGACTTTATTGGTTTTTTAACTAAAAAGATGAATAAAAGTAAATATGACAGTAATTATTTATTATAATATAATATTTACTGAATTTATCAAATAATGAAATGTTTTCTTCAGATAAATCTTTTGAACTAATGGCAACAATCTTAGTTTTTAATTTTTGATTCTCTAAATTTTTTACTCCGTCTACAAATTCACGCCATCCTAGTCCAGTTGTATCAGTATCAATTAAAATGCAATCAAATATCAAACTATAGAAATTATATTATTTATTATATTATTACCCTCTGTTGTAAAGTCCTTTGTATTTTTTTATTGCTTCTTTTCCATTAGCAGTAAGATCGATTAAATATTTAAAGTGTAACTCCTTAAGTGAAGCTCTGATGTTATCTTCACTATATGAATTGTCCTATAAATATTAAGTAAGTTCATTATATTAAATCATCAATATTATTACCTCTGCAATTAAAAATCTAGGCATCTTGCAATATCTAATTTCGTTCTTTTCACTAAAATTCCAGTTAACCCGGATACATATTTCTTTGTCTATAGCCTTATTATCAAAACTTTCTTTCTCAATGTTTTCATTCTCGAATTGAACTTTTTTAATAATATTATCTTTAATGTCTATCTTATTTAAATCGAGTATAGATTTTGCATAACTCATATCAGTTTTACTACTTTTTATTATTTTATCGTTTTCGTTATTGTCTTCTATTATTTTTTCCAATGCTTTTTTAAAATTAGGATTTGTTTCTTTTTCAGTATTTAATGTTTTATCTTTAATATCATTTTTATCAATGACTTTGTTTATCTCAATTTTGTAAGTACTTTTATCACTTTTAAAAAAGTCAGATTTATCTTCGTTTAGTTTCTTTAATTGATTTTGTTCCAACTTTTTCTTCTTGATTAATTCTAATTAGATGAATTAATCATATTATATTTATTAAATTATAATATTTATAGTATTTATTTACCTAGCTCTCCTAGTTGAGAATAATTAAGAATTTTTATTTGCAATTCGTGATAATTACCCCAATCTTGGGCTAATGATAAATACTCTTCTTCATCTTTAAAAGTATCTAATTAATTGTAAATTATTTATAAGTTATTAATAAATTATTAATAAATATTCTTACAAGTATCAGTTTCAGTAACATCGATATAGGTTGTTGGGAAAACTAATTCTTTGTATCCAGAAATTTTTATTGCATTTAATTTGTTTGTGTTTGTATTAAGATTATAAATCTTTTTTAGTATTTCATCAGTGCAGATTCTTTCAGTTTCTATATTATTTTCAGATAACTTAGGTAAATTTAAGTTAACTCTGGGAGGTAAATTTCTCTCGTTGAGTAAAGGGCTAATGCCACCAATTATAAAACTAAAGATTATACTATCTGATAGAGGGGTTAATACAATATCACTGTTATATACAACTTTGATTAAGTAATAAACCATAATTATTCCGATATCAAATAGTTTAGCTAAGTTGTAAAATTGTTCTTTTGTGAAGTCTTTGTTGAAGTCGAAGTTGCTTAGAATTTCATGAATTTGTAAAAAGTTAAATTTCATATATTCTTCGTTAGGCTTAGAAAATGTGACATTTGTTTTATAAAAATTGGCGTGATGATTAAAAAATCTATATCTCTTAAACTGTACACTTATATTCAGAGGCTTGTCATATTTGTCTAACATTCTATTCATATTTTGCATTGATCCCAGACTTTTATCGGTATAGTAATTATTTATTATAAAATGGATCAAGTTAAAGAAAATACCTCTATAAGTATCATAAACTGCAAAAATATCTTCATCTACAGAGTCTGATGTTAAGTTAATATCTACTCTTCTAATTTTTGCAGCGATTTTTAAGTTACTTACTATACTTTCGAAGAAGGCCTTAAAGTTAAAACTGACTAAATTAAATTGGATCTTATTATTTTTTATAGAGTCAAAAGTATTCAATGTAGTATTCATATCGTAAATATAATTGAGATAAGTCTTAAATAAGAAAATGTTTTTGACGTCTGACCGTGAAAATACAGAGTTCGGTGCTGGGTATGTTGTACTATCGACATTATCTAGTGGGATGTTATTTTCTTCATTATTTTTTTTATTTGTATGATCTATAATATTGTCTATAATTCCTTCAGTAATTATTTCCATATTACTAATCATGCTATTGAATTCTTTGTCTAATTTTAAATTGTAATCCAGGGTGATGTTATCTATAACTAGGTTTTGTAATTCAAGTAGTTGTATCTAATATAAAATTTATTATTTATTATATTACCATTATTGCATCTTGTCCTTTCCATGTACAATGCGTAGCAACGACTTTATAAAATTTAATCTTATTCGTATTGCCTTTATAAAAAGTTGGTGTATTTTCATGAAACTCATAAGAGATTGAATTAAATTTACCATTATCAAAGATTATATCTTTATCATCTA
>Ga0100379_10006278_pt1 | contig 10072 bp, 10 predicted proteins | sample CryGeymeta201503_FD_80418 | JGI IMG/M metagenome (GOLD analysis project Ga0100379, IMG submission 80418) | Groundwater microbial communities from Crystal Geyser aquifers in Utah, USA - Crystal Geyser metaG 2015-03 | ecosystem: Environmental > Aquatic > Deep subsurface > Groundwater | place... | reverse complement strand
CCTGTCCCATGCAGGCACTAGCGATGTATCTTCCATTGATGACTAAATATTAATCAAAAGAATTCTTTTACAAACATTTCCCCGCATTTCTCTTTACCTGCCAATATCACATTTGCTCAGAATAACAGACCTCATGCATTGTTATAATCGACCGTTAAACATGCAAAACAACCTATTTTACCAAAAACTCATCGAAAAATAACAGCAAAAAACACAGCTGCTCTACAGCCATGCCAACAAAGAAAACCAACAACAACAGCCGAAAATTAAACCCCAAAAACAGAAAAAAACCAAGCTTGAACACAGCAACAGCATCAGCCATCAACCTTAAACACAGTGGTATCTCGACACCAGAGAGGTATCGTCCCAGCAGCAAAGTAGATCAAAGATGGTCAATAACTGGATGTGTCTTCAGAAAGGGATGGTCTAGTTTGCTAAAGTAAAAATATTTGTCTATGCAGCTCATTTCAAAAGAATAGTTTCCAGCTGAAATCGAGAAAATACTTGAAGAATCTTTGCAAAAAGGAGGACCTTTAACCAAGTCAATAGTAATTGAAATATGGACAGCTCAGACATCGCCTTCTCTTGTTGACATCTTTATCGAGTATGCTCTTTCTCTCCTTTCACTCGGTAAAGGAAGTTGGTCTTTAGCTGCCTTCACCTCTCATCAATGTTACGACCTTCTGTCTCTTGATTGTCAAGGCACATCAGCCTGGAAAGAAGGACCTCCTCTTTCAAAAGCTCAGCTGCTGAAGTAACAGCTGATGAGAAGAGTGTTTGGATTTGCAGGCGAGAAAGAGAAAGATTTGGGTCCTCATGAGTTGATGGCAAGGTGGCAATTGACAAGTGACACAATCGTGTACTTTATTACAAGAGATATCAGTCAAGGAAAATCACAATCAAATGCCTTGTTGAACATTGAGAAAGAAAATTTCAAAGAAAATAGAGCAACAACCATCAACCGATCCATCTTGAGACCTACCTTGGAATTGATCGAGAGCGAAGAGAAATTTGTTGAAGTCCTCAAAACATTGGGCCTGAGAGTAAGAAGATAAGACGAACTATCAAGACCAGAAAGATAAGCTTTTCTTAAAAGGCTGATAGCTCAGCTTGAAGGATAGCTGGTTGGGAAACAGTTGGAGCTGGACATGTATAAATCTGAGGAATCTCCTTATGCTGAAGAGGAAGAGCTAGGAATTCCCTCTGAAAGGTTAATGATGGGAGAGGAGCACTACTAACATCTAAAAAGAAAAATCACTGCACATAAGGTCCTCTGATATGAATGTTAATTTTTTACAGTGCCAATTATCAAGATCAGTATTTTTTTATAGGCTAATCATGAGTAGTATAAAGTCAGAATCAATCAATTATTCATAAGTGTTGATATGGCTTTGTATCCTCCCACTAGTAAAGCTGTTAATACAAAACCTCCAACTATAGGACCCCATTCGATCTCCTATGATTCCGTAAAAGTTGAAAGAATTTAGCACGATGTATCAAGCTCCAGTGTTTCCGATTTTTTTGGTTCTTGTTACAACAGTCCTGAACAGGCAGAATAATCTTATGTTGATCCGTCTCCTGTAAACACATCCAAGTAGGCTTAAAGTTTTTCCTCTTATCTGACTATATCTTCAAGGGATGTCAACCTTTCCAAACGAGAAGGGGTCGGCAATTCGGCAACTGTCTCATCCTCACTTTCTAATTATTTTTTAGGATTATCCCTATTTTTTGATCCTTGTTCGATGTCGTTGTGTTTCTCGATCTGCGAGAAATTTGATTGATCGAAAGAGGACTTTTCCGATTCCAGCCTTGAATTGAGAATTTTGACCCCTGTTGCTCCATATGAATTAACAAGATCAATTTCGAGAAGATCAGCAATGTCTTAGAGGGTCAGTAGGAGGCGGTCGTCGGAGAGAGACTGTGTGCGGCAAAAGAAGGGACAGCCTTAGGCCAGTTAACTCTCTACTTCATGGAGGTTGGTGTGTTTGGGGAAGGAAACCTCAACAATTATGGGTTCTGAAGGGAAAGGTGATGTTTGCATTTCAAAAACTAATTATTTACCTCCAGAAGAGTTATTTATGACGTTTGCCTATAATACTACCACTTGCATGTGCTATTTACACCTTTATCTCCTCTCTTCTTCTACTCCTCGAAAAATATCTCTCCTGAGTTGATTGTTATTCAACTCTTCATCGAACTATCTAAACTTTTTTTACTTAATGTAGCAAAACTGCGATTCTGCAGGCAAACGTCACTCTATTTTCAGAAACTCTCTCTTCGAAAGCTAAGTTGTTCCTCTATTCTTGACTCATGAACCTCAGATAATCGAAAGACAGTCAACAAAAAGGATATCTACTCAGACTCAATGCCCTCCCACATCGACTGACTCTCACAATCACAGCTTTAACAATAGACATCGCATATTTTCACTGGATAAAGTAGGCCATAGGCGATAGAGGTCTGTTACCCCTTTTGAGTCAATCATCAATAGAAACAGTCGGGAACGATCCAGATAGAAAAAGCACAAAATATTTTCTGACTACCACATAGAGAAACCACGCCGTTCTTTGCCTCCAGAAAGAAAATCAGAAAACTACCCATATCCTGACTATTGCTTTCCATACAATTCTATAAGAACTGAGCCTCCACAGACTTTCTTCTAGAAAAGGTAACTTCCCCAGCCAAAATAACAAAAAATTGCAAGCAAACCCATAAAGCATGAGGTCTTTAGAGTAATCGACGTTGAAGATTCAATCATGACTCCCGAAGAGTTTTCTAATTTGATCTGGCAATCCCGACAATCCCGTCAAATCCAACATCGAAAAAAATATCTTAATAATGCTGCTCGAAGAGAGCCAATGGGAGTCACTGGCAGGTTCAACTGATGCGCCCAATGATCAGTCTGTTTTATGAATGTCCCGTAACGATTTATATATTTAACTCTTTTATAGCTATAACTTTTATCTTATTCAAATCATCTCATGGATCCGCTCTATGAAGCCAACAGAAGACAGGAACGCCGATAATACAACTAACGCCATCCTTTTCCTCCTTCGCTGCAGAGAAGGAACTCCGGATAGGAACTTTTAGCTGCCTAGGAAGACAACGATCATAGACACCAACCACGCTACCGACCTCCGCCATCAACAATAATCACCCACTAGCTTGATTACAGAGATCCAGGAGAAAGGGAAATGTCATTCTGCTTTCCTAATTTCATGACTTCGCTTGGTTCATGCTGCGTACCATGTAAAATATTCTGCCCATGTTGCTGCTGTGCTTGCTGCCCTTGTTCTAACAATCCCGTCTTCATTCAAGAGATGACCAGTCTCGGTCTTCTCCAATAATGGGGCAGATACATTCGTGTGCTCGAGCCTGGACTCCATATGATCAATCCTGTCTCTCAATCAATCATCTAGGTCAACCTGCAGACTCAAACCTATAGTTATGAGCAGATGGCAATCAGCAAGGACAATGTGCAATTCCGAGTAGTCATAATGTTGCTCTATCGCTTTGTGGATAGTTTGAAAGTGGCATATAGATTGGGCGGCAGAAATGCATAGTAGTGTTTAGAGGAGATCACTTGTGGGAGCATGAGGTCAATAGCTGGAGAAAATTTACTCCAGGAGATCATAGAGAATCGCAGTTTGGTTTCTTATAAATTGAAGTAGCATGTTAACTGGATGATGGAATACTGGGGCATTCATGTAGAAGTGACGTCCATCAAAGATATTTATATCGACAAAGATATTGAAAAAGTGCTCAGAAGTGTAGCTGTGGCCCTAAGAACCAAAGAAGCCATGCTTATCAGTTGTGAAACCCAAGCCAGATGTGCTTAGCTCTATAGAGAACTGAACAATCGACCCACAGGTAAGGCAGCCGCCCAAGTCAGATACCTCAACGCCATTGACAACATCATCAATCAAACTCTCGACAAATAGAACGTGATTTTTCTGAAAACTAATCTCGAAGAAAAAGTATTCGAGGAGACCACTCATTCAGCTTTGAGCTATTCTTGATATTATATTTATTAGCATTCAACAATATGTATCTGAGGTACTCTCTTGATGCCAACGGAAAGAGAGTCTACACTCTACAGGTCGTCCTCGAAAATGGTTCATACACCCTCAACGCTCATCCTGCTCGCTTCAGCCCCGATGACAAGTTCAGCAAGGAAAGAATGGAATGCAAAGAAAGATTCGGATTGCTCCTCACCCAAGTCGAACCTCCCAAGTTCTGATAGTTCACAGCACATACTCTACACCACACTTGTTATATACCCTCAGTCCCTTTAACTATATGGATTTAGTAAAACATCAGGCTTTCCTCGCCAGCATCACATTCTTCAGCAACTCCTGATAATCTTTTCCCAGAACCTTCACAAACTCTCCGAATTCCTCGTCCGACATTCTGCTCAATTTGCCGATCTACTCTGATAAGATGAACTTGTATCCTTTCTTTCCTATACGATTGTAGTATTCCCTAAAGATTTGATCAAAGTTGTCCGTGCAGCTCTCAATTATGCTGTCGTTTTCTGTTTCGGAGACAGTCTTGGCTTGGTCTTTAAGCAAATCGGCCAATTATTTTTCCGTCCATTTGCCCAAAGGAATCATGCCACCTGAATTAAAACAAAGTTACAGTCAAGGGGAGCAATGTAATTTTGTTCGACTTTCTCCTGAAAAAGAAATTATCTGAACATGAAGCGACCTTTGGAGTTCTTGTTGATTGTCGCATAATCGATATTTTTCTTGATTGCTTTGAGTTAGTTCTCGTCTCTGAATTTGCTGTGGAATTTGCGCTGAGCCTCGCTATCTTTGTATGACTGAAGAGCTTTCCATACGCTGATGGTGTTGATATTTGTCCTTGTGAGAAGGGTTAGCATTATGATTAAAACAGTATGGCTTTGGTTGTTAGAGATAAGCAGAATTATTTAAATGCTCGATAGCAGTAATCACACCTCCCGCAGTAATCTTTTCGCACTCTCCTCCGAATCCTCACAAAAAAGCAACCCTCTCCACAGGACCAAAAAGCACAGCTACTCATCTTTTGTTCGTAAAGTCAGAAATTTGTTGGAATAAGAAGGTGAAGATCTGGATCAGTTGTACCAGAAGGTCTAGATCATTGTAAAGCGATACTTCAGGGATAACAAGATTGTATAGTTTGGGGAAATGTATAATCATTTGCTTTGCTTGAGGTCGAACAGCAAAAAAATGACAGAAATATTGTCCCTTCTCGAGCATAGTATTTTAGAGAGCGGGCAGAAACATAAGGAAGAACAGCAGTATTAGGACAGAGCAGATGAATTTTCTCTAACGACAACCACCCAAAATCACAGTAAACCTCGTGATCAACATCTCGAGAACCAAAGCAATCCATCTGAAAGTCGCAACCGTGAGGAGGATACTATCGATCATGTGACAAGCTCAATCAAGTACCAATACGTTCCCCTTTCTAAAAAAGATCAACCTTAGCAAATTAACACAAGAACACCAAAAATAATCGAAAAAGAGCCTGATTTGTCCCCGATCAAACAGTCACCCAACAAAAGAAGCTCCAGCTATGAATAATATGTCCAGAGAAATAGAAACTATAATGAAAAAGTCAATGAACTGATGCAGGAGCTGGCAGCTATAAAGCATAACTTACCTGCTGTTGAAGATTAAAAGTATTCTGAGAAGGAAATTGAGCAAGTTGAAAGTGAAGACTAGGCTAATGAAGCCAGAAATCAGTTGGTGATCCATCTGGATTAAAGCATGTAAATAAGACAGCAAGAGGAGAACATCGAAATCACACCCGAACCCACTGATAAAAGAAGAGATGTATAAGCGGTGAAAATAAAATCGAGGTCAGATTCAATCAACTAAAAAACTCAAGATAACGCCTCCAGCCAACAAACAATCGGCTAGGTAAACCCTCAACATGAACCTCATTCATAGCCACAAAAAAAATAAATCAGCAAACCTGCTCAAACTAGTCAATCTCGACGCCTCCTCTTGCTCGAGCAAGCCAACCTCATCACCAAACAGCTCTAAGAGCTCAAATCAGTGGCCTATTTACTTCATCAATAATCTGATGAAAAAAAATTGCCTCAAGTTTCTATCTTATCATCACGTGAAGAGATATCTAGTCATGGTAAGATCGAATAACCTCCTCAGCAAAAACAACAAAAAAAATAAATTTTGGAAGCAATGGCAAGCACCATCTCCAAGGTTCAACTCACAGAGGAGAATATTCCCTCTTTCAAGCAAATATCCTAAAAACAAAGAACAGATCCTCAACCTCAGCAGATGAAAAAACAACAAAATCAGGTTTTTTATCATCCCATGGCTCAACAGGTGGACTCCTCTGTCTTCTCCTTCAGCAATACCTAATATCCAGTTCAGAGAATTGAGGATCGAACAATCATCGAGAAAGAAAATCACTCATTGACAGTTCCAGGTCAGCACCAACGCAGTCGCTCAAAAGAGCATGACCAACCTCTTGAAGTGTCTGTTGTCAAAAGAGGATACAACCCATACTTCGATGAGCAATTTGGACAACAAGTTCAGATGAGACCGATTCAGCATCATCAAAGATAGCTATCTAACAGATCAAGATCTAGCCAGATAAATGTTGTTGTCATTGATCAAGGAAGAAGACAACAACCTTTTATTCATAATGCTTCGACACCTGCAATGCCAACTCAACATTTTCCTGTTGACCAGAGAGTTATGCAAAATAGATCGATCAGATCTTCATCTCGAAGCAGCAATAAATCTCCTCATTTGCACAATCAGCCTCAACCTCAGTTGATACCGTCTAGAAGCCAGGCCTCAATCCGATCTAATTTCACATATTCGAGCCCCAGCCAAAACAGCGGAGGATGGGCAGGTCAAAGAAAAGGCATAAATTTGATATCTCCACCTCCAATGATCCTATGATTATTTTTCACTTCTGTAACTTATTATAATCATGTTTAGCAAATCACATCTCGAGCACCTCGAAGATTGCTCTGTTATTGCCACATACACTAACAAATTATCATCACCTCTTGTTATCGACAACGAAATCTTCTGTGTGTCGGAGAATGGAGATATCATAAAAATCAACCAGAAAGGGGAAACTGAGATAGTGTTCACCATCCTAGGACAGCCTTCCTTTTTGGCCTACAAAGATGGATAAAATTGCTTTCTCATTTCAGATTTTGCACATCAGTCCATCTTCTCCAGAGATGATTCCACCTCCATGCAAATTCACAACCTCATCAGTGACTATCAAGACCACGCCTTTCTAGGCCCTCACAGTATCTAAGTCGGCCCATTCACCAGTATCCTTTGACCTAGATAGAAAATATATACTTCACTGACTCGGGATCCTTTCAATAGACCTCTATCGAAAGCAGATTAGGAAGTTTGTTTGTTTTGAGGGGAGATAATCAAAAAATCAGATGCCTGACCTTCCGCCAACTGGCATATCCCACTGGGTTGAAAGTCGACGAGGAATAAAAAATTCTGCTTGTTTGTGAGATGGGAGAAAACAGAATATTGAAGTATTTACTTGATGAAAACCTCAGTGGCAATTACACTGTTTTTCATCAGTTTTCAGGCAGATTCGGTCCCTCAGCTATCTTCAGCTTTGCCAGCAAATTTTTCGTCTCTCTATTTGAGTTCAACGGCCTCACTAACCACGGCTTGATAGCAGTCTTAAATATCAACGGCGAGATGATATAAAAATTATCAGTCGAAACTGGAGGATAAATAACAGGACTGTTCATTTACTAGGAATAATAAAAGGAAGAGGAGGTGATGCTTGTGAGCTAAGGGAATAAATTATACAAGGTGCCTCTGAAGAGAGGGTAGGAAGATTCTAAACTTGAAGAATCAATCGTGCTTTCAAAGGGATGATTTTAGATTGTGTTTGAACGAAGAGATGAAGTATATATTAGATCACTACTTCTTTACCAACTTTTTTACTGTGCTTTTTGGAGGTCTCCCACGTGGCCTCTTAGGTGGCTCAGTCAGCTCGACTTATTATTGTTTATGCATCTCATTCAATGATGGTTACTGCTTTAGGAGTTCCATGATTTACTATAATTCTGCCTACCTCTTGTTCTTCTCCATCAGATCATATGCTTCAGTTTCTTGCTCTTTAAACCAAGCTTTTTTCCTTTCCTTTTCCCTTTTTGTACCCTCACTCTTTTCAGGAGGTATAATCTACATGCTGGAGTTTAATGGTGTTATTTTTAATATTTATCTCAGATTACCCTCAATGCAGTTGGCTAGATATGTTTCTTTCGCTTTCATTAAAAGCAAAAAATCAACCTCCTCTTTTTTACTTATTTAATGCTGCACTCCCAACAAAACATCGATTATTTTCAACTATTTTTATCTGATATGATTTATGACCGTTTCCCCCTTGACCTCCCTTGTGTCTGCTAGTGACCTATGGCTATTTTAGTTTTTGAGCTTATTTTGCATGCTGATGGGATCATCTGATGATAATTTTCCAGGACTTTTCACGCCTTCCGATCCTTTCTTTTGAAATGAATGCATGGCGCTATTGTTCCCCAATCTATTATAAAATAGGAGTTGTTATCAAGTATTTATTATTTTTGTCAAAACCATACAAATCTTAACCTCAAACAATTCTCAACAATAAGTAACCATATCTCTCAATTTAGTGGAGATAGACCTTCAGACAATTTCCTTTAAGATAGTCTACCTTCTCTTCTAATTGTTAAACTAAAACTCATCAAATAAGCTCATGACTACTACTATTAAATACAATAAGTTTATCTTCGTACATAATATAATATGTAATCAGAACATTCCTAACCCTAGATTTCCGTTCAGAAGGAAAGAAATATCCGTAATGATCTCACCACCTAAACTGAACCCAAGTCTTCCTCACCTTACTTCTACCACAATGTTTGGAAATTACGGCCGTTCGAACTGGAAGAGTTTGAGGTGGAGAGTATTTCTCAGGAAATGAGATAAATACAGTCAGAAGAGCTTAATTTCAGGCAGGTTAAGAGCTTATAACTTAGGATTTCTAACATCGATAGCTACTCAACCATCATCATCCTTTCTATCTTTAAATCAATGATAGATCACCTAAGTCTACCGATCCAATAAATTAAGTAGAGGCTAACGTATACCTAAATCCTTTCCTAGAGCCAGCTCAGGATATACGACTCTTGAACTAACAGTTAGAAGGCTTAAAAGTTAAAAAACCCAGACTGAACATCAATCTCAATAATATCTTTACTCATCAACCTCTCAAGAGGCATCAAAACCAGCCGAAACAAATCAACGGGCTCCTAAGGAAGGTGTTACCCTACTTCAAGAAGCAAAATTATTTCTCTGGCCATGAAGAGCTCTACCTTAGAATCAATCAATCTCTCAGAACTTGCAAGGATAAGTCTTATAACCTGAACAGCTTACGGAAGACACTGCTCGATACGACAAAAAGTTAACAAGAGCAGCAATTGATCCTACTGATAATGAGGAAGTTTTTGAGTCAAAATTTAAGGAAATAATCGCTTAAAAAAGTTGTTAAGAATCAATTTGAATACTTGGTATGCCTGAAAACCTATTCCCTCCGTTGCAGTAATCCTACCCTCATCGATCGCATGGCCTTCAAATGATTACAACTTCAAATTCATTATTAATGTCTTCAACAGCTTTATTATATCAATGCCCCCATCCTTCACCTGGAAATAAATAGAAGAGCATCAAGAAGTGGGAGATTGCTGGCTAGTCATTCACGATAAAGTGTACGATCTTTCGGAGTACATGAAAAGACACCCGGGAGGAAGGTGGATCATTTTGGGGCAAGCCGGCAAAGATGCAACCCCTGCCTTTCTGAAAACCGTTCATTCAGAGGTGGCCTTTGACATCATGAATGAACTTTACATTGGCGATTTGGCTAAAAGTGAGCCTTCTGAGAAAAAAGAGGAGTGATTGACTACTTTTGGAATAAATATTAACAAAGTGGCATTAATTAATCAATCCAGCCCAAAGACACCCTCAAGATTGTTATCGACGATGGCTGTGAGATATACTCTCAACAAATCTTTGCTCTGGTACTTTGG
>Ga0100379_10006272_pt1 | contig 10077 bp, 11 predicted proteins | sample CryGeymeta201503_FD_80418 | JGI IMG/M metagenome (GOLD analysis project Ga0100379, IMG submission 80418) | Groundwater microbial communities from Crystal Geyser aquifers in Utah, USA - Crystal Geyser metaG 2015-03 | ecosystem: Environmental > Aquatic > Deep subsurface > Groundwater | place... | reverse complement strand
TTTTATAAAACATTTTATATAGCGGGGTTAACCCCGACAATTTGTAAGAAAAACATACTACTCAAATAACGAATTCCGAGATTTTTATATAACTAAGTATATGATCTTTATTTACTTACAAACTGTCTGCCCAAAGGGCAGATTTTCCAATGGAAAATCTGGGTTTATAAAAAAGGAAGAGACTCCAAATAATTAATAATTTTGTAGTAACAAAAAAAACAAAAACAATTAAAAGGAGTCTCTAAGATGAAAAATAAAGAAAATGCAGCACAAAATCTTCAATGGTATCAGAATCAATCACTAGGAACGCAAATAAGTTTGTTCAGTAATTTTTTAGAAGCAGCCAAGTTATTAGCAAACCTGCCTACCGGATAGGCAGGTCAGATGCTGGAAGATGAAGTAAAAGAAAAAGCTGGTTTAAGAGATATGATAGAGAAAAACCATCATCAGGCAGATACAGTCGTTGGGGCAGTAATCCAGGCAGCATAACAGTAGGAGAAGAAAAGGTAAGAATAAAAGTTCCAAGAATAGTTGATAATCAAAAAATGGTCACAGACAGTCCAGAGAGCTATCAAAAATTAAGGACAATAGATTTGCCATCAGAGGCTTTAATGAAAAAAATAATATTGGGATTAAGTCAGCACGATTATCAAGAAGTAGTAAAGATGGGGGTTGAAAGTTTTGGTTTAAGTCAGTCAACGGTAAGTAAAGCTTTTATAGAAGAAAGCACAAAGGCATTAGAGGAATTTGAAAAGAAGGATTTGTGAATATATGATTTTATAGCCTTAGTAATAGACGGAAAATATCTGTCCAAAGAAAACACAGTAAGTAATAGCACTTGGAATAACGATCAGCGGAGAAAAGATACCCTTGGGCTTTATCCAGACAACAACAGAAAACAGCAATGCGGTCAAAGGATTGTTAAAAGATTTAATAAAAAGAAATTTCAAGTACACGCAAAGGATACTTACACTATTGGATGGTTCAAAGGGTTTAAGAAAAGCAGTGGATGAGACTTTCGGGAAATATGCTTTAGTACAACGCTGTTACAGATAGAAGAAGAATGAGAAAAGTAAATAATTATGAAAAGTTACATTTACTTAGAACAGTCTTAAAAACAGAATTAAAGATTAAACAAAAGAAAACAGCTTAATAAAATGGAGTCTCTATTTTCAACTAAGTTTGACTTTATACCTTTATGGACTTGATTTATAGTTAATTAATAATATATATTTATAGTAAACATATTTAGACTAATTCCGATATTAAAATATTTTTTATGAATAAACCACTTTTATTAGTAGCTATGTTTATAACTGTATTGTTCTATTCTTGTAAAGAACATATAGTTGAGAGCACTACAAGTATAGATCAAATTCTGACTAGTAATGATGCTATAAATGCTACTTTCTCAGATATTCAAAGCAAAGTATTTAACAAATCTTGTGCATTAAGTGGCTGTCATATCACAGGTATTCAGTTTCCTAATCTTTCTGGAAATGCATATAATGTAATTGTAGGTAAAGTAAGTAGTAATAATTTGAACTATATCGAGCCGGGGAATTCTTCACAAAGTTATTTGTATTTAAAATTGATAGGATCAAATAATATTAATGGATCAAGAATGCCTAAAAATGCTCCAGCTTTACCACAACCTATTATTGATTCTATTACAGTTTGGATAAATAATGGAGCAATAAATAATTAATTTTAATATTATGAAATTATTAAAATTTATTTTAGTTTTTTTAATTATTAGTTGTTTTACTTATGGCGATGAATGGCATGTAAAAAAAGGTTCTGATAATCTTGTTAAATTTACTTCTTCAACAATAGTTCTAGATTTTGATGGAACAACGAACAACATTGATGGATATATTTATTGGGAAGGTAAGGAATTATTTACTGGGAAAAATGAAATTTATTTTGAAGTTCCTTTGAATACTGTAAAAACCGGTATTGGTAAAAGAGATAGGGATATGCGTGAAGATGTACTTGAAACAAATTTATGGCCAATAACTTATTTCAAGGGAAACATTGTAAATGTTAAACAAAATAAAAATCAAAATAAATATACTATAAAAGTAAAGGGGAAAATGTTTATTCATGGTGTTGAAAAGGAATTGGAAATACCTGGCGATATTAAAATTGAAAATGAAATAATGTCAGTAACCAGTAATTTTTCTGTCTTTTTGAAAGATTATAATATTGAAGCTCCAAGTTTGCTTGCATTTATTAAGGTAGCACAAGAAATTAAATTAAATTTAAATTTTAAATTAGAACAGTCAAGGTAAAAAATTGAATAGAATTAAAGTTACATTCATAATTTTTGTTTGCAATTTTTTAATAATAGCACAGCCAAAATGGAAAAAGACAGAATTACCGGCTGAATTAAATTTAGGCTTATTTCATGCAACACAAACTGCAAATTTCCCAACAACTGAATCACTTCAAAAAGGAAATTTGATGTATGAAATTTCTCACAGATTTTTACCTTCGATAAAAGACGGTTTTGATGAATTTTATGGACTTGACGGCCCAACAAGAATTAGATTTGCATTAGGATATGGTTTAACAGATGAATTAATGGTTACTTTAGGTCGTAGCAATAATACAGATAATCTTGACCTTCAGTTAAAACAAAAATTGTTTCAAGTAAACAATAAAAATTTACCTTTAGTTGTTTCAGTTTTAGGTGGAATTTCTTGGAACACAGAAGTTCCAAATGGAATTGTTCGAAGTAGAGGCGACGGAGACAATTTTCAATTTTACGGACAATTAATTTTAAACACTATGTTCTTTGATAAAAAGTTAGGAATTGGATTAGTTCCATCATATCTGCAAAATAGTTTCATATATGCTTTAGAAAAACAACATACATTTACACTTGGTACATATGCTCAATATTATTTTAACAGGATGTGGAGTATGTGGGTTGAGTATAATCCAATTATTACCGGATATAGAGGTAGAATAAGACTTGATGAAACAGGTAAATCATATAACAGTGTAGCATTTGGTGCTGATATAGAAACCGGTGGTCATATTTTTCATATAATGGTAACTAATAATGCAAGATTGAATCCTTCACAATATTTAGTTGGAGCTGATCGTTCAGCAAGTGATGATATGTGGAGATTAGGATTTGGAATACTTAGATATTTTTAACTGTGGTTTTAATTTCTGTAAGAAGTATTACAAAAGGAATACTTAAAATTGTAAGAATTTAACTTCCTATGTAACCCAGATCAAATTTTTTTAACTCAAAAATATACATTTTGAATATAACTACAAAAAATAATATTAGACTCAATTTAAGTCAGCTTTCTCAAATATTTCTTAAGACTTTAGCATATTATGATATTTTTAGGTATCCTTTAACGAAAGAAGAAATTTATTACAACTCTCCAACCAATGGAGATACTAAAGAATATATTTTTAACGAAATAGATATTCTAGAAAAAAAAGGATTAATAAAAAAACATTATGACTTTTATTTTCTTTTTAATAATAAAGAAAATATAAAAAGGCGAATACTTGGCAATAAAAGAGCTTCAAAAAAAATTAGAACAGCTAGATGTTTTTCGAATATTATTTCTAGGTTTCCATATATTAGAGCAGTGTTTATATCAGGGTCTTTATCAAAAGGGTATATGGATGAAGATTCAGATATAGATTTTTTTGTAGTTACTAAGTCTAATAGATTATGGATAGCAAGATTTTTACTTATGTTATTCAAAAAAATATTTTTGTTTAATTCTAAAAAAAATTTCTGCATAAACTACTATATAACTACTGATAACCTTGAAATAGAAAATAAAAATATCTTTACTGCTATTGAATTAGCATCACTTTTGCCTATGTACGGATCCAACATTTACGAAAACTTAATATCTTCAAATAATTGGATAAAGAATTATGTACCAAATTATCCTAAAAGAGAATTAAAGAAAGTAAAAAAATTTAATATAAAAATTACACAAAGAATTATTGAGCCAATATTTAATAATTCTATTGGTGAGATATTAGATGATTATTGTATGAAAATATTTTACAAATATGATAAAAGGAAATACCATGAATTTAATGAAGAAAGATTTCAAAGATCTTTTATATTTAAAAAAAACATATCAACTCACTACCCTGAATCATTTCAACCAAAAGTATTAAATGCACTTGAACAAAAAATTGTTTGTCTTCAGATTGAACATAATATTTTAATTAATTAAAATATAAAATGTCTGAAGTTCTATTCACACATTCATATTTCTATAAATTTGATCCCAAACAATTAAAATCAAAACAATTTTATCCTCCATTGGGCACAATATATGCAGCTTCATTTATCCGTGATAGTGGATATGAAGTTTCTTTATTTGATACTAATCTTAAAAATGATCCTATTGAAATTATTTCCGATTTAAAAAATCATAATCCAAAATATTTAATCATATATGACGATGGTTTTAATTATTTGACTAAGATGTGCCTTCTAAAAATGAGAAAAGCTGCTTTTAAATTAATAGAAATTGGGAAAAAATATAATTGCAAGGTAATTGTAAGTAGTTCAGATTCAACTGATCAATACGAAAAATATTTAGATAATGGTGCAGATTTTGTCTTACTTGGAGAAGCCGAGATAACTTTACTTGAATTATTAAATTCATTAAAAAATAGTTTTTCTGAATATCCTCAGATTAAAGGAATAACTTATAAGAAAGAAGGAAAATTTATTAATACAGGAAGAAGGGAAATACTAAATAATCTTGATAACTTACCTCAACCTGCCTGGGATCTAATTAATGTTGATGAATATAAAAATATATGGATAAATAAACACGGCTATTTTGCTTTGAATATAGCAACAACAAGAGGATGCCCATTTAAATGTAATTGGTGTGCAAAACCAATTTACGGTAATCGTTATAACAGTCGATCACCTGAAAATGTCTTAAATGAAATTGAATATTTAATTAATGAATTTGGTATAAATTATATTTGGTTTTGCGACGATATATTTGGATTAAAGCCTGGTTGGGTGAAAGAATTTAATAGGTTAATTAAAGATAGGAAATTAGTATTTAAGTATAAAATTCAATCAAGAGTTGATTTACTATTACAAGAAGATACTATTGAAGATTTAGCCCAGAGTGGTGCAGATATAGTTTGGGTTGGTGCTGAATCAGGTTCGCAAAAAATTCTTGATTCAATGGATAAAGGCACATCTGTTGAACAAATATATTCAGCTGCAAAACTATTAAAAGAAAAGCATATAAAAATAGGATTATTTTTACAACTTGGTTATTTAGGTGAAACTAAAAATGATATAGAAAAAACATTGAAAATGCTACTAGATATTATGCCTGACGATGTTGGCATTTCCATTTCTTATCCTCTTCCTGGTACTAAATTTTATGGTATTGTTAAAGATCAATTAAAAGAAAAAACTAACTGGAATGATAGTGATGATCTTGATTTAATGTATCAAAATAATTTTTCTCGTGAATATTATAAAAAACTTCATAGGTTCATTCACAAAAAATTTAGAAGAGAACAAGGGATTATATTTATTAAAAAATTTTTTAATAATCCTTTTACTTTAAGTTCATATGAATTTAAGAAGGCACTGGCAACTTTTTATTACATACCACAAATTATTATCTATAAATATTGGTTAAAAAAGTTACAATAAGGATAATTGAATAACAAAGTTAAAATAAGTTAATCCTTAATAATTAAAACCCATGGAAATAAGGGTTTACTTTTTACACCTAATATTTTTTTAATTTTAGCAAAATATAATTCTTTTTGATTTAATATCTTATAATTAAATTCTCTTAATTGAATGCCGGTGTGGTGGTAATAATAATTTATCATCTCAGGACAACCAAGATATTTATAATAATTAATTGTTCTTTCCTTTGCTTTATTAGACTCAGCTAAAGAATAAAAATTACTATCAATTATATGAACTTCACCATCTTTTTTAAGAAAATAGAATATCCTCCTGATTAGATTATTAAAATCATTAAAATATTGGACCGAACTTGAAAAGACTATTACATCAAATGATTTATGTGGAAATATATCTTTAAATATATTACCATATATAAATTTTAATTTTTTATTATTATTAAAAACTCTTGCTCCTTGTAATAACTCTGTTTTATTAACATCTAAAGCGGTAACATAATTATTTGTATTTAATGAAATTGCGTTTGATAACCATCCATTACCACAACCAACATCTAATATGGATAGATTTTTTTTATCTGAAAAATATTTTATTAATTTTAGCATTGAATCTTTTCGTACTTCCCATTCTGAAAATAATGGATGGGTTTTACTAATATCAGGTAGATTCATTAAAATATCATCAGAATAGATTCTTCCTTCTTTTTTTCTAATATTGATATAAGTATTTTCGTCAAATATTTTATTATCAAAAGAAGATATGAAATGGACATTTTCAAATTTCATATTGTTTTTGAGGTTCATCTTAAATTGTTCAAAAGTCTTTAATAAATATCAATATAATAATATTAAAAATTAAATAAACCATGCAAAATTTTGATCTTGTAAAAAAAGCATTTTCAAATCAGTCAGAAATATTTGATAAACTTGATGAACAAAACATAATTCTGAAATGGATGCGTAAAATTATTTATAATCATGTAAAAAAATACTTAAGAGAAAATGATTCAATTTTAGAATTAAATGCTGGGACAGGAATTGACGCAGTTTATTTTGCGAAACTAGGGCATAAAATTCATTGTACCGATATATCTGAAGGAATGATAAAAAAATTAAATAGTAAAGTTAAAGATCAAAAATTAAATTCTTTAATTACAAGTGAAATTTTATCTTTTACTGAATTAAATAAAATAAAAGGAAAATCATTTGATTACATATTTTCTAATTTTGGAGGTCTTAATTGCACTCAAGATATAAAGCAAGTTATTTCTCAATTTAAATTATTATTAAAGAAAGAAGGTAGATTGACATTAGTAATTCTTCCAAAAATTTGTCTTTGGGAAATAGCATTAATATTTAAAGGTAAGTTTAAAACTTCATTTAGAAGGCTAAAGAAAAATGGAGTAAGTGCTAATATTAATGGATATAATTTTAATACATATTATTATAGCGTCTCGGATATTAAAAAAGCATTAATGGACGATTATAAAATTTTAGAAATACAAGGTATTGCAGCAATAAGTCCTCCACCATATATGGAAAAATATTCTTATAAATATCCATATATTTATAAAAAGTTGATTTATTTTGATGAAAAATTTTCTCACATTTTTCCGTTTAATAGATGGGCCGATCATTTAATAGTAACTGCTGAATTAATATAAAATAATAATACTAACTTCATATAATGCATATACTAGTACTAACACCTGGATTCCCCCAAAATGAAAAAGATTCTTCATGTCATCCTGCTATGCAAGACTATTTCAAAGCGTTACTAATTGAACATCCCGCTATAAAATTATCTATTATTTCAATTCATTATCCATTTAAAAAAACACCACATATTTGGCAAGGGATTAAAGTATACAATTGTGGAGGAAAAAGTAGAAAGTATCCATTAAAATTTTTTTACTTATTACGGGCAATTTCATATTCATTAAAAATTAACAAAGAATTAAATGTCAATATTATCCATAGCTTTTGGTTATCAGATACAGCATTACTAGGAAGTATATTAGGTAAATTTTTCAAAATCAAAAACATTTGTACCTTAATGGGGCAAGATGCAATGAAAGGAAATATTTATTTTAAAATTCTAAGCTTAAATAATATTATAAAAGTAACTTTATCTGAATACCAATCAAAGTATTATATAAATTCAACCGGAAATAAACCTAATTATATAATACCTTGGGGAATGAATAATATTGAAATTACTAAGAATAATCGTCCAATTGATATAATTGGAGTTGGATCATTAATCTCGAACAAAAATTACAAATTATTTATAAAAATTATTTCAAAATTAAAGATAGAATATCCGCTGATAAATTGTTTATTGATAGGTGATGGTAAACAAAAATCAGAACTACTTGAAATAATTAAAATGGAAAAATTATGCAATAATATTACATTAATGGGTCAACTCCCTCGAGAAAAAGTTTTATCAAAAATGATGGAAAGTAAGGTGCTCTTACATACTTCAAACTATGAATCATTTGGTTTAGTAATTTTAGAAGGATTAGTATCCGGTTGTTATATAGTTAGTAAAAATGTTGGTATTGCTAAAAAAAATAAAAAAATATTAATATTTAAAAATATTGATGATGCTTTACATCTTATAAAGGAAATTATAACAAACCCACATGAATTCAATCCTGAAAATCCATATCCAATAAAAGACACAGTCTCATCCTATATGCAATTATATAAAAAATATTCGGTATATAAAGGATAAAAGTATTAAATATATTAACAAGAAAATATTTTTATATTTTAAACAATACCTTAAAGACAAAGCGGTTTTATATGGTATATCCAATAAGATTTGGGTTTTCATCTCTTCAGCAATAACTGCACCAATTATTATCATTTATTTCTCACCTACAATACAGGGCTTTTATTATACATTTATAAGCATATTGGGGATTCAGTCCTTGTTTGAATTAGGACTTGGACAGTTACTCCAACAATTTTTTAGCCATGAATGGATTAAAATAAAACACATACCTGGTAAAGGATTTTGTGGAGATAAAGATTCCATTTTAAGATTATCATCAATTAGTTATTTCACTATTAAATGGTTTTTCAAATTATCTTTACTTCTTTTCTTTACATTAAGTATTGGTGGATATTTCTTTATGAAACAATCTACAAATCTTTATGATGTACCTATCTCTTTTTGGTTTGCTCCTTGGATAGTAATTAGTTTGTTAAAATCTATCCAAATTTTTTTATCACCAGGGCTAATTTTCCTAGAAGGTATAAATGAAATTGAAAATATTAGTAAATTTCGTTTTATGCAATCTATACAGGAACGAATAGCATCTTGGATTGTGATAATAATTGGTGGAAATCTTTGGTTGTTTTCTGCTGGATCTAGTATAAATATTTGGGGGCAACTAACTTTTTTTAAAAAGAAATACCAATCTATCTTAATTGATTTAGTAAAAAATAAATCTGTTAAGAATGATATATGGAAAAAAGATATTTTTCCGTTACAATGGAAGTATGCAATCAGTTCACTTTCTGGGTTTTTAAATTTTTCATTTATAGTTCCATTGGTATTTTTATTTTTGGGGCCAATTTCTGCAGGGCAATTGGGGATTAGCTGGGCAATTATAACAATGTTTTGGAATCTTTCTGTTACTTTAATTACTACAAAAATCCCAACTTTAGCTATGTATGCAGCAAGTAATGATTATAAAAAATTTAATAAATTGGTCTTAAATTCTTCTTTTGCTTCAACTTTATTTCTTGTAATTACAACTATTTTTCTTTTGTTTGGTATTTTAATAATGGAATTATTTTATCCTAAAATATCCAGTAGATTTTTGCCTTTAACACCCTTTATTTTCTTGTCTTTGTCAATAATACCTCATCATTTAAAATATGCTATGACAAGTTATATGCGTTCGATAAAACAAGAACCATTTTGGAAAATTTCTATTTTAGAGTCTATATTAATTATTATTATTTTACCATTATCTTGTGAATATGCAGGAATAGTAGGATTAAGTATTAGTTTTTTTGGAATAATATCTTTAATAACTGGATTAACTTTTTTGAAATTCAATAAAATTAAAAATGAACTATATAATAGTTGATGACTATTAACACTTCAATAAATTCTCATAAAATAATTTAGCTTTTTTAGATATTGCCGAAAAGCTTAAATTATTTAAAAAATATTTTAAAACTTTTTCTGATTCAATTGCTATTGGCTTGTTTATTACTTCTTTACTAATATTATAAAATGAGTTTACATCTCCGCATTTCCATAAGCCCCCTATTTTTCCATTATTAGTCATTGTATTAAATGATGAAATATTAGTTACAATTGGAACTAGACCGCATGCCATACCCTCACATAAACTATAA
>Ga0100379_10006267_pt1 | contig 10084 bp, 7 predicted proteins | sample CryGeymeta201503_FD_80418 | JGI IMG/M metagenome (GOLD analysis project Ga0100379, IMG submission 80418) | Groundwater microbial communities from Crystal Geyser aquifers in Utah, USA - Crystal Geyser metaG 2015-03 | ecosystem: Environmental > Aquatic > Deep subsurface > Groundwater | place: USA... | reverse complement strand
TCTTCAGGTATTGACAGAGGTTGGCATATTCAAATCTAAGAAGAGTCCGATAATTTTGATGCAATAATAGTACTCTTAGTGGAAATAGTACTATTTTAATTAGTGAGTCATTGATATTTGTGTTTTTATTCTTTGCCTTAGGCCTTTCCCAGCCGATTTATAAACTTTCAAAATGTAATAGGAGTACAACAGGAAAGATGAAAATGTGGAGAGCAGTGGCAACCAGTCAACCAGCAAAGGCTCACTTTCACAAGAAGGATATGTTTGTACACCATTGCCTGAAGAATAAAGCTATCACTATCGCAGGCATCCTTCTCTCAAGATTAAACCGATATCTTTTGATGACTAGGCTGATTAGATTGCAACAGTTCAATCGCAAGAGTCTTATTTTTCAGTCAATTCTTCAAACGTTTAGAACAATCATTCAGAAGAAAGTCCTCAACTTTCTAAAAAATATATAAATAGCAAAATCCAAAAGTATACAGCTCGACTCACTGCTCCTGAGGAGTGGAATTATCAACAGTAAGCAGGGATACCTTCCCAATCTTTATAGTATATGAAGCAAGAGCTGAAATAGACCTACGATGATCTTCTGGCCATCGTCAGCAGGATGATTAGTGCCCAAGTTAGCACTCGTCTTTTATTTTTGTTGGGGCCAAGACAGTCCGGAAAGAAAACCTTACTCTTTTTAGTCCTCCAATAAATTGCAAAATGCACTTCGAATACAAAAAGCTATTACTTTGATTTTGAGCAGTGTACCAGAAAAGGTGAATAGGCTATCATTAGTTTATCGAGTTTTATCCTTCAGTACTGCCTAGAAATGAAAGAGAAAAAACAGGGAGAAAGCGTCAGGCCGGTAATTGTTGTCAATGGTCCTCAATTATTTTTTCATCTTTTGAAAAAAGTACAGCTCTACCATGAGTTTAAGGGGCTCCTAAGAAAAAGTAAGATAGTGTTTCTGTTTACAGGCACAGCACTCAACATTCGCAAGTAATCTTGGATTTCCGAAAATTCTTTGACTTTTAAAACACCAAAAATTAGCCTCAACGCCATCATCAGTTTGCTTGTCATAATAATCAAGTAAACTTCATTTGAGAGCGTAAAATGGACTCTCAGCAAACCCCTAGCTACCTTCTTTTGCAAAAGATTACAGGATCACTCGAATGTCGATTTGAGCCTTTTGACAAAAATGAAGTAATTTATGAAAAAAATAGCCAAGTTGACAAAAAAAAGTGAAGAAAATGTAGAAGAAAAATCCACTGAATTGAAAATTACAAGAGATATGCTTGATGAATTCAAGAAGGAATGTTTCGACATATCATACCAAGTAAATATAGCAGGACTCAACCTTCACTAAAAGTTAGTATTGGTGGGTATGAGAAGGGTCATGTCCGAGGACTAAAAATTAGCAATCAAGCTTAGTGACCTTTACAGTGCTTACCGTTGGGCGTGTTCAAGCATCAATGTAAGTGGCCGAGAGGAAAAATAATTTAAACGGGATCTACTGGTCTAAATGTAGACCTACAAACTAATCAGAACAGTTCGGAAATACGGAAATATGATTGGGACCTTTATTGTGGCAAGCATCGACATGGCGTAGATTTCATAATACCTGCGGAATGAACCTCTGCTATCCAAATTTTATTGAAAAAACAAAAAAGGCATTTTTGACCTTGTACAGTCACTCTGAATCAATTGACCTATTGATTTTGCAACACCTTTTTTAAAATCTTTACACAGTTCAGAATACAAACTTTAGAAATATCACAGTTTATAAATATCGTAATATTAACATTACTGAAAGATGATCGGGTTGGACAGGGGCAAGGTCAGATGACTAAAGATAATCCGGACCCCAACAATCCCATCTTTATTTTTTTGATTTAATTGATAGCATAAACAGCATTGAAAAATCTATTAGAATAATGAGAATCAATAAGGCCAGTTGTAATAAGGAGTCGGCCAGTATGGTTGATAGAAGGGAAAAGGGTGGCAAATGTTGGGCAGTTGAAAGGTCATAGGGACCGGTACTTAGAGCTTGAACTCTTCTGGAGATTTCTAAACACCAATCTAATATATTGTATTGCTAGCTGATTATTCCTCATGCTTTAATTCATGAGATGGCTAGCTTCTGGGGCTTTTTTTGATCTTGGAACGAAAGTTCCTCATGGGAAAGGCCCCAGTTTAGTTGAATTTCTTCAGAATAAGTCTGGCAGTGGTAAGTTTGATTTTTAGCTTTTTGGAGGCCTTGGAGAGGGAAACACCTTGTTAATTGATCAATTCGACGAGTCGTTTTCTTTTCTAGGTCATGACAAATGTACCCCAAGCGAAATCCTTTGATAGGACCTTATAGAACTTTGATCTCTTTCTCTAAACCTCATTTTTACTCTGAATGAATTATATTATGAGTTCAAAACAAGCAACAAAGTTTTAATACTAACACTCCCATCCTCCCTTTTACTTTACCCTGTCTCCTATCCATTACAGTCTTTGACTTACCATCTTTTCTTCCCCTGACATTTGCATTGGGCCCTTTGAGTTTTTACTTATCTTCTTGACTCCACCTCAACTCATATATTAAGCCTTTGTAAGTCTTATAATCACAGATTCTGATATTTTCCGCTCTTGTGCTCGTTTAAAGCAGAATAACTCAAAATTGCTCATTATTGATGCTTCCGGTCTTGTTGTTGGCAGTCGTATGTCTACAATCATTGGCTTATGGAGATTAAAATTTTGATATCCTAGCTTGTTATAGGTCCTTTTCTGGGCTTGCTTGTCTGGTTGTGGGACCTAAGATGGGATTTTTTTGAATAATGCGAGTGACAGGAATTAATAAAAATTAAGGTAAAAATTTACAAAAGTGAGGCCATTTTCTTAGTTGAAAGATTTATGGCGTCTGGGCAGATTTTTAAAGATTTTTACCTTGCAGAAACCCCACTTCTAAAGAGTAACTGAGCGAACTGAAGAAATATAATTGGAACAGAATAAAAAAGAGGGTAAAATTAAATATCATCGAGCCAAAAGTCGCATCACGAGAAGAGCTAAGAACAACATCCACAAAAATGACCCTTTTGAAGAAATTCAGAGAACATTGAAAACACATGGAGATTTGCAACTTGTTGAGCGTATATTCATGATAGGGAGCCTAGTTATAAAAATCATGAATTATCATAAATGCCCGAAATTCTAAAAATATGAAAATCACTTCCCTACAGAAAATAATGTTCGAATGGGATCAGATGTTTAATCGAGAGCATCGTTGAACAGAAAGAGATCCTTTAAAATCTTCCCAAAATCACAGAGAGCCGAGTGATCATACAGGAATGCCACCTTTAGCGTCTGGAATGACTGTTGACAGAATATCTTACTAAATATAAATATATTGTTGACAATTTTTAATAAATGATTCATAAATGATTCATAAATGATTCCCATGTGACTGGAACTAAGATCTCAAGAAAGGCATACTTCAGCATCATTACGACAAACATAATTTGGACAACGGACGTTTCAGATATAATTTAACTGGAAGGCAGAAGTTAAAGTTATCAAAAGGTGTCGGTCTAGGCGATAGTCAGGTACAAAAAGTTATCTTCCTGGTCCTTATACTCCTCAAGGTCTCCCAATTCTTTATCTCGGCAGAGGTACTGTCAGAAGTCGATAGCAATTTATTTTGACAAAATAAGTAGAGAGAGAGATTTGGATTGCTGACTGCTGTTCCTGATTGGTTCATAATTTTTTTCCTGAGGCTTTCGATGACGATATGAATATTGTACTCTTTATTCGCCACCAATCTAGTTGATTCATGTTTACTTGAAGTACTTCTGAGTTGTTATTTTAGACTTTGGATGAGTCTCAATGATCATGGCAAGACTGTTGGGGTGATTCGCAATATTTACCTTGTAGGTTTCCCTCCTGGTCTCTAGAGGTATATCTCTGAAACTCATACTTGTCTTTATTTATTATGACCTATATCAAAGAATTGTTATGGCTCCTCATAAGTGGACATCTCTTGAAGAACAGAGCCCTCATTCAATTAGTAGTCAGTTTGTGCTACGAATTGTATTAATGTATAGCACTATTCAATGTTCCATAATTATTTTCTATTTTGCACTTCGATGTTGGATAAATAGAACGAGGGGGTCGATAAGATCCTTAAACGTAACAGAAACCGCAAGGTCAAGAACCACATTGGATAGGGCAACGACTACGTACTCAAGAGATACCGGCTTGAGTAAAACTAAAATTTCAGTATTGATTATCTTATCAAGAGAAGAAGGAGCATGAGTAGTTCAACTACTAAAATGCTTTCAACGTCTCACCTTAAAACAATTCTATCGAACATGATCCTGAAGATTAGCTTGTGATTGTCCCCTTTGATACACCTTAAGACAAACATAGCTAAGAGTTGGAAGAAAGCTAGGTCGAGCAACCTCAACTCGTCTATGTCTTTGACGATTAAGAATTTTAATAATCAGAAGCAGAACCTCAGTCTAAAGTGAATAAAGATTTGTTGGAATCGGATCCCGGCTTAAGAGTTTAAAAAAATGCTGAAGCTAAGGTTGGTATATTAAAACACCCTAACTCAAACTATCAGTAAAATGATTTTCCTTTCAAGAACAGCGAAAGATCAAACAGCAGCACAGCCGAGCTGATGACTCCCAATTATATGAAATCTAGAAATTTCTTAGAAGGCATGAAAAGCAACGGAGAGTCTTCCCCTTCTAACCAGAAGTTTTTCTATCAGAAGGATTAATAAGAGTAAGAGGAGGCTTTAGAGATAAAGGGGGTGAAGATAGAGGAAGGAAGTGAGGACAATGTCATCAATATTGTGAACAAACAAGCCTTCTCTATATCGAAATTACCAAGTGGAATTATACTCAGATGCATTATAAAAAGAACCAATAATTTTCTCAACATGATCAGTCCCTAGTACGACCTCTATTTGGCCAATGGGCTCAAGCACATTCTCTCGGTGAAAAAATATCCTCTAAGAAATAGATAACTCTTCAAATTTTCAACCAATCCCATCAGATTCAGTGAACCAAATTTGTTGTCGATTATGCATGCAAATGTGAATCATAATGTTTACTGGATGTTAAACCTTCCCAAAAAGATAGCAGAACACTAGTTGTCGATTGTCGACTTAGTAATTGGCTATTATAAGTTGAAAGAAAACGAGAAGCGAAAATTCACTGTTTTACTGCCCTCAATGAATACTACGTATCAACTAGCTCTTGACTATGAACAAAGCAACATCAATTTTACCAACTTCAAGGAATAGATCAAGGTTCAACTCAACAACATTCAGGAGTGGAATCAAAATGGATAAAATTCATCAAAAAATTTTGTGTTAGCTGACGAGGACGATCCTGACTATCGGTACCTTGAGCTCAAGAAATAATCAGACAACATCTTTTAATTGACGATCCAGCATCCCTTGAGTCCTCTCCAGGCTATGGCGATAGCTATGACACGCTTTGATGTGCAATTGAAATGATCTATTAGTCTTATTATTCAAATAATATCACATAATAACACATGGATAAAGGGAAAAGTCTGCCCCTTTCCAACAGCCTAGAAAATTTGCTCTTCCCTCCAGGGAGATACAATATCTCTCAGTTGCTCAACATGACTCCCTACTTCAACACAGGCCTCAAGTTGACTCTTCAGAGGCATAAGTAACTGATGAAGCAGCTGTTTGACATGGATGATGAGAAAATGTGGTGGGTTGTCAAGGGATAATATGGAGAAGTCGATGCCAAGGTTCTTCTTCTGGTACTGATGCTTCAGTTGATGAGCCGATAAAGAAGACTGATCTTCAATGAGGGTGTCAATAACATTCACGCGCCTGTAAAAGAAGGCGGAAATGCTAATCTCACCTCTCCTCGCAACCGGGCAACTCGTGCACTTTACATTAGTAACGAGCAAACTGAAATAATGAACTACATCAAATAGCATTTTGTCACTTTTCTCAAACTTCTATCCAACTAACCCAATGCCCAAGATCCATTCTTGGAAGGCGACGACCTACAACCCCTCAACTTTTTGTTCAAAGTTGACCGCAACAAGAAATTTTACAGCTATTTACCTATTTTTAACAAATCACAAAAGCTGAAAGCGTCAACTATTAGTGATCATATAGTCCCTCGAATCATCATCAACTAGCAAGGTAATTGTCTCTTTATGCAGAACTGGTTAGCCTGGAAGGGCTCAGCTATGTGGTGACAATCAAGGAAGAAATCAGGGACAAAGATCTAAGAATTATTGGATGTGAGGACTCTGAAATTTTTATCAACTCTCAGGTTCGCTCACTCTATATTGTGAACTGTATCAATTGTACTATATACATTGCCTCATGCGAAAGAATAGCTTTTGTTGATAAATGTGAAAGGGTAGCCTTCACAGTCGGCACCAATTTACTTCGGGTTTGTAATACTCATGACTCAAATATTTACTACTATGGCTCTTCACCCATCATTTTGACAGGAGACAATAAAGCCATCTCTATCGGGCCCAACAACTGCGCCAGCTCTGACCTGCCTCGATACTTGAAAGACGCCAGAATATAAATGACCGAACATAATCTCCATAATTACGAAAATGTAATTTTCAAAAATCTGATGACGACATAGAACTCATGGGCCACAATGCCACCAAGCTAATTCGATTTACTGGTGCTTCCAGAAAAAGAATAAGAAGATGAGAGAGATAGAAAAAACAGTCCGCAACAGCAGGACATGAATAGCTTGTTGGCCCCAAAGGACTATCTGATCGAGCTTGAGAAGAGAAACAAATACTATAGCAGTTTCAAGAGTAAAGTTTCAAAAGGAGGTCTGAGCAACTAAATGGCTAATAACTTGCATGCTGCCCTTCAAGGGAACTTCAGAGAGTGGCTGACCGCCAAAGGATACACTAAGAATCTAAACGATCTTGTTAAGATGCTTGATCGCAAATGATAAGATATGGTTATTTGTATCAACATGCTAAACGTATCAACAACATAAATTACTATTTCTTTCGACTATTGAGAGGAAGTTTTGAACGGCCTTGTGCTACCATATTTATGCGGACTAGACAAACAAAATATAATAGATAAGATCCTGAGCCGCGAATGGAAGATTACTAGGAGTAAATCGTGGAAGGCGAGCCACTAAAGGTGCTCGAAATATTCCCAAAAAGACCGACATCGTCCCTCCAACTCAACCTCAACACTATTCACAGAATGTACTTATCCCTTATATGTACTCTTTGTGAAAAGCTTCTAAAAGCGCCAGTCTATCTTAAATGTTCTCATAGATTCTGTAAAGAATGTATAGAAAAGTATATCCGAAACAATACCAAGAAAACCTGCCCAAACTGCAGAGGAGAACTTTCAACAAAAAGATAACTGAGGATAGATAAAGCCACGTAAAAAATCATTCAATATTCATTCAAAGATCCCAAAATATTTTCTTCCAGCTTTGAACAAGCAGAACAACCTCTCTTTAGAAGCAGAAGTGGAATCGATTTTAGAAAAAACGACAACTACAGCAATCAACTCAGTGAATCTGAGGTGATAGTTCCATCCATCAAAAGAACTAGAACAGAAGGTGAAGCCCTTCCACAGCCATCGACTCGAGGAAGGAAAAAGAGAGTTATTTCAGAGAAAAAGCTGGTGAGCAAAATATAAATTTAACATGAAAATGAGTCATCAACAATTCAAAGAAGGAAATCAAAAAAGATGGAATAAAAATAGGGGAAGAAGGTCGAAGCTCTTAAAATTTCTCCTGTGAAGGCCTAAACTCCAACTCCAGCTCTTATTAGTTAAACTTTTTATACAGAATACATAAGCAAGGAAAGAGTAAAGAAAAAGAAGATACCAATTATTGATTTAGCTTCTGAGTCAGAAGAAACGCCAGAGCAAGATATTTAATAGATCAGAAAGGATTAATTTGTTAGAGTCGAGGATAAAAATGTGACCTCAATCAATTATCTACCTGAAGTTTAACAAAGCCAACCTCAAACTATAACATTTAAAGATTTCACTTAGATAGGTAAAGTTGAATCTAAGGCTTCTAAAAATAATTAAAGCTCAGGCGTTTCAAAAAAGTCTTTTGCCAAACAGATAGATTTTTTACAAAAATAAAAAACAAAGCCCATTGAAGATCAATTGGTGCAGAAAAAGGACTCCAATATTTAAAAACTGCCTGAGGTGCATAGGCAAATTTAACTTTCTATGCAAGAGTAACTTAATAATAGAGATTAAGATGAGATGGTTCCAGAACCTGAGGTTATGATACCCGAGCCAGAACAAAATCAAATTGAGGAACCTCTTCCTAATATTTCAGAATAAGTCTTAAAAGCAATAGAGCTCTTGAAGAGCCAGTTTAATGAAGAATATCCTCAGAAAATTATTTAACTAAGTCCTTTTAGCTTCTATGTTTCCATCACTCTCACTAAACTCACTTAATGTATTCTGATTCCCGAGGATGTTGGTGGCACTTACAAGATTGGTTTAAAAAGCCCAATATCCTCCGTTGCTTCTCTGGTTGGATAATTTTTGAACCTTGACAAAGAATATATTCGATTATTTGTAAAGCAAGATGAGCAGGTGATTGAAGTCCACCACAAACTCAAACTGTATGAGATCAATGGTCAATACTGGAAACATTGGAGGGGCGTTTAGCTGTTGGAGACCTCCTAGCTGATATAATATCAAAGTAAAAAGGAACCCGAAACAAGTATAACAAACAATATTATTATTTCGAGTATTGAGAGAACACTGTTTTATTCGATCAATATCTAAAAGCTTCTTAATTGATTTACTTTTTACTTATGACAGTCATTTTCAATCATTTAATTTACCTCAAAGATCCATGTTCTATTTTTAAATGAACTTCCAGACTCATCTTTTTTCTCAGTCATTAGATCACAAGGTCAAACCTTTGAAAACTTAGATTAATATGAAGGATTATGATGCTCTGACAATTGAAAAAAGGGAATTTTGACCTAACTTCCTCATGAATTTAAGATATTATTATTCCAGTTACAGTAATATTTGTTTTATGCCATCAAACCCCATTGCAACCCTCGATCGCCTGTCGGTAAGAAGTGTCCTAAGAGGATCTACCTCCACTTTGTGTGGTGTCGTTGGCACCTTTATCGTCATCATCCTCTGTCTGGCCATCTATATTCCAACCGCAAATGAATACTTGAAAGGAGACTACTACGAATCCTAGTTATTCCACCAGGCAACTGTATAAAGTAAGTTATATTCAAACCGGGACTTCAAAATAGCCATCCAATTTCTTAGCAAAACTGACAACTCAGTTGCCAACCATACCGATATCAAAAGATGGGGCTTCACATAGTTTTATGAGCTACTGGCCGACTATTCTGCAAACTACTATGAAGAAGCCTGGGACTGCAAGTCCGATTATTTTGCAGATACGATCAATCCTGTCACACTTTCAGATTGTTTTATGTTCCCGGAATATTCACTCCTTCATATGTTCAAAGACTATGGAGTCTATACTTCTTATTCTAACCTCTTTTTCTGGCTCACAGCTAGGGATAGTATTGATCCATTCACTTCTTCCTTCGCAGGTTCCCTTGGAGGGAATTATCGAAATTTAGATATTTTGTTGAAAAACTACTACTATGTTGTCTATTTTACATCCAAAATAGTCGATAGCAGCAGCGGTGAAGCCAAGCTTCAACTCAATCGATTTTACTCTTCGGAAACTGCCTTTAACTCAGATCAAAGCGATTCTGTCAACCTCCTGGTTTATCACCAAAAATAATACCACATGGACATCAGTATTATGCCATGGGTCAATAACATCACAGAACAAGGTCTCGTATGGCTTGGAAAATCTATGGTTATTGCTCAGCCCAGTCCGACTACAAGCGCTTTAAACGGCCTTGAAGTAGACTGGAGTTTTGATGAATATCATATAGCTAGCTATCGTTATTACAAAAAGCTTGACTGGCTTCTTGGTATTATAGGAGGGGCTATGCTTCTTTTCTATATTATTCTTTGGGTACCTTGCAATTATATTAACAGGAATAAACACAAGAAAGATAATGTGTACTATTTTCT
>Ga0100379_10006262_pt1 | contig 10087 bp, 10 predicted proteins | sample CryGeymeta201503_FD_80418 | JGI IMG/M metagenome (GOLD analysis project Ga0100379, IMG submission 80418) | Groundwater microbial communities from Crystal Geyser aquifers in Utah, USA - Crystal Geyser metaG 2015-03 | ecosystem: Environmental > Aquatic > Deep subsurface > Groundwater | place... | reverse complement strand
TCCTTCAATCAATAATTGTTTGGAAAGCCACTCCTAAGTGATGAGGTTGTCGATTACTATATTATTGGCAGCATTACGTGTAAGATAGGCAAGGAGGGTTTGCTTGGGAATGACTCCTATTCTTTACCGATCGTAGAAATTAAACAGGGCTTCTGCCTGTCTCTAAATTTTCATATTTTTCTATTTGCTTCCAATTTAAATATAATTTCAGTGCTTGTGACATAAAATATCAATCATCATCTTCAGCAGAAGTAAAGAGATGGCCTACTTTCTGGGTCCACCTGATGAACGAGTAGTAAATATATCTGGTAAGAAAACTATCGAAGTAGGGCAGCTTTAAACTCTAGTAAGGCTTATCAAGAGAACCTTTGGGGAAATACTTGTCTCTGTTCTTTACAAAGTAGTCATTGACTATATACTATTTGTCTTCAAATGTCTATTAGAAAATTTAGGGAAGAAGAAGGTCAGGTTGCTCGCAGGAATCCGATTAATTCATGAATCTGTTAAGCTTATTTACAACGTTCAGCTACTCGGGATGGTTATCATAGTAAATAGAAACCTTCTTGTATAGAGCTTCATCAACAAAAATGTACATGGAATTATGGCAAATGCGCCTGCATATGAGCCGAGGGTCATGGTATGATTGGACCAATACATGAACAGGAAGCCAGTGAACATTTTCATTAATATACTATGCCCTCTGAAAAAGTACAGGCTCAGGGAGCCAAAAGCAAAAAATTGAGCTGCTTTGGAACCGCGGCCGACTGCTGTTCGCATGCTTTGGGTCAATTCGATTTGAAGGTCCAGGAACTATGAATTGTTCGCTTTTGTTTTTGTGATTTTATAGAGAAAATCATGAAGCAAGAGGAAGTGAGTGCAGTGGTTCCTGAAGGAGAGGGAGTGATTTATGGGAGGTGCCTGTTATTCTGTCATTATTAAACTTAATTAATATCTTATCTGAATACAACCGGCAGAGTATCAGTTTTCAAAAATGGAGGCCTTTTTTTTTCTTCGAGCATGCTGATGCTTCTTCTTTCTTTCCTGCTACTCGAGCTTTCTATCTTTTACCTCCAATATCTTCTTGTTGGGTTTCCATCCTTGCTTTCTGTGAAGGACCATGTGTCCCTTGTCATCAATGCTGTAGGCAATTTTCGACAAAGAGTTATATCCGCAGTTAGAACATAGTCTTACTTTCTAATCGTGAATCCTATACTTTTTCCAGCAGAGATAGCACTCATAGATGAAGCGTCTGATTGTGGTGATCCTTCTACCGTCAAGGGATAACAGTTTGATCCCCATCTGAACGGCAACATTTTGTAAAGCAAAATCAGCACTGACAAGCCAAATATTGAATGAATTTTCATCTTCTAGGTCCTACTTAAATGAAGAGCTCATCTCAGCCATTTTCTTTTCATAGTTCTTAGTTGTGACCCATCCTTCCTCATCGTCGTCTTCGCTTGATGATTCAGATACTTTCCTTTTTGGCTTAGCTGGAACTGTGATCCATTCATCATCTTACTCCTTCTCAGCTTATTTTGATTTGCTGCTCAGCCTGGATTCCTCTTTCACACCACTATGTCTTTTTTCAGCCTAATTATTACCCTTCTTTGACTCTCCGTTTTCTTATTATTTGCTCTCCTATGCTCCCTCAAGATTAGTCTCTTCTTCATAATCAGATTCTTCCGAAGAGTAAAGCTCATTTTCCTCGGCAATATCAAGCAGGTCTTCCTTTTCCAGAATAGGAGGAGGCTCATTTCTCAACAGGCCCTCAAGTCCTTCTTGCTTATACAAAGTGTAGGTAATCGCAATGAGCTCCATATCGATTTGGGAAAGTGAAGCGATATCTCCTGTCTTTTTGGCGAATTCCTTGACAACAGCCATAGCCTTTTCATCACAATCCCTCGTTTCAATTTAGAAAGGAAGGCTATCAACAAACTATTTGGTCTTCTGATCTCTGAGTTATCCAAGGACATCTTCAGTAGTGACTATGCGGGCTTTTGTGTGCAGGTTGATGACACTTCCCATAGAAATGAAGGCATTGGCGTCGAGGACGGCAATTGATTTCTTATCGGACTGCTGCATTGTTGAAGATAATAAAAATTACTTTTAAGGCAATTGCCAAAGAAGAGTTGTGAGAGAGTAAATAAGATCATTTAATGATTTGAATTAGAAATAATAGAATGCCCAAACATATTAGACCGAAAGGTAATATGTTCTTCCTCTATATGTTTGTAATCCATCTTCCTTGTTCCTACTCTGAAAAAGTGGGCTTGTACTCAATGATAGACTCTTGCCGTTCTCTTCTTATCATATACTTAACCTCTTCTTTGTTTTATGACTTCGACTCAGATATATTCTCCATTTTGGGCTACCATTTGTTCACAGGAGCTGGAGCTTCCAGCCAGGTTTTTTTCAGTTGACTCAAGTTGGTGGACCCTGCGAATCTGATATCGATAAGAGATTATTTATTAGAAATGTTTGATATTTAGTCGTTGTTTCTATCGAAAAAGCGAGGCCCTGCTTCCAACTCAGTCAAAGGGACATTACTGTTGTTCTCATTTTTGTTAGGATTTTCACAAAGCTAAAAGTCGAATTCCTCGAGTAAAGGACCATCAGTAATCTTGCTATCACATCTTTTGATTCCACTGACTCTGATATCATCCTCGTCCTCCAGAAAGGGCTCATTCTTTATAAGCTCTGAGGAATCATGTTTCTGGAAAAAAGGAACCTCGTCAAAGAACTTTTTCTTTCGGTAGGCTGCCACTTCAACATAATGAACTAGGCTTTTCGGATGAGCTGGTTTTTTGATTGGAAAATTCCGACTGCCATCCTGATCTTCAACATTGTAACTGACATTTATGGATTTTTTAGGGTAGCCTTCAAAGATATTTTTCCTTGTTCCTCTCTTATTCCAATTTGAGGTCTAAAGGGCATTTTTATTTTTTAACTTTTCCGCATACTTCGATTAGTCCCATGAATGACTGTCTCGTTCAATTGAATCATCATTGTAGTCGAATATTCTCTTTCTCTTCTTATATATCTTTGAGTCCTGCTTCGAGTCCAGATTCTAGATGGCCTGGAGAGATGGTTCTTTCTGAAGATAAATATGAGTCTTGAACTATTGGATTGGAACATTTTATACAGGTGATTGTCTTGGCCTGAAAAATTTGGCACTCGAATAATGTTGGGGGACAGGTGAATTGTAACTAAAATGCACTCGAGGTATCCTACGTGCTCCTATCTAAGAGGAACTTCGAGGAGGGTATACTTTAATATTCCGAACCTCGTTCATTATTAATTTATGGTAAACCCGAAATGTTACTGTTCATGGCAAAGATTCTTCACTGTCCAGGTCATGTCGAAGACTCCCTCCCCAGACTAATAATAAAAATAAAACGGTTGGTTTGCGTAGTGTAAAGAGCGATAAATGGCTGATGGGCGATAGTTAATTCAAACTCTAGTAGCCAGTTGATCTCGTCTGAACAAGTCCAATTCAACAACAATAGTTTAGAACATAAAAATCCCATTTATTAGTCTAATTTCCACTATTTTTAATAAACATATTATAGTTGCTTGGAGAAACATGAAAAACTTTAAAAGCTGGCTTCCCAACGTAGCTGTGTCCTTATTCAGGAGGACTAAGCTCTGCTGAATGTCTATCGAGACCGTAGCATACAAAAATGGGCTAAGATAAGTTCTATACTATAAACTGAATATGGAATTCAGAAAAGTGCCAAAAAGTGTAGATAAAGGTTCAAAAACCACCTTAACCCCTCCATTAAGAAGGATGAGTGGTCGGAAGACTAGGAGAGGACACTATTGAATCTTCACGAGGATATCGGGAATCGCTGGGCTTAAATATCAAGAAGACTGTCGGGAAGGTACACCAAATAAATATACAGGACTGACAATGCTGTCAAGAACAAATTTTATTCTCTCTTTAGAAAAGCTGTTAGCAACATCAACTCACTCGTTCACAAAGAACAGCCTTCTCACTTTAAATAAATACAGATCCCCTTCATCTATAAGCTCGTTTCCCTTATCGATGACAAGCACAAAAGCAACAGTCTACTTCCTGAATAAGTCATAAGATAAGCTGAAGGTATTCAATCTCTGATTCAGCATTGAAATCCAAGATCTTTTAGTATAAATACATTGAGGTGGAAACATACGTGCTTGGGGAAGGTTAGCTTCAGGGACTGTTCAATATGGTGCAGTCCGTCAACTCTTATTTCAAAAAGAAGATGATACGAAAGTCTCGGAGAAAAATCAGTAGCACTAAAAATAGTTCAATGGAAGCATTATAAACAAATTTAAAATTTCCCACTGAGGAGAACCTAATAACCCTAGAGAAAATTTCTGGGCCTGAGCCAAGCTTCGAGATAAAGTAGATGCGTCATAACTTTGAGAATCCACTGTTCCACATTTCTCCTACTTTAGATAAAATGATAATGAAGAATTAGCATAACATGAACGAATTGTGCATTCAGTAATTGCATAACGAAGACTCTGATATTTGGAAAGTTCCCAAGAGTGAATATCATGACTATTCGGATGAACTTTACTGATACTATGATTATAGATATCACTTAACATCCTACTCCAATAGTCTAAATATAGCTTACAGGGTTTTGTAGTGTTGCTAAAAGCCTTCCTTCTGCCGTTTTCTCTCCTATTACACCCTCAATTAGTATCGTTCTCCTAGTTCAGCTATCTTTTGGCTAGCCTTCCTTTTCTCTTGAAGAATTTTCCTTGCTTCAATTTCAATTTCAACTCTTAAATCTTTAAATCCTTTTGAGATCAACTCATTTAACTATTTCACCTCTATATTTTAGGTTTAAAGGTTTTTCTAAAGAACAGTCAGCTTATTTGTTGTTTATCTTTGAACCTTTAAGCTTTTTTAGAGGCAAATGTTTTCCAATTCGACCATTTATACCTTTAAGCTTGAAATCTTGTCTCTGTACTATGATTGCTTCTCATGATTGTAATCATCTAATTTCTTGAGGTCATACTCGAAATCATCAAGCTTTTCCTGAATCTGTTCCTCCATTACTTTGCTACTGGCTTTATGCATCATCCTTTATCGATCAAACGCCAACAGGTTCCTCTCCATTATGTTTAAGTCGCTCAGCATTTATCTCTGAACTGAAGAAACATGCTTTTAGTGCTATTGACGATCTGCTTGTAACTGTTTTAATGTATGCATCGCCGATGAAGGACAGCTACCTCCCTGTGCGAGAGACTTTGACATTTCTTATATTTTTTCCTAAATTGATCTGCTCATGCTTCGTTCTGCTGGATGGTTGACGGCGGAAGGGGTTGAAGGATTGTCCTAAGGCTGAAGGGATAAATTTTATACTTAAGTTTTCATTTAAAATATTCCAAAGCAGAACATCATTTTGGCTTACCAAATATGTAGGATTGTGTCCTTTGAGGCACTCCGAAGCCCAGGAGATTGGGATTGATATGATACTCATTCACAATCATGCTGCCGATCACTAAATAAAGAAATAAGTACGTGAACGGTCGAAATTGTAGAATTTCATGGCCACTGGATCGATGTATTCAGGAGGAGATTTGGAACGAGATCGACTATTTTTGCTTCTTCGAGGAGGAGAGTTTCTATTTTTCTTGGGACTATTTGATCTGTCTCTTCGCTACTGCCGTCTTTACTATCTCCTTTGCCCTTCTACTTTCTTAGCTTTGAAGTCTCTCTTGTTTTCATCAGGATGAAATTCAGGGTCTTCGTTTCTGCTGATGAAATCTTATTTTGAGCACCCACTGCAGCCACAATTTCTGCACCCTACGCCGAGAGAGGATCGGCGTTGTGTCAGAGGAACTACACAAACACAAGCTTTTTTGATTTTGTCAGGGTGTTTGCACGTTTTACAGCACTAGGATGAATATATCTGTACATATTTGTAGCGAATGATCTGCCCATTTGCGTCTCTTTCAACATCATGAAGTTGGTTAGCATCTTAAGCGCTTTTCTAGCCACTTCTAGAGTGAGAGTTGGATCGGGACATGGAGTATGAGTGGGACTCTGAGGACTCCTTTCTCTCAGGTCTGCCTCCTTTGATTTATCCAAGGTCACTATCTGCCTCCATTAATTATCAAAATTATTATATCATTGACAGTCGGTAAAGAGATATGCAGTTTATTTTCATCAAACGTGTGGAAATAGATCTTTTAGGGATAAAGAAGTGATATTTATATATAATATTGATAACCACGTAAATGGAGGCCTAGAAGGATACCCCCACAGTTCAGATCAAGAAAGTTCCTAAACGCAATCCCTACGTTCATAGCTGGGAGTAATTTACCAACAAAGCTATGTAAATTCTTGTTGAAAATCCCACGCAGGCACGATTTACCCTCAAATATTTGCCCAAGATCCATAAGTTCGTTCTCAAGGTCACAGATGACGACCTGATGGTCATGAAAAAATGCAAAGGATAGGTACAGCATTCTGCATATAGGATTTGAATGAGATTTAAAAGTTCACAGTACTGGCTGGACGTGCCTTCACCAACGAGACTGCCAACAAAGTAGTTTAAGTTGAGTAGAAGAAATAAGCAGACAAGAAGAAGAACAAAAAGAAGAAGAAATGATTTTGGTACTCGTTTAATTACCCACCTTCAGCCTGACACCAAGTCTTTGTAGCTGTTATATATGATTGATTAAAAAGCGATATAGTCATTAACATCAATCATCAAAGGAACTGAACAGGTTGCCTATTTACTTCAAGCTGCTAACAGTGAACTTCTCCTCCCCTTACACCATCTCCACAGGGTTTTCAGGGACCTAGCTCTGATTTGAACTTTCCATATCCTTTTTGCCTTACCAGTGAATCTGAAGTCCTTCCTCCAAAGCACTGCAAGCCTGTTCGGGATCTCTAAAGTCAAGTCGACGCATGCTGATGGGCTAACTTTGAATGTTGTTTCCTAAGTTTTTATGATTTTTAAGGTTGCTCTGATAGTTGTTCATGATGGGTCTATACTGTTCTTCATCAGACTCGTGAAGGATAATGTTCATAGATTCGATGATATCGTCCTTCATTCTCTTGGAGTCCCCCATGGCGTTATCCAGCTGATTGACTGCTTAGCTAGTTTGACGAATACTAGCCTCATACTCCTCCTTCAGCTATTCGACAACCCTGCGCTTGAGTTCATCGATAATTTCATAAAATTGACCATAGTACTCTTCAACCTTAGCTTCCTCTTCCTCAAAGGTTTGACGAGCACTGTTGATCTACATGTTAAGAACCTGCTTCTTTTTGCCGAGAAGACCTAGCACCCCTTCGATTTATCCCAGGAAAACATCGACTTCTTCCTTTCGGGGGTTGATCTCCATCGATTCCGCAGTATTTATCTTAACGACAGTGAAACCTTGGCTTGCAAGCAGGATGGCACATTTTTAGCAGTAGTAGAGGGTTTATTCTTAGCTGTAAGTCAGAAATTTGGCAGGTTTGTTATGTTCATTGGTGCACATGGGTTCGTTTCTGCGTCGGCTGAAGTTGACTCGGCTGGCCGCATTCGACTCTGTTCTTCTCGAGCGAAGGGGAGACAAGGAGGCTTTAGGGCCTGTTCGACCTGGAGTGTTGCCGAGGTTCATGCGATCTGATTGAGAAGGGAAGTACTTTATCTATCTCTGAGAGGACTTTTGGTGTAGTTGCCGATCATAGGTTGACCCTTTTTGCGAGGTTCACATTAGCTTTAGATCATTGCGACTTGCTGTAGATATGAACGATTAAGCATAACGAATATTTTGAATTATAATTACCCTTTAATATGCTTTGATAGAAGGAGTTTAATAATAAGTTAATCCAATAAAATTCATTTCAAAATACTTCAAACATCAATCACTGTCAATCATTCAACCCTGTATGTCCATAGTATATATTGCGTGGGTTTTGTCTGCGGAATTGACTGTTCGGGCTCTGGTGTCTATATCCCCTAAATTGCAGGGTGCTTTAGTTTCTCTGTAGTGAACGTTGATGATTTCTTGCTGATAGAATATTATGGTCTGACGGAGAAGGGCCAAGCCGCGACACTCTACTTCTCTTATGAAGTGACAAATTAATTGATTAATGTTGAGACTGACTTGACTCTGCTTGCTACTAAGCTTTATGGAAGTAGGTTATGTACGCTTATTTGTGCCAGGGGTCCATTTTCATGTATTACGATTTGATATATTATCTCAGTTGTCCAGAGATAGTTTTGTTGTCTACTTTGTCTAGGCTACAGCGCTCCCATTAGTTAAAAAGATCAGTTGCCTCTTTTTAGAATTGTTTGTCTTCGAGGGCAGTTGGCTCATAGAATAACTAACTAGGCCTATATTTTTCCTATTATATGTCTGTAAGGCGGTTGAATAGAAGGCCGATGAGAGTTCGAGCCCATATTTCAGGCTTATAATTAAAGAAGTTTATTTTTGTACTTAGACTGAGTCTCTCAGTTATCCACTGCAATTGTGGCCTGAAGTCGGTCTTTATGGTAAAAATGCCTTTAGCTTAAATATAGAATTGATCGATAAATGATATTATTCTTGTCATTCCTGTGTTGACACTCTAAATTTAGGACCAATTTTTCTTGGCTTTCTGAGCATAAATATAATCTGATTGGATGACGATATTTTGATCCATTTCACATATCTCTAGCATATGCTTTATATCTGTCAAATTGCGGATGTCAAAATGCCGTTTATAAAATAATGCCACGGCCAAACCCATTTTTTGAACCCCAGTCAGCTTCTTTTGCTTTTGTGTCCATCCTATCAGCTTGTATATGCTGAGTCTTTAAGAGACAAGACGGCTCGCTATTTTGAGAAGAGCATCAATTCTTTCATGTATCTAGTCTTTATTAGGCAAGCCGAATTCTTGCTGATGTCTTCTTAGTTATTGATTCATTTCTTACTCAGGCGAGTTCTCTATATGGGGTAGAATGTCCTATTCCAACTCAGAAATTGCCCTGATGTTTTGGCGAGTTTTCTTAGATGCCTCCTAAATCACCCCATCAAGCCAATCTGCTGTTTCCCTCTTGGCGTGCCTTGGTACTTCCGTCAGAAACGTCACAGCACTTTCCATAGCTTGGTAGATATTGGATTGCACTTCTTACTAATTTGGCTAATCTATTTAGACTATTATGATGAATAGAAAGTCGAGTCAAGCATTTGAGCGGATGGTGCCAACAATTTTAAAAATCTTTAATCTGAGCTAGATAAAGAAATACAATTTTGTTGTGACTCCGACTGATCTTATATAAATCACTTTTTGAATATCCTGACAGTCGGGTCCATTTTACAAATAAAAGGGGACATAACATCATTTTAGCAATTGCCTAAAGACCACTCCAATTGCATCACCGAGGAGCTAGTCTCTTCAGTTAACTATTGTAAGCCTCGCTACTGCCAAAGCTATCACTAAATTGATTAATCCAGTATATTATTTATTTATCTTCATTTTCTTCATTTGACCCGAATGACTGCTGAATATTATTGTAAAAGGCGAGGAGGGAGTTGTAGGAGTTAGAATTAGACGTGGAGCTGACTACAACTCGGAATAAAATATATAGACAGATATTTGATCGAGGATTTTTATCAGATTTGTAGGAGTGAGATATGACATGCCCTTCCACAACCCACAAAGCCTTCTTATATATTAGTTCCCAGTCCAGGCCCGCATCGTTTCCTGCAAACTGTTTAAACCCTTCAAGAAGCATGTTCATTTACACCCAAAGGGTAAAAGGGTGAAGTTTAAAAGTTAATTGTCTAAGAATATTTTCTTCATATTCTTCAAATTTCCACTGCTCTATCGACCCTTCGACCAAAACAGAGGCCAGATTATATGATAGCATTTTGCGGGTATCTACTTTATGGCTGATGAACAGGCAAGTCAGACCATATAATTGATACTCTTCCTTGCTGATACCAATTGTTGCGGCCAATTGATCGAGATAAAAGATAGCACGATGTAAAGCTTCTTTGGAAATAGATTGCTCCTCAGCCACCTGACTAAGCCAATCAATCAGAATGACTCTTGTGATGCTGTTGACTGTGGATGGACTCTTCATTTATCTAATCTTCAGGAGAC
>Ga0100379_10006261_pt1 | contig 10087 bp, 9 predicted proteins | sample CryGeymeta201503_FD_80418 | JGI IMG/M metagenome (GOLD analysis project Ga0100379, IMG submission 80418) | Groundwater microbial communities from Crystal Geyser aquifers in Utah, USA - Crystal Geyser metaG 2015-03 | ecosystem: Environmental > Aquatic > Deep subsurface > Groundwater | place: USA... | reverse complement strand
TAATCCCGAATGTACAGGCACTACAGTCACCTGTCCATTTGGCACCAATACTTCTACCAAGTTAACTACTGATACTGGCGGACAATGTGTAGACACAGGAGGCTTATTTAATGGTTGGTATGATCGATTAAATTATACTTGCGCTCGAATAACTGATGTTACTCGTTGTTTTCAAGACGATTGTCGTACTAATGGTAGTAGCTCTTTAGATGGGAGTATGAATGAAGATGGTGTTTGTGTAAAAAAGCCACCAGTTAGATACTGTGAGACAACCGCTGAGTGTTTTAATGGCGAAGAATGTAAAAATGTTATTAATGGTTGTTATTCAATATCAGATTCTTTTAATGAAGAATTTGCTGACTGCAATTCTCTTCCTTCAAAGGAAGCTTGCGATTCTGATTCTCAAAATTGCGAATGGAGAGTTGTACAAAGAGGAGCCTGTGTTCCTAAAACTACGGATGCCTGTGTTCCAAATTGTCCAGCTAATTCTTGTGGTACTGATGGTTGCGGTGGAACTTGCTCCTGTCCAAGCTCAGATTACAACTGTACTAATAATCAATGTATTGCTATTCCAACCTGTCCTGCCGGCACTCTTAATAATTATGCTTATCCGGCTATGAAATATGGAGAAATAGCCGTAGCTAAGAAAAATCCTTGTTATCGCACAGATGGTGGTTATTATGAAGCGACCGCTAATTGTAGTAATAGTGGCGTGGTTACGATAACTAATCCAATAACTCAGTTAGAGTGTTATACGGGCTACCGATATACGTCTGGTGGTTATTATCAGACAAAGTTTGGTTGTTACTATGTTTGTTTGTTAAACTGCGAAGCCGGGAATGTTGATGGTTATGATCACGGCGCTTTGGAAAGTAATGGACCAAATAGCCAAGCATTAGTTAGTAAAACTATAGCTGGCGGTGTCACTTGTTCAGCCAAAGCTAGTTGTGAGGATGGTAAAGTTACAATAACTGAAGAGGTCTGTAATTAGCATACAAAATAAAAAGATAAAAATATGATAAAAAAAAAGCAGACATTGGTTATAAGCGGCTTAGTAGTTGTTTTGATAATAATTGGTTTTTTTATTTTTATTTTGATAAAAAATAATAAAATAAAATCCGCTTTTATTTCTGTTGACGAAGCGATTAATTTAATACCACCGCCAGAATTTATGAATGAGGCTGAAAAGTCTAAGTTTGATTTATCAGCCAATTCTAAAGTTCAAATTTTAAAAAAAGATGAATCAGGCGAAGTTGAGGTTTATCGAGTCATTCGTCGTGAGGCTGATATAATTTTAGACGTAGATAGGGTGGGTGAGCCAGAGATGATGCAAGAAGCTAGCGTTCAGAAGCCTTAAATAAATAGAATTAAATTTTGTTAATTAGCCAAAACTTTTCTTATTAGTTATACTTTAAAGATAAAAACTTACTAACCTAAAAATATGTTTGACAATTTAAACAACACTAACTCATCAGGGTCATCAACGGTTGATGATATCTTTGCGGAAACTGATAAAACGGTTGATAGCCCAAGAAGTCCAAGGCCAACAGAGATAACTACGCAACATGTAGGTTTATCGGCTTCTGAAAATACTCCACCAGAACCCTCTTATTCAGAACCAAAAAGTAGCGGTTCAGGGTTTAAGATAGTGGTAATTATTATGGTTGTTGCCATTGTTGGACTTTTAGGCTTTTTAGCTTATAGTAAATTTTTTCAAAATAACTCCACGATTGATGAAACTTTAAATAATCCTAGTGCAGTTGGAGTTAATTCGGTTAATAATCAAAACGTAAATACCAACCAACCTTCAGATGAAGCGTTAAATACTCAAAATAATCCAGATGATGCCGCTTTTGTAGATAGTATTCCTGGTAGTAATTCTGACTTTGATGATATGACTACTACTACCATTAATACCCCCGAAGAAGATATTTCAACATCTTCAACGGCGATTCAAGAGTCAGTAGCTCCAATCGATTCTGACAGTGATGGCTTAACGGATGAAGAAGAGATGATTGCTAAAACCAGTATCAACCTAATTGATACGGATAACGATGGCTTGAGCGATTACGAAGAGGTTAAAATTTATAAAACTAATCCAACTTTAGCTGATACCGATGGTGATAGCTTTAATGACGGGCAAGAAGTTCGTGGTGGTTATAATCCTAATGGCGCTGGAAAATTACCGGGGAATTTAATTAAATAAACTATTTAATTTTTTAAGATATTAATGGAAACATCAAAAACAGAGACAACAAATAAATTAAATTCTCAAACACCAACTTCTCGGTTAAATATTGGCGTTCACTCAATGCCAAAAACTAGTGCCGGTAGTCTTAAGCTTTGGTTTATTTTGGGTGGAGTAATTTTGGTTTTGTTTGCAGCGGTTATTTTTTTAGCTTTTAATTAAATATGTTGGGAAAGAAGGATAAAAATATAAAAATTGATAATGAGATGACAAATAAGGTTGATAAAGACCTTATTGTTCATAACATGCCCAACATTTCAACCAAATCTTTTGTTAAGGTGGGCGCAATGTCTTCTGTCTCTGGTGCTCGTTCCTTAGCGGACAGTGATAAAAAAAATAAACATCAAACAACAGGAATAATTATTGTTAGCTTGGGTATAATCTTTGTATTGGTTTTAATTTATTTAAGTTATCGTTTTATAATTAAGCCAGCCGCTCAGGACCCCGTTGTTTTAGCGCCGGTAGTGTCGACTCCAAATTCAGAAGTTACTCCTGAAAACACAGTGCCTCCATTGGTTAGTAATCCTACGGCCTCAACCACGACAGTAGTTGAGATTGAGCCCAGTGTGGTCGATTTAAATACCAGCTCTAGCACAGAAGAATTAGTTTCTTCTACCACTCCAATCGCCACTGAAGATATTCCACCGATTTTAGAAATTCTTCCAGTTCTAGACACAGATTTTGATGGTTTAAACGATGATGAGGAGTTAGCTCTAGGCACAGATTCGCTGCTACCTGATAGTGATGGCGATAATTATGGTGATTTATCAGAGCTCGAAAGTGGCTATAATCCTAGCGGTACAGATAAATTATATTCGAGTGTTCATTTAACTAAATATCAAAATTCGGTTGGGAAATATTTTATTTATTATCCTGCCTCCTGGATTCTCAAATCCTTGAACAATGATTACGCCACCATTATTTCGGCGCCCGACAATTCTTTAATGCAAATTTCTGTTCAAGGAAATCCTAATATTCAAAATATTTCTAGTTGGTATAAAGCTACTTTTCCAGAAGAGAGCGTTAGCGCTAATCGTTTTAAAAAAGGCATTGGCTGGGAAGGTGTTATGGGGGCAGATGGTTTGAATTTTTATTTAACCGACAAGAATCGAGAAAATATTTATATAGTTTCTTATATTCCGGCTCTGACTGAGCGTCTCGCCTATCCTAATATTTTCCAAATGATTATTAATTCTTTTTCCATTAATTAATTTTTTTAAAAAATAACAAAATAAAACTATGCTGAAAAATATAGTAAAATTAACTTCGTTTTCTTCATTATTTTTTGGTTCAATTCTTACCGTAAATAAGATTGCCTTGGCCGCCTCAACCTGCACTGTTAATGATCAAGAAGTTCCCTGTGAGGAATTTATTAGCGACTTCTCAGGTTTATTGGGCTGGGGCTTAGGCATTTTTGTTCTTTTATTTGTTTTAGGAATCTGGGCAACAGTATTTTGGATTATGATGTTAGTCCATGTCGCTAAACATAATAGTGAAGATAAAATAATGTGGGTACTTTTAATGGTATTTACTGGGATTATCGGATCACTAGTTTATTATTTTGTAGTAAAAAGAAAATTTGATAAACAGTCTACATCATTTCCTTCTTCACCATCTAATCAGCCGCCAACACCGCCGACTATGATGGCGCAATAAATTTTTAACTCTCCATTACGTTATTTACGTTGTTTATAATAAAAAGTATAGCTTATTGCTATACTTTTTATTATAGGAAAATTACTCTATTACCCCCCCTTATCATCCCCAGACAATCCTAATTTTTATCTAATTCTATTTTTGTTTACCGATAACTTTATCAATGATGCCATATTTTTGTGCTTCATCAGCACTCATAAAATTGTCGCGGTCACTATCTGTTTCAATGACACTTTCTTTTTGCTTAGTATGTGAGGCTAAAATTTTATTCATCTTCGCTTTTATTTTTAAAATATGTTCAGCGCGGATTTTGATATCAGAAGCTTGCCCTTCAGCGCCTCCCATCACTTGGTGTATCATCACTTCACTATTAGGCAGAGCAAATCTTTTTCCCGGTGCGCCAGCGGCTAGTAGCACTGAGGCCATAGAGGCGGCTAATCCAACGCAAATAGTGGAAACGTCGGATTTAATATATTGCATAGTATCGTAAATTGCTAAACCAGCACTAACTGAACCTCCAGGAGAATTAATATAAAATTTTATATCTTTATCCTTGCTTTCAGCATCTAAAAATAGTAATTGGGCAATTACGATATTAGCCGTATGATCATCTATTGGCTCTCCTAAAAAGATAATTCTATCTTTTAAAAGACGAGAATAGATATCATAAGCTCTTTCAACTTGGCCCTCTTTTTCAATAACTGTAGGTATTAATGGCATATTTTTATAGGAAATAAGCTTAAGAGTTCTTACTTTTAAGCTATTTTTTGAATTATAATAGAGTTATTATAAGTAAAATTGGCTTTTTTGTAAAGGCCGAGGCTTGATTTTTATTTTTACTTAGCTTAAGATAAAGGAAAGTTAGAATTAATTTACTAATATTTGTCGGCTTTGTTTCCGGCTTTAGTTCTCAACCCTATATGTCATTTATGAAAAAAATTTCCAAACTGTCTTTTAAGGCTAAGACTCGCTGGATTTTAGGCTTAATCATTTTGTTTGCGCTCTCGGTGGCTCTGTTGGCTGGTGGTAATTATTACAACCAATTTTCTCGATTTTTAGCAAGCAAAACTAACAATGTTATTGTTTTACCTGTCGTAAAAGAATTGCCTTTCAATCTTGGATTAGATCTTCAGGGTGGTAGTCAATTAGTGTATGAGGCAGACGTGACCAATATTCCGGAAGCTGATAGGGCGGGTGCCATGGAATCAGCACGTGACGTTATTGAGCGCCGAGTTAATACTTTTGGAGTGAGTGAGCCGATAGTACAGGTTAATAAGGGCGGTAATGGCGAATATCGCATTATTGCTGAGTTAGCCGGAGTTAAGGATGTTAAAGAAGCAATAAAACTTATAGGCGAAACTCCAATTTTAGAATTTAAAGAACAAAATAATGAAATTTCTGCTGCTGAAATTCAGGCCGCAGACGCTGGTGGCGCTGAAATAAATTTAGACGCTAACAGTCTTTGGAAAAATACTGAACTGACGGGTAAATATTTAAAAAGAGTTGTTATGGAATTTGCCCCCGACGGTACTCCAGAAGTTTCTTTAGAGTTTAATGCCGAAGGCGCTCAAATGTTTGAGGACATTACCGCTCGTAATATTGGTAGCCCCGTGGCCATCTTTTTAGACGGTTATCCAATTAGTGTTCCAACCGTTAATGAAAAAATTACTGGCGGTAAAGCAGTTATTTCTGGTCAATTTAATATAGATGAAGCTAAATTATTAGTTAAGCGTTTAAATTCTGGCGCTTTGCCAGTTCCTATTTCTTTGGTTTCTCAAAAAACAGTGGAGGCTAGTTTAGGAACCAAGTCTATCAACAATAGTTTACAGGCTGGTCTTTTGGGTTTACTCTTGGTTTCGATATTTATGATTATCATGTATCGCTTACCTGGTGTTTTGTCAGTTATCTCCTTATTTATTTACGGCTTAACCATGATTGCGATTTTTAAAGCAATTCCCGTCGCGATTGCTCTGCCCTTAATCTTCGTGATGATAGCGCTTATCTTCTATACATTTAATGAAATTAAAATTTTCGATAGTTCACTAGCACTATTATTTGCAGTTATTGGTATCTTAATTTTCTTTTACGCCTTAAAACCAGTCACCCTTTCTTTATCAGGAATTGCTGGGTTGATATTATCAATTGGAATGGCAGTTGATGCTAATATTCTTATTTTTGCTAGAACTAAAGAAGAGTTAAAACAAGGGAAATCAGTTAGTCAGTCGGTCGCTGACGGCTTTAAACGTGCTTGGCCATCAATTCGAGATGGCAATATTTCTTCACTGATTACTTGTTTAATTTTAATGTTCTTCGGAACATCTTCAGTCCAGGGATTTGGCACCACTTTATTTATCGGTATTTCCGTATCGTTGTTTAGCGCTATTGTTGTTACTAGAATTTTGTCAGTTTTAGTTTTAGGCGAATGGCTAGAGAAGCGCAAATGGTTATTAGGAGTTAAGAAAATAAAGGCTGAATAAGCTTGAACTTAAATATCACTAAAGATAAAAATAATAATATGACTTATCGGATAATTCAAAAAAGAAATATTTTCTTGACCATTTCCGGAATTTTAATTGCCATTTCGATTACTGCTCTATTTACTTGGGGCTTAAATTTTGGAGTTGATTTTACTGGCGGTAGTTTTTTAGAAGCAGAATATGTCAACTATCAACCTTCAATCACTGAAATTCAAAATGTTTTACAAGATACTGAAATTAAAGGTTTAACAGTTCAGCCGACTACCGACAATACTTTCATTTTACGCTTTAAAGAGGTAAGCGAAGATACTCACCAAGAAGTTTTAACTAAACTAAGCTCTTTAACCTCAGGGCAGGAAGAGGCTACTTTTAAAGAATTAAGATTTGATTTTGTTGGCCCTTCAATCGGGCAAGAGCTTAAGAGTAAATCTTTTAACGCTTCGATTATAGTTTTAATAATGATAATTCTTTATATCTCGTTAGCTTTCAAGCGGGTTTCACGTCCAATTGCTTCTTGGAAATATGGAGTAGCCGCGATTATTGCTCTAACTCATGATGTTTTGATAACTTTGGGAGCCTTTGCCGCTATGGGTCATTTTTATAACATAGAGATTAATACTCCATTTATCGCTGCTATTTTAACAGTTCTAGGATATAGTGTTAGTGATACAATTATTGTTTTTGACCGCATTCGCGAAACTCTACCAAAAAGTAATGATGATTTTGAAAATACTGTTAATAACAGCATTAATCAAACTATCTCTCGTTCAATAAATACTTCATTTTCAGCGATGTTAGCCTTGTTAGCAATTATGTTTTTCGGAGGTAGTACCATCAAAGATTTTGCCCTCGCACTATTAATTGGTATTTTTATCGGAACTTATAGTTCAATTTTCGTTGCCAGTCCAGTTTTGGTTATTTGGAATAACCGAATGCATAAAGCGGCTAAAAAATCTTAAATATTATTGAAATTTTTTAAAAGAGACTTGTATTTTCAAGTCTCTTTTTAATTTGTTATAATATAATCATGAAAATAATTAATTTTTCCCTCAAACGTTTTAATTTTTGGCGTCAGCGAGTAACTGATTCGGAGTTATTAGGTTTTTTTATAGAATTAAATTATTTGGCAATTATCTTTCTGGTGCCAATCTGGTTTGCTGCTTTTTTTTCTAGTTTTAATCTTTTTGAATTTAATAAAATTGTTGTTTTTAGAATATTGCTTTGGTTGTTGCTATCCTTAACAACTATGCGTATTTTATTTTTTCCAGCAGGATTTTTACTCCCCGGTAATTTTAAAATTATTGTTTCTGCTTTCAAAAAATATTGGTTACTCCCAGCGCTATTAGTCGCGGGCTTGTTATTTATTTCTTTATTTTCACTAGACTTTTATCAAAGTTTTTTTGGTTCTTATGAAAGACAGGAAGGAGTCTCTAGTTACTTTTTTTATTTTCTATGGTCCCTATTATTATTTATTAATCTGATTGCTTGGAAAAATGTTGGCGGTAAGCTTTCCTCCCTTAGTTATAAAATAAAAAGAATCTTGGTAACAGCTAATATTTCCGCATCTGTAGTCGCTGTTTATGCTATTTTACAGATTTTAAATATTGATTTTTTAAATTGGCCAGAACCGCCATTTATAACCGGACGAGCCCTGTCTACCCTTGGCCAACCTAATTTTCTCGCCTCCTTTTTATTGTTAACTATTCCACTGGCCGTCTATTTAACTTATTCTAGTCGCCATTTTCTTTTGAAATCCTTTTTTGCTTTTACGGTCGCTTTTCAAGTTATTGGCTTATTTGCAAGCGCTAGTCGTGGTGGCTTAGTGGCCTTCTTTTTGATGGGGGCGCTGTTTGTAATTTATCTGTTTTTTGCTTTTCGTTTTAATAAAAAACTAAAAATAGCTATTGTTGTTAGCGTGGCCGCTATTTTGTTTTTCGGCATTGCCATATTTAACGTAATTACGCCCGGTCGTCTGCAAGAGTCTTTTGATTTGAGTGTTGGTAGCTTTGCGGCGCGAATTAATTTTTTTCAAGCTTCAGCTGACGCCATATTACAAAAACCGTTGTTAGGTTATGGGCTCGAAAATAGCGGCGAAGTCTTTATTAAATATTATGATAACGATTGGGGAACATATGCTGATGTTAGCTCTAACACGGATAGAGCACATAACTTAGTTTTAGATATTTTGTTAAATGTTGGATTTCTAGGGTTAATACTTTTTTCTCTGTGGTATTACTCTTTTTTTAAATTAGCTTTTTTAAATCAACAAATAAAAAAACAAAAAAAATTAATTTTAGCAATTACTCTTGGCGCCTTCGCTTATTTAATTTCCTTAATGTTTAGTTTTGCAATTGTCGCTGCTGAATTTTATTTTTGGTTATTTTTTACTATTTTAATAGTAGTTAATTTTAATCAGAATAGTGAAGAAGATGTACAAGTTGTTACTTCAACTAAGACGAGCAACTACCGCTTATTTAAACTTATTTTTTTAGGTGGAATTTTTATGATTTCTGCTTGGCAAATATCTCTTAATGCTGAAGCGCTCGTAGCCGATTCTTATTTTAATGATATTTATGTGGCGCTGGGACGCGGCGAACCGATAACGGCTACAATTTTAAATGACGCCATTGAAGAGTTAAAAATTAATCCCGTGCAAGCCGAACTCTATAATCATTTTTTGGGAGATAATATTAGTAATCAGCTAGACCAGGCTCCAGATTTAGCAACCACCTTTATAATCAAACAGCAATTACAAGATGTCCTGGAGGCTTTACCGGATTATGGTTATAAAAACTTTCTACTGAAAGCAAAACTTCATAGTCAATTGGGAAATTATGAGCAAGCTAATATTTATTTTGCTAAAGTTTTAGAACTTGCCCCTAACTGGCCCTTAACTTATTTGGAAATGGGAAGAGATTTCGTCAGACGGGGTCAATTAATAGAAGCCGAGACTGCCTATAAGGTACTTGATACTAAATTACCTGATGTAGGTAGCAATAAAATAAATGATCGTCATCGAAAAGCAACCGAAGCTTATCGTTATTTTGCTTATAGTAATTTAGCGGCAGCTTACTTTGCTGAAAATAATTATGCTCGAGCTGAAAAATTTTTCACGGCTGCTTACCGCAATATGGTGTCTGATTATTCTTTGTTAAAAAGAATTGCTGATACACATTATCTGCAAGGGAATTTAGATGTTGCCATTCATTATGTAGAACATGGTGCTGTTTTAAGCCCTTATGATTATAATTGGCGCGTGGCTTTGGCTTCTTTATATTTTGAAAAAGGAGACAAAGAGGCGGCCGCCTTTAATATGAGAGAAGCAATTAGATTGGCTCCTGATAAAATAGAGTTAAAAGAATTAGAGGAAAAATATAAAAATTAATTTATGGAAATTTTATTCGTAATTTTTGCGGGGTTGATTGGTTTGATGGTAGGCAGTTTTTTAAATTGTCTTATTTGGCGTTTGTATAAAGAGGAGACAATTTTAGGTCGCTCTTATTGCCCATCTTGCTCTAAAACAATATCCTGGTATGACAATATTCCGCTAGTTAGCTTTTTGTTATTAGCTGGTCGCTGTCGTCATTGTAAATTAAAAATTTCTTGGCAATATCCGCTAGTAGAATTTTTTACGGCCCTGCTTTTTATTTTATCATTTTTAAACGTTTCTACCTCTCCAGACTTTTTTATATTCTTGGCGCGTGAT
>Ga0100379_10006239_pt1 | contig 10109 bp, 11 predicted proteins | sample CryGeymeta201503_FD_80418 | JGI IMG/M metagenome (GOLD analysis project Ga0100379, IMG submission 80418) | Groundwater microbial communities from Crystal Geyser aquifers in Utah, USA - Crystal Geyser metaG 2015-03 | ecosystem: Environmental > Aquatic > Deep subsurface > Groundwater | place... | reverse complement strand
ACATGCTCTCTTATTGATGGCTTATCTCCTCATGAGGTCAAAACAGTTCAGGTAGGTCCTTAGAAAGTCAAATAAAAAACTCCAAATAATAATCAAAAATCTATAAAAGCAAGAATAATATACTGACTACTGCCGAGCCATCCAATTTTTGATCTATTCACCACCCATCAGGCTAGCTTTAGAGGACCAGAACAAAGAGGGATAAAACTAATATTATAAGCGGATAACCCAAGGCTTTAAGTGCAAACTATACAGAGCTGATGGATCCTACAAAGATGCAAAGGTCGATATCGACTAGGAGTACAACTTCAGAGTATACAAATACCCTGACGGCGAGATCAAAAAGAAATACTGCGTCAATGTAAAACACATTAGGTAGTTCCACCTCGAGTTCGAAAATAATATGGAACTCTGGAAGAGAACTGTCTTTGCTGAGGAAAAAGGTGGTTTGTTCAACAGTCACAAACCAGACCCAAAGAACTGTTGCTCGATTGTGGGCAACTCACGATGGGGTGAGATCAACCTCATCAACATCGAGTTCAAGTCAGTAGAAGACAAACGCCTGTTCCACCAGTGCCTCAGCTATTTGTTGGTTATATTCAGACTATGATTCGAGTATTCAATCATTATTGCTCTTTACTCAATTCACATAAATACTCGTATATGAATTTGTATTGCTCGTTGTTCTGAACAGCTCCGTAGCGGTACTACCTCAAACGACGAACAGTCTCAAATACTGAGACCTTCTTGCTCACCAATGCCTTTAGCTATAGCAAAAGGACAGCTGCCATGACTCCTGACCGTCCTAAACCTGCACTGCAGTGGATGACTATATTATCGAATTGCAAGGCTTATAAGACAACCTGTCTCAACTGTCTGGGCTCAAAGGGCAGGCCTCTGTCTGGCCATTCCGAATAGTGAATATGAGTGTAGGTATAATTTTCTTTTTCCTCGTTGTCTTTTTCCCATTAATCTTTTTCCCTGCCTAGCTTCTCCACAATTTCAAAAGTCACCTTCTGAATGATGGCATAGTCACTGATTTCTCTGACTATCTCTTTATCCCTATTTTAGCAGTAGTCAAAGCACCGGACCTTTCCGTTTTAGATGACATTGCACAGCATCACCACACATTGAATTTTTTATTTCTTTAGCATTTACTCAAAAGCCTCCTGAGTCGACTCGAGAGGTGCCTGTGTTATTATGACCTTTTTATCATCGAATAAAGGGATGTAGTTGGCGTTGATGTAATTATCCTCTGATTCTTAGACTTCAGGCAACAAGACTCTGCTGTGTTCGACTGGATGGACAGAAAATTACATATTGATTGTTCGGGGTAGCGATTTTTCTTGTTTTATACGATCGTGTTTGATCTTAACTTGCCCTTGTGCCTTTTTGTTTCTGTGAGAGCTCTGATCAATTCAAATTAAGTGGCCAGGTCTCTCCTCTTCACCTCCTCAGGAACATTTTTCAGCTCAAAAGGCTCCTCTATGAACTATAAGTCAGCACATTTGGAAAAATACTGTCTTGAGAGCTCATTTTCCTCTTTATCTTCAGCTATCATTTGATGATATTATAACATTCAAAACAACCCCAATAGAACCATCCAAAAATTATGTCTTTACAGTAAGGATGTCATGAATAGTAATAGTAGTAAGTAGCCATCAAGGACCCTCTTAATCCTCCGGACACTCAGTCTCAGAAATATCTTAGACCGTCATTTCGGACGCAAAGATGGGAAATTCTTATTTGCTGATCTGTTCCATCAGTTTGGCCTTTTCAGTCTATCCCATAAAGATGGCATTTCTTCTTTTAGTACTCCTCACTCCCACCTGATGCTCTTCCTGGATTTCTTTCTAGCTGCAGAGGGTCTTATCGCTCATCTTCGATTAATAGAATATTATACAAAAAAAATAATCATCAGAGTTTAAATTTTGTCTTTAGAAGCATCTTATAGAGATTCTTCTATTATAGACCCATCTCCATCCCATGAACATTGCAACACAGCGACATCTGATGCTTCCGACTCACGCTGCTCCTTTCTTTCTAGTCCCTCTTGCTGACACCATGTAATCCACCTCTATCCCAGTCCTCGTGCTTGGATTTGCTGATTGACTTGCTGGACTGGCTCTTATTTCTCCTTTTCTGCCCAAATTTCAGAGGCAAATCTAACTTTAATTTAACATAATTGTTTAGGATATCTTTGTAGTGGTATCTATTAACCTACACTATTGGGATTTATTTCAGGTAGGGGACATAGTCAAGGTTGAGTCCTTTCAGTGTCCCCTTTATGACTTTGAAGGAGGTGAATGCATAAACCAATTCGTTGAATGTGTAGCTTTCAATGTTGTCTCTTTGTCTGTAATCATGAAGTATCGAACTCAAATAGGATAAATCCGTAGATATTTCCGTGCACTCTTTAAACTTGATATCGAAAAATATATTCAGTTGCTACCTTAATCGTTGCTCTATGGTTTATATTTACTCTCTCATCTCGGTAAATATATTTTACAGAACTTTGAGGCTACCTTGATAGCTCAGTTCAAAATATTAGGTGTTCTTGGCTATGACCTTCTGTGCGCTCTCAATCGATCCCAGATAAATTCTGGCCTCTTCTTTGTGCATCTTTGTCTCCTTCTTGAGATGCTCCTCAGCCATTCGCAAAGGAACCACGTCGTTGTTGAGCTTGGCCTTGTTGCAGATGCAGATAGAGCAGATCAGCTCACGGCTCGATTTACAGTACATCGTCAGTGGTTCTTGGTGCTATTTACATTTAATGATGGGTATGTTTCCACTCTCACTGTCATCTTCCTGCCAGTGGAAAGCCGCACTCATTTTTTTTCCATTCATAATAGGTGAAGTTTGCCCATTACCTTTGGATTAACTATCTTTTATCTTGGTGCTTCTTTCTTTGGGATCGTTGGAGACGTTTCTTGAAGGCGAGTGCAGAGGAGTTCTGGTGCGAATATTGGCTTGAGTTTGACATTATGAGCATTTGGTGGTATTTTTATTGTATTTGACACAATGAAAGCATATCTTGTGACCACAGTTGGCCGTCATTAGATTGTAGTACTGCCTCTGACATGTATGACAACTTTTGCTCTCCTTCATCTCCTTCTTTTGTTATTGTTATATTTATTATCAATAAAAATTATTGCCGACAACCGCAATCCTCACCGAGCCTTGTCTGCTTTATGAACAACCTTTTAGAGATATTTAATGGGTTAGTATTGTTTTTTGAAACTAAATTGACAATCAGATATATTTCATGGGCTCCTACTCCAGTACTATCTTCTTCTCCTCCTGAATAACAATCGGTTTATCGGACTGCTTCTGCTCTAAACCATAAACTAAATTTTTCAGCTCTTGCTCCCGTTTGTTGACCCTTGTTTCCTCCTGTCGGATACAGTTCCACATCAAATTCTGCTGCTCCTTGCACCCCTTCAGACTAAGCATAACAAAAGCACTACTCTATGATTCTTCTGCGATTTTCAGTGGCTATCTTCATGAGGGACATACAGTATTGCAACTAGCAAGCCTTGTCCCTACAGATAAGCTATGCTACTGTTTGAGTTGTTATATTCGGTGAGTTTTTGACTTGTCTAAGTGGTGGGTCTGTTACTTGATGTAGGGGTTTTCTGATTTACACATCGAGTAGAGTTAGAGATGATGCTTTTCTGGCTACAAACGAGCCAGGTCTTTTTTGACACTCTGCCAAAATTTGTTATCAGGGTTGTTCATGAACTCCTTAGAAATCTACTCCTTGTACCTTTGCCAATATGCCTCAGTCATGATATTAATTTTAAAACAGGCAAAAAAATAATTCAATATTAAACTTGCGAATCACTGTTAGGACTAGGGATTTCGTCTGACTGATTCGAAGAAACTTTGACGGTAAAAGGAACTTATCATGTCCCTTCGCCATACTCCGTTCTCTCTGATTGGGTTGCGTACTTTTATCAACTATTTGCCAACCTCTCTACGATTTTATAGTAATTTGTCGAGTAGCTTGAACTCGCTTGTTTCATAGTTGCTGCGCTGAGAGACCATCGGATAGTTCTTGAGAGGACCGTCTTTCCTGAGGGAAAAATAATCTGATTTTCTAGCCGCCTCCTCTTCCATCTTTGAACTTTGTCTAAAGGCAGTCAGGTTATCTCTTTTGGTGATTCTCCTCACATCGCTCCTGATGGTGGGCAAATCACTTCTTCCGCTGTTGAGCATCGCACTTTTAGCAGTTTCAAATTGAGTGGTCATCATCAACTGGCGACTATATGTTGTTTTGTCCGAGATCAGATTCATCTTTCTCAGGGCATCCGAAAGACTTCTTGATTTCATTAGATCTTTCCTTTTTTTGTTGGATTCAATGTATCTGAATAGCTTTTGCTGTTTGTTTCGGATCACAGTCTCACAGTATCTCGCCACCAGCCTGCAAAATGTCTACTCTGAAATGTGATAAACCACGCTTTTTTGAGTCTTGCACCGGGCTGTCAACTTTCGAGTTGGATCTTCCTATAAAATTTCGAGAGCACCGAATATGCTTCCAGGGCCGTATCGGAAAGCCTGCATGTATGAATAATTACCTATATTTCCTTGCCTTGCTAGTTAGCTCTGAAGTATCCGAATTAACCCTTTCGGACTACAAATACTCCCGATCCGCTTTAAGTTTTGGTCATCACTTGTCCTTGGAAAAAAGCTATTTCATTTTCCTTGAAGACTTTGACCTCGGCTTCTCTAAGAATCTGATACATCTTCTTCCTCGGCATTGAGCAAAAATATTCCGAACTTTCCCAAAAACTTATCTCCTTCTCAATTGACGACTATCCCCAAGCCTCAATGTTCATGTACTTCTGGTAATCCAAAATTGTCACAAATTATCCATCCTTTATCTCTATGCCATTTGCAGTCATCAGTTGGGCATTTGCCGAACATCCACTTTCTGTCTATTTGAATTTTATGACGAATGAATGCTTAGAGTACTACTTCGCTGCTATGATAGCTGACCCTTCTCTGACTTGAAGATAGAAGGTCATCATTTTGATTTTATCCTAAGAGTGAGTCGGGAAGCAAGCAGCAATGGCACGGGTTATTATTCTATGTTCTCTAATGCTTCTTTCCTAGTAATTTTTATGGAGGACAGCCAGGAGGTTTGATTGATTCATGTTTGGATCGAAATAAAATTAATAATATTCTCTTTGATCATGAACAAAATGTTTTAGTCATATCACTCTCATCGATGCCTGGGCTTTAGAGATACAATTGAATATTTTTCGAGGAGAACCTCTAAAATTGCTATGTCGGATTTGTGGGATTGCTCTATCTTGGCCCTTCTCTACTCCTATATTGATCCTCTATTGATCTGGAGCTGGAGCAATGGCTCGAAGCGGTTGAGAGCCTCAATCAACTCCTGCTGCTTCTGATCAAGGTTAAACTTCAAATTTTAGATCTTCTGACTGGCAATTGACAGTTCATTGGATTTGCTCTTCTTGAGCTCATCAATCATCGACTCATAGTGCATGATCAACTCCTTTATTTCGATATCTTATTCATCGTCTATGTGCCCCTGGGACACTGCCAGCTCCTCCTTGACAACAGGCAACCCACCTGGCCCTGCCATTTCACCGCTGTGTTTTTTGTCCATAGAGGTTGCTCTAATGATGCTGCTGCCCTGAGCATCATCAAGATCTTTGAGGGAGCTTGATGAGTAAACTGAGATGTTCATACCCGACCTTCTTTTCACTCTTGAGTCCAGCATCACCTTTGACAGTTCTTTGGAGTGATCCTAGTGCATTCTGCCAATGTTTTCCTTCAGCTATTCGATTTCCTTGTCCTTGATTTTGCCGTACTCCTTAACATGGAGAAGCTATCTCTGAAGATTGTCCAAGTCGTTGAGGCAAGTTTACAGTTTTTCCTGTAAATCTGCCTAATTTTGTTTGAGTTGCGTGATATCCTCCTTGTGGTAGTGTTCCATCTTGGCGATTTCTCTATCTTTTTCTCTCAACTGTTCATCACAATCCAACTTGATCTTGGCGATCGTATCTTCGAACTTTCTCTCATTAACCTCAGCATTCCTCCTTTGCTTCAAAAGCTCCTTGGTGAAAGATTCAATACTGATATTCTTTTAAAGGAGTTGTTAAGCCAATCTTCCAATTTCCTTCTCCATGAAGCTGTTGTTTTCCTTGCAATATGAAAGAATGCCAATAGTTCGAGATTTTTCCAGCTCTTTTTTGTTTTCAGCCTGTTGAATCTATTTGTTCTTTTCCTGCTAAACAGCCATCAGCTGGTTGCGAATAATGTTGTTTTCGGATATTAACATTTCGAGATTTTGAGAGTATTCGGTTGACCTTTACTGGCCTAAGATCAATAAGTGCTGATTCTATCTCTCCTTCTCGTCGAGCAAATGTCTGACCAATTCTAGTTCACTCACCACTTTCCTTAGTTCCTCACCCAAATTTTTCTTCAAAAAAGTTGTCTCGTCAGCTGTGGCAGAGAGACACTTGACTTTCAGCTGATCCAGTTCCTATTTTCTGCTGTTTTCTATCAATACCAGTTTGTTGGTCAAGCTGCTGATTTGATCTCTTAGAGCTTGATTTTCCCTGGTATATTCGTCTCTCAGTAGCCTGATATCTCTTTACTGACTTTCCAGCTGCCTTTATTTGGCGTTGTTTTCAGCATAGGAGATGGCTTCGAGATTTTTTAAATTTTGCTATAATTGCTCTTTTTCTCTCTTCAATCTCAAGTTTTCAGTGTACTGCTGAGTCTCTCCATCTTTCGACCGAGCAACGGCATGAATCAAATTTTCATTCTCCTTTTCAAGCACCTGGTTCTGATAGACCAATGAGTTTGACAATCTATGAATGTTGTTTTATTCGAGAATCACTTCTAGAGGTCTAGAGTAGAAACGATCATCGAGTGTTCTGACGGGGGAAGAGGTCCGATACCTACTTGGACTAGACATGAATTTTTAATAATAAAATATATCGATAACAATCACAAAAGGAATAAATAGTAATATGATCAAAAGTTGTCTCAGAAGTTTAAAGAATCATCATATCTGTTTGAAGACAAATATTGTAAAAAAATGATATTGTATTCTACAGCTGTTATTGATGTGTATTTAAAACTTATCTTCCAAATGACATAAGTTTCAGGAATCAAATCCTCACTGGAACAGCTCGATTCATAAATCGTCTAAATCAACCAATAACTATCCGATAATGAACTCACCCTTCTCAACCTCAAAAATTAAAGAGCAAGGCTATCCTCCATCTTCGACATCAGAGTCGAAGAAACAGAAAGAAACTTCAAGCTAGATGTGGACAAATTCTAGGAATAACTACAGAGAGCCTTCAAGAATCAGAACAATGTGACCAAGATGATGTAGCGCAAAGTGGACGAGATCAGAATGAGCCAAGAATAGCTTGCTAGTAGTCTCGCCCGTATTGAGTAAAAAGTAAAAGAAATGCAGGAGATGTTGGGTTGATGTTGTTCGTGATAATATGAAGGATCATATGTATCGATTGATTCAATCACTCAGTTGAGCTCTTTGTTTGCCTCAACAAGCTTTCTGATCTCCTCAGTTATGGCCTTCACTTGCTCCTGGGTCTCTGCCTCTACATGCAATCTCAGAACATCTTCTGTGCCACTGGCTCTCAAAAAGGCTTTCTTTCCCTTGTGTTTTTCAATGATGCTCTCGATTTCATTCTGAAGACCTTCGGGCTTGACCACCTTATCTTCGATATCGTTCACTTTCAGGTTGGCCTTGGTCTTGACCCCAATTTTTGAGGTCAAACTTTCGAGGTCTGTATACATGGCAAGGGTGTCCTTGTAGGTCTTTTTGAGGTAATGGAGAGCCAATTAGAACAGTAGGAAGACGCAGATCGCATCACCAACTGAAGGATTGCTCAGTCTGCAGACTGAAATGTAGAAATCCAAGAAAGTGAGGTACTCTTCGAGATCCTTTTTCACCTCAGATTTTTCAGCGAGTGCAGGTGCATCCAACAAGAACTGCCTGGTGTTGTGAAGAGCCTCCAATCTTTGGAGATAGTCATCATTGAAAATCACGGTACCGTGTCCGTTGGCCTCAAAGTATATTCCAATATCGTAATGTTCAGCTTTTTCGTGCAAATTTTTGACACCAGTCGCAGCAAAGACAGGGTCCATTCCGAATGCCTCCTTGAGATAGTAAGAGGATGAATAGTTAGCGTAGTAGGTCTGAACGAATCCGATTTTAGGCTCAACTGGAATGTTCAAAAGGACCAAACCGGTATCATTTAATTTTTTCGTCCTGTCTCTGAGTTATGTTGAAATTCTATTGAAAAATTCAGTCAGAACAGTACCTTATCGATCACCGTCAATGAGGTTGAGCTTTCCATTAGTCTCGGTGCTGAATTAAAATATAGGTACTAGAATACGATTCTGTCTGCATCGCCATCAAATGATAAGAAAGAGTTGTGCTCTCTGCTATTGAAATTGCGGGGGAACAGTTTATTGGTCTTTACATAGTCAGCTCCACATTCTTTGTTGAGATACTCGTGATCTTGACTGTTGATAATTTCTGCATTGATGTAGTCCTTGATGATAAGGTTGAAGTGAGGCAAGGCAGCAGCACCGACTCCATTGGCACAGTCGACAGTTCTGTGGATGATTTTGTCCCATCCCAGATAGTTAGCTCCTTTCAAGAAGTGGTTACTGAAATATTTCCAAAATTCTGATCGGACCTCTTCCGTATCTTTGATCTCCTTCTTCAACACGACGTTAGCATAGTAAACTGAGTCAAATGAGACTTACCATAGAACTGCAGTTGAGGTGTGGTGGTCAGGTGGAAGTTGAGAGGTCTTCCATTTTGTGACTTTATTCCTGAGGCCAACAAATCCAACAAAGGCTCAGTTGAGGGCCTTGTATCTCCACCAATGAAAACAGTGACAGGTTTATCGTAGACAGTCTGTCCTCTTTTGACCAAAAACTGCTTAAAATTGCTGACTGCTGCCTAGAAGTTGGCCTAATTGACGAAGGTCTCAACTTATGGCTCGATATCCTTTTCCAACATGTTGCCTTTGAAGTTGGTGATCTTAACTCCATTGTCTTCACGCTTGTTGTGACTTGCAGAAATGACGACTCCCAGATGTTTGTCGGGCTGGGTCTGATTGTACAAGGTAACGAGAGCTCCAACTCTAAAGGCAATCTGAGTGACTGGATAGTTACGTAGTTCATGTTGGCAGCCAGATCTCTGAAACCAGCAGTTCCATAGGTAGCCTTTTTGCCTAATTTATCAAACTAAGCCTTGAGTTCTTTATCTTGTTCGATGAAGTTGTTCATTGTAGTATAATAACAGTAAGATATTTTCTGACATGAGTATCGCCAAAGGGAGAATAAGTTACCAAAGGAACGCATCATAAATCAATTATATCCGACCATCCATGTATCAGAAATTGAACTCATGTGACTTCATGATGATGCATTTGTAATAAGGTAAGAAGTAAGAGTGATGGAATGTGCTATTTTATTAAGTATAATGGAGGTTTCAAACAAAAATAAAGTTGTCACTTTGAGCCATGATGACAACATTCCTCTCCTTCTGGGAAAGTACAACTATACAATCACTGACCTCGTCATCGATGGCTATAAGATATCCGATCATCTTGGTAAAGGCAGCTATGGCGATGTCTATAGTGCCAAAAATGTGGACCGCCATAAAAATATGCCAAATATAATAGCTATCAAAGTAATTGATTACTCCCTCCTCAAAAGAAAATGCCAAGGAAATCCAGAAGACTACAATAAAACACTGGAGCTTCTATAACGATAAGAGACCAATTTGAAAGCCTGCCAGAGCAACTTTATCATCAAATTATACGACAGCTTCACCAATGAGCACTGCAAAGTGTTTCTTCTGGAGCACTGCAACAAAAATTTAAGGGTCTGTCTTGCTGAGTATCCCAATCAATGCTTGAAATAGAATTAAGCCATTTTTATTTTGAAACAGATCTGTCTGGGAGTTTATGTAAGTTGAGTGAGATGTAGGCCATGTATCAGAACAACATCGTACATCGTGATCTGAAACCTGAGAATGTAGCCTTGGTCGATCGACTTGGAACCTGGAAAATCATCGATTT
>Ga0100379_10006235_pt1 | contig 10110 bp, 8 predicted proteins | sample CryGeymeta201503_FD_80418 | JGI IMG/M metagenome (GOLD analysis project Ga0100379, IMG submission 80418) | Groundwater microbial communities from Crystal Geyser aquifers in Utah, USA - Crystal Geyser metaG 2015-03 | ecosystem: Environmental > Aquatic > Deep subsurface > Groundwater | place: USA... | reverse complement strand
CCTAAGCGGCAAAAGCATTAAATTTCATCGAACAAATACAGTCAGCTTTGATAGAGACAAAAAAATTGAGTAGTAACGAAAGGCTAAGATCCATAAAATCAAGGAGATAAACAAAAATTATGCGGGACCTTTCAACCCTCCTCCTAAGATATCTGCCAAAAGTTATATTGTTTGTGAAGTTCTTTCCAATAATGTTAAGCCTATTGTTTGCTACAATAGCAAAAATTCACAAGAGGTGGCTTCTCTGACTAAAATAATGACCTGCATAGTCACTATCGAGATTTCCTAGCGACTAAGAATTAACATGGAATAATAGGAAATCACAGTTGGAAAATACGAGTCGAGCATTGGGGGAACTTCTGCTTGCATCAAACCAGGGCAGATCTACACAGTCAAACAACTACTCTATGGACTGATGCTTCCCAGCGGAAATGATGCCAGTTTAGCTTTAGCAGTTTGGGCAGGTCGCAAATTGTTGTAAACAGGACCAGAATAAAAGGATTGTGCTAAAGGAGAAAGAATGACGAAAGGCACCTGTTACGCTCGTTTCATCAAGGAGATGAATCATACTGCAAAAAATCTCAATATGAACAAAACAAAATACGCTAATTCTCACGGATTGGCAAACCCCAACAATCGCTCTACAGCTTATGACATAGCTCTCCTTTCCTCCCATGCGATGCAGCACCCTATATTCAGAGAGGTGGTCAGCACTCGAAGTTTCACAACAACAATAAAGTACAAAGTGCAGACTATGCTCGAGGAAAATGAAGCAGAATTGAAGAAAGGAGAGCCTCAATTTGATGAGTTCATCTAAGCAAAATAGGAATATTAATATACTACATAAAAGTGGAGTTCAAAATTATCCTCTTATCGATCAAAGTCGATCAGTAAGATCCAGATGGTTGAAGTTAACTGGTAAAACACTCACAAACTGCTTCAGAGCAAACCTAATGAATATCTGGGAATCAAGACAGGTGTCACAACCACAGCTGGACCTTGCCTTTCTTCGATAGTGACCACCCACAACAGAAAATTCGTCATAATTGTATTAGCTTGTCAGAAAGTCGGTCTCAGATTCAAGGAGACCGAAGTTATAAAAAAATGGCTTTATAAGCATCTCGGCATCATAAAGATCAAAAGAACAGTCTCTTTCAAGCAGGAGAAGGCCACAGAGGAAGGCTACTCATAATCTGAAAATGATGAGTAGAGTCGAAACGATTGAGAGATATTCTGATATAGTAATTTTTTTATTGATCTGAATGATGGAAAAATTGAAAATCAAGAAGATTTTTTCAGGCTGTCTTATACCATGTGGGAACAAGCTTCTCGATCAGATGTTCATTGCCATAGATTTATTATTTGCTGAAGTTGTAAAAATCTCGGAGGTGATACATACTCGAGATGTGTGAATAAGTCAGCTGGTCTCTCAACTCATCAAAATATTCACAAGCCAGCACTTCTGCAGCATTTGATCGATGTGATGGGGAATAAACCATGATGTTATTGAGCAGTTGAAGCAGCAAAGGGTCAGCTTCAGGGAATATATCCTTCCAATTTTTCTTTATCAAATGAGGAAATTTGTATGTTCGAATATCATATTCTTCGTTCATGGCGAGTACCTCAGCCGGAAGTGGTGTGCCTAATATTTTTATAATTTCAAGAAGATGACTGATACTTGTTTATCCGATGAACAAAGGGTCTCCATTTAAGATTTATAGGATCACACAACCAGCTGACCATATATCGACTTGAGTGCTATATTTGGTGGCTCCAAAAATCAATTCAGGTGCTCTATAGCATCTGGCACAAATGTAGGATATGTTATTCTCTTCAGGAATGAGGATTTTTGCAGACCCAAAATCGCAAATAGCAGCTTTGTTTCCTTTGAGCAATATGTTCTCAGGTTTGATATCTCGATGACAAATATTGAGAGAATGCAGATAAGACAGACCCTTGAACAGTTGATATATTATTATTTTTTTCTAAAGGTTCGGCATTTTTCCTAATGGGTAGCTTTTGATCCTTTGAAATAAATTTTCCTCATAGTAACACATGCTGATGTTCAAATAGTTATTTTTACCTTCATGGGTCATGTAAGTCCCATATATCTCACAAATAAAGTCATTCTTCAAGAGCTTGACAATTTCAATCTACCTATTTCTGTATCGAGAATCTTGAATGACCCTCTTGACAGCCACCAACTATCTGTTCCTCTTGAGTCGACCTCTATAGACCTTCCCGAATGTTCCCTACCCTATTTGCTCGAGTAACTCGACTTATTCACTAAACAAAGAAGACGGAGTGGAGTCCATGCTCATTTCAGTGTATACCTTTTGAATTTTGTTTTTTGATTTTTTGCGACTGATGGCTTATCTGCTTTTTGACGTCTTTTCTTTCAATCCGACTTTGCTTTCTGCATGCTCGAATTTCCATTTGGCCTGGGATTTATTATTTTTGTTCTTTTTGAGCCCCTTTTTGTCCTTCTATGTTTTGTGAGTTATAGTGGATCCCGTCTCTGTATGCTATTTCTTGAGATGGAACTTTGAAATGACTGGCGATGTCATTTTATCGCGGTGCTGTCTTTTTGTGGTGGACAGCAGAGGATGTTGATTCTTGGCAGTGTTGTGGGAAACACCCTTTTTCTCTGGCTTTTTGCTCTTCGAGTTGATTCTAAGAATCGTTGCATACTTTTTGAGCTCTTCTTTGGACGTAATTATTTTTTCGTTGATCTCGGTGGCCAACCTGCTTTCGATTTATCTTTTGGCCTTGGTCGACTTCATGGCATGGCTTTGTGAATACTAAGTTTCTTTGTATTCCGACACGCCTGCTTCTTGATGAAAATGCAGGTTCTGAAGGGATTTGTAGTGCTTGAGGCGCTATTTTAGTTTAGATAGCGACATTATTAATTTAAACAAACCAAATCGCCAGCAGTTAGCCAATCTGTCATAATCTGTCATAATAAAGCTCATAATTAAATAAAACCATCTTATCAGAGTTTTTTTTTATTTCTTTGGACATTTTACTCAGTTCCATCATTCTGCATCTTTGCTTTCTCCATAAAAAATATTTAGAGTCCTTTCTATCCTTTCTGGCCTCAGCCGACTTTATTTTCTATATTTGTTTCTTAGCTCCTTTTTATTGCGCCTTCCCACAAACCTAGCTTGACGCTCCATGCACGTAAAATCAGGTCCTATGCTTTTCAGAAGCTCGTAAAAGAGCATTGTTTAGCCCTCTGACCACTTTTTGCAATGAGCTAAAGTGGATCGACCTCCTTCAGCTTTATAGGTGGATTTGATGTTGTCCTCATCGTCTTCAATGATGGAAACAAACTGGGCCAGGGTCAGCTGTTTGGTTGCTGAAAGATCAATAACGAAGGAACTGGAGCTGCTTTAGATGGTAGAATTTTCAGTCCAGTTGTCCTATTTGTTTAGGATAGTCTCCATGCTGTTGTTGTTAGTTTTATTAAAATAGATAGCCCCAAACAACATTATCGTCGGGAATAAAATGACGAGAGTAAAAAACATCAGAACAATATGAAGTTCGGGATAGGCCTAAAAGATGGTTGTTCTTTTGTCTAAAATGATTTTTCTGGATGTATACGATTATGCATTAGACATAAGTTGGCACCAATAATCAAAAGTATCCAAATTACTCTTGAGTTTGCTGATTCCCTTAGTTATGTGAGTGGTGCAAGTTTGGCTTTACTCCTACGGCCTATTTTTATTTTCTTGAAACTGTTATAGTTAGTGATATGAAAAGATAAACTGAAGTTAGGACAGACGGGAAAGAAATTGGCAAAGACCATCAGGTGGAGGAAGCTTTCAAAGGATAAGAAACCTTTTGACCTGAAAAATGAGAACAGATTGCTTTCACATCACCACCGTTCGTGTTTGCGATCAGGTATTTCAATATAATATTAATGAACTTTTCGAATTACTTCAATCCGTGCATGCCCTATGCACCCTTTATCAATATGCCTTTCTACAGGTTCCCTCCCATAACCTATCTTCAGTCTGCCAACGTTTCCGCCGAAATACCTTCAATAGAGCCAGAATCTCCAAAAAGCCATATGGTTTCTAAAGAAGTTGACAAAGAAAAGTTGCTTAAAAGTCTCAAGAAATTTCATTACAACTAGATACACCATAAAAAGACACATTGGACATTTTAAGAAGATAAACTGTTGGAAAAGTTAGTGGAAATTTAAAAATTGGAGTGGAGGGATATTCCAAAGCACTTTTAAGGCAGGACCCAGAACATGTGCTATAGCAGATACCGAAGAATCCTGATGAGCACCAAATAAAGGAACTGGTCTAAGGAGGAAGAAGAGGAGCTCTTGGATCTTATTCAGCGCTATGGGGAAAAGTGGAAGTTCATCAGCTCCAAAATGACAAGTAAAATTTTTTAAATTCAGAGTTCACATCTAAGCAAATCCGGTAGCGATACTTGAACTACCTGAGGCCCAACATAAACAAAGAAGACTTTACCTACGAATAAGACCTCAAGATATGTGAATACGTGATAGCACATGGAAATCACTGGAGACAAATGGAGGATTTACTAGAAGATAGGCCAGAAGGCCTTATAAAGGGAAGATATTATGGCCGGTTACAAAAGATCATTGAGGCCTGCTATGTTGAAAGGGAACACTGATTATGTTTTAAATTATCTGCTCATCCCTTGGCAACAAGATTATTTCTTGGCATTAAGCACCCTCTGCCCTCCTTTATCAAAGGAAAGGTTCTTATTTTGAGCCTAATTAGACAAAAAAACGGCATTTCATCATCACCAGGATGCTAATTTTCATTTTTGTAACGAGCCAGACTGAAGTATGAAGTAATTGTCCCTCTATTCATGAATACAGGCCCAAAAGAGATATAAAATTATGCTTGAAAATTCAATGAGATCATAATAAGACTGAATAGCACGAATTCTCTCGCTTCTTTCTTAATGGATGATGTACTTGTTTGGATGTATTATTGAAAATGATAAAAATGATTGAATCAAGATACTATCACGTTAAAATCCAATGGCATTCATCATGGTGAGGAGGATATCCAATAATTTATCATGGCAGTAATCACTTTGATATTTTTAATTTTTCAACGACTTGGAGAAATCAGAAATCTAAAGGCTAGGCACATCCTACAGTGTTGAAATATGATTTTTCCTAGGTACATAGAGCACTCGACACTGCTCCTAAAGACATTAATCATGTCCTTGATTCAAGTTATTCAAGGACTCCAACCAACGTTGCATGCTCCAACAAAGGAGAGAGACATTTTATGAAGACTCATAAAATAGTTTGTATCTTTTCCTTTCCCAAGTTGACTTTCTGAAGTGTTCCTTTACTAATGTTTTTTCTATTTTTTTTAGATAAAGATAGTTATATCTGGATCTTTCACCTAACGCTCAGAATTTTTTGCCTGAAAGTTTTAATCTATTCCTGTGGCTCAGATCCCACACTAGATGTGTTTCTTTCTGAAAAGAAGAAGAATTATAAAAGAGCATAAAATGGTTTTAATTTTAAAGTATTAAAAATGTGGGCATGTTCACAAAAGCAACCTAGCAGCAAGCTTAGTGAGGAGAAAGCTTAGCGATAAAGAAAATAGATAGAGGAATATAATTTATATTTAATCTGATAGCATAATAGTGCGGATGAAACACATAAATATGAAAAACTGATCAGTTATCTAGCACAGTCCGAGTTATCTTTCTGCGCTTCTTGAGATGCTCCTCCTTGGATATGATCGAGATCCTCTTGGAAGTCAGGATGGCGCTGACACTGACATTCTTCAGGAAGTAAGTGGTACATCTCCTAAAAATCTCGCATAGCTAGGCCAGGTTCACAAATGAACATTCTTCTATCTTGTCCTTAAAGTCCGAAAGGTAGCTTCCGAATTATTCAGGTGCGAAGAATTTCAGAAGCATGGCAGCATTAACGTATTTTCTTCCTCTCTTGGCATTTATATAGCGTATAGCTGTATAGAAGAGGGGTAGGATTTTTTCTGCCTCTTCAGAAGTTTTTCCCATTAGGAGGCAGCATTTCTCCACAGTTCTCTCAGATTTCTCCCGGCTTCCGAAGAATGAGTAAAACTGGTTGATGAGGTTTGATTCGCTGTTTTTCTTGGCACTTATGATTTCCTTTTCTAGTGTCTTCTAAGCTCTTCTTTTTTTTGAGAGCCCACCATTAACTAAAATCTATGTGTTGACGATGCTCTCAGCTCTAAATGATGGGCTGAGAGAGCTCAAGGTTTAGTTCTGAGTCATTATTTAACTTTGTGGAAGTTTCCATCCAAAATAGGTATTTGCCAAAGGTTAAGAACTATTTTGGCAAATAGCCCCAAAGCTGGAGTAGTAGGACTGCAGTTGGTCGAGGCCAGCATAGTTGTTGATGGCAGGATTGTAGAAGTAGTAGTAAGCCATTGAGTTTTCGAACTATTTTAAAATGAATTATAGTATTCCAACAGAAGACCTTCTATTAAAGGTCAAGCCTCCAGTCATAGATAGTTTTTGTGGGTTAGTCATATCACTCAGCCAACAATCAACCATTGTACCTGGCCTGTTCTTCGACAATTTGCTCAGAACTCGTCAAAATGCGGTCAGAATCCTTTAGAAGCCTGGTTTTAAGATTACCCATCAAATGCCCTCCAGAGGCTAATCCTTCCTTTCTGCTTTTTTTTAGCAGGAATTCAAATTGCTCCTCTTCTCGAGCCTTTTTTGGGAAAATTTTTAACAGTCCAGTCAAGACTGCCAGATTTTCTATATCCCCCATCTGTGCGTCAAAAGGCAATTCTTTGAGTTCCTTCTAAAAGGAACTATTCTTTTGAATTATTACTCCTTATCTCACCACCTATCTAGTGAGTACCTTAAAAAACAGCTTTTTAGCAGCGCTTGCCTACAAAGGTAACTTGATTGAATATTTGATTTGCTGGACACCACCTGTACTTACCTAAAACTCATATGAAGTAACTGTAGCATTTAGATAAGCACAGCTAATACATCGAAGCTGTTTAGACGCTCTTTGATCACCTGAACAATCATGGAATCCTGAAGAAGATTGTTCAAATGTCAGTTAGGGTATTGCAAAGCTTCTACAATGAGCAATTGCAACTAAAGAATTAGTGAAGCTCAGATCATATCATCAATATCAATAGAAGGAGCAGAGATTATCTCTGTATGCTTTGGAAGTATTCAAATGTTATTCTTCATTCAAGCCATACTACTAAAGGTATAAACTGCAGGAAGAAGTTGCCCCCAGACTTAGCCAAGAAGGTGCGCAACTACTTCGAAACACAAATGAGACTGGTCAGCCAATACTTAATTTTAGGACTTTTCTTACACTAAACAAAGGACTTCCTATCGTGTCAAAATGAATTGTATCGAATAATAGAATATCTATTGTCTATTGTTAAACTTATCTCAGTTACATTCTCGATCACCATTACATTTAAAGTTGAGATAAATATGCAGAACGGAGGTGTCGACCATGAAAAATTGCAAAAACTCCATCAGCTGGCTCTCGAATCCCGCTCAAGAGCCTATTGTCCCTATTCCAACTTTGCTGTTGGATCGTGCATCATTGGAGGAAATGGAAAGTATTACACCGGCTGCAATGTCGAGAATGCAGTGTCAAGTTGCTGTGCTTAGAGAACCGCAATAGTAAAAATGGTTGAGGATGGTTGCAGGCAAATCAAATAAGTATATGTGGTCACCGAACTGACTGGAGACCAACTGGCTGCTCCATGTGGATATTGCCGCCAGTACATCAAAGAGTTCTCACACGACGATGTAAATAGCTTAAATAACATAGAAATAACTGAAAGTGCACCTGGGTAGCGTCTCAAAAGGGTACGAAGTATCGACAGATATGGCTCATTTGCTCCCCATGTCTTTTGGACCAACCAGCCTCGGAAAACCTTTGTCATGATTTCTGTCGAGGGATTATCCTTCCTTCTATCTAATCAGATTAATAGGCACTCATTTTTAAACAGGGTTTAAATAAAATTCAATTTTTCTTCAAAGTCCTCTGCTTCTCAGCAGCCACTACTATCTTTTCTGTGCCATGGATGCCTTTCTTTTGTCGGATTTTCTCAAGGATAGTTCGGGCTTGATTGTATTGGTTTTTGTCTAATCCGTTTTCCTCGATTTCTTCGATGGTCAAGGGAGTGAAAAAGGGATCTTCTTCAATAATTTTCCAGGTGTCCAGGTTGAGCTGAGCATTCACTGTGCCTTGAGTTGCATCTAGTATATTGAAGCAGAAGTTATGAGACTGGATAGGAAAAGAGTTACCTCAAGCATGGGGAGATAGGCTTTGATGATCAAAAAATTTGAAAATTCGTGTAAATCTTAAGATATGATTTGGGCCCTTCTTTTGGATAGCTCCCCATGAATGCTTCCATAATATTGCTGGTCAGTATGAAGCTCGCACAAGTACATTGGTTCAACCACTCTAGGCCCTCCTCCAAGGAAACTTTCGAGACAACAATCTTTGACAGTCGGTATCAACTGATTTGCAAGAGTGCCATAATTTCCAATAGACCATGTCTTTTATTTTTCTTCAACGGCTGCCTTTTCTTCTTTTGCGTCTTTATTTTCTTCTTTTGTTTCTCTCTTTTCTTCTTTTGTTTCTTTATTTTCTTCATTTTCAGCTTATTTTATTTACTCTGTCTTTTATTCCTTTGGAGGCTCTACTGCCTCAATATTTTCCACAATGAACAACACCCCCATCAACTGCTCTTTTGCTAAAGGTCCAGAGTTACAGGCATTGATGAAACCATGCTTGATTGCAGTGTTAAGCTCCTTGTTGACTGTATTGAATTAGTCAAGCAAGTCAGTAATATTCTTATCGAGTATCCACTCCTGGTCATCGTCTCCTAGCTCATATAAGTCTGCTTTATCAAGGAAAGAGTGTCCAGGTTTAACTAATTTGGACACGAGAATATTTGTTCCAGCGACTGGTGTCGGTCCGAAGCAGACCATTTTAGTCAAGATAAGCTCTTTTAACTCTGGTTCAATTCCCTCCTCTTCTAGGACCCCCAACATCTCTTTGATGAAGACCTTTCTTTGCTGCATCAGTCTCTCCTTGGCCCTCTGAAAATTTTACTCTGTATTGGGAACCTTTGAAAATATTTTGAGCATCTTTTAGTATTGCTTATCAAGGTATTCAGCAAAAGCAAAGGGAAGACCAATGGCTCTGATAGTAATTTTAAGTCGGTCGTTGGGTGTTTGCATGCATGATATGTTTGTTTTCATATTTAAGTTGAGGCACTTCTCCTTTCTGTGAATCTTCCCTCTGTTTTTGTGGTCAAGTTTTTTGAGCTCGACCTCTTGCTTGTAGACAAAGTCTTTGCTGTACTCATTGATATCGTTTCTGTTCTTCAAAAAATATCTGGTGTCCTCCACAGTAAGATCTTAACTCTCGTATATCTCAACATGCTTATCCCACTCTTTCACAGCTCTTTGCTTTTCCTTCTCAACTTCGTCAAGTTCTCGATCTGCCATCAGCTCAGCTTTGTATTGCTATCTGAGTTTCTTCTTTTCTTCCAACTTTCTCTTCTTCTCGATTTCCTGCAAATATTTTTCATTTTTTATTTCCTTTAGAGTTGACCAAGTGATAGTTTCTCTAAAAGTAATGATAGGTTCGGAAGTTTTGATAGGAACCTTACAGTAAATGTTTTAGAGGTCGACTATGCACTTTTCCAAATGAACCTGCCCACAAGTGTTCAGGATGATATCTCCTGTTCCTTCAGTATAAACGTCTACTGATGGATCTGACCTGTTCAGTTTTTTGAGTCCCTCTAGTAATTTAGGCCCATCCTTTATGTCTTCAGTTGAAACGCTGACCTTCAAAATAGATTTGGTCTGTGAAGATACAGGAACGAAAGAAATACAATCTTCAGAGGTAGAGACTGTTCCAGATTTGAAAATGAAGCTGTCAAGACCAGCGATTCCGACAACACAACCTGCATAGCCTTACTAAATCCCCTCAGGATACTGACCATTGAAGAAGTACAATCCTGTCACCTTGGTCTTTGTGATATCTGGTATTTCGATGATTTCACCAGTCTCAGTTTAGACTTGTTTCGGTTTGACGCCAATGACCAAAAT